>Ga0192242_10409_pt1 | contig 16257 bp, 14 predicted proteins | sample Koala_Koa27_J3_FD_131235 | JGI IMG/M metagenome (GOLD analysis project Ga0192242, IMG submission 131235) | Enriched cells from koala feces incubated with labeled cellulose particles, San Francisco Zoo, California, United States - Koala_Koa2-7_J3 ...
GGCGATACGGTGGAACTGCCGGTCAATATGGAGTTTTATGATTCTTCGGAGGAGGCCGGATACCCGCAGATCACGCTGTCCGAGTATCTGATTTATACAGATGAAGGAGAGACCGTGAATGCCTGGGATTATGTGGAAGAGATCACGATGAATAACGTGACCTATGTCAGAAACGGCAGGGATTCGCTGGTGGCGGAGACGAACGGCGGCACTTCCGGCGTATCCGCTATCACGTCAGATAACGTGACGATAGAGGAGGATACCAGCTATATCGCGTCCGGAGTGTATGAGATCCTCTACAGCATTACGGACTCAAACGGCAGGACAGGAACGGTGCGGCTGATTGTGGTCACCGCATGAGAATTGATATCAGAAACGAAAGGATATCAGATGGAAGAAAAAATAGATTTATTTGCGATTCAGCAAAAAGTTGATTTCCGGATTATGCTGCGGGATATCCTGCGCCAGTGGTGGATGATATTGTTTTTTTTCCTGTCGGCCGCGATGATCACGGATGTTGTGGCCAATGAGCTTTACGTTCCGAGATATACGGCCACGACGACACTGTATGTCACATCCAAAGGAGTGAATAATACCGTTTACACGGACATTTCCACGACCAGTACGCTGGCGGAAGAGCTCAGCTATATCCTCTCCACAAGCGTGATGGAACGGAAGGTGGCCAAAGAACTGGGTATGGATGAACTCGACGCCGAAGTAAGCGTGGAACAGGCTGAGGGAACGAATATGCTCACGATCACCGTTACCGCTGACACTGCCGTCAACGCATTCCGCGTCATCAACTGTATGATTGATAATTATGATACGGTGACGGAATATGTTCTATCGAGTGCGGTCGTCGATATTCTTCAGGCACCGGCGGTGCCGACAGCACCGTCCAACGCCGTGCAGGATCGGAAAATCATGGAAGAAGCCTTCCTGATCGTTGCGGTAATTATCATACTGCTCACCGCGTTCGGTTCATGGCTCAGAGACACGGTGAAGAATGAATATGAATTTAATGACAAAATAGACGCCAGACTTCTGGGAGCTATCTGCCATGAGAAAAAAGGGAAACGTTTTCAGAAGAAACAGATCCGTAAGCGGGATTCCATGCTGATCTCGAATCCGCTTCGGAGCTTCCGGTATGTTGAAACCAACAGGATGGCTGCTTCGGAGATCCGCAGCCGGTCGGAGCAGTCGGGAGCGAAAGTATTGCTGTTTACCAGCGTGATCGAGAACGAGGGAAAATCCACGGTCGCCGCGAATATTGCTCTGTCGCTGGCACAGGAACGCAGAAATGTGGTGTTGATTGACTGTGATTTCCGAAAACCGGCTCAATATAAAATATTTGAGAGACCGAAGGATCAGTTGCAGAATGTGCCGCAGGTGCTGAAAACCGGTGAAAATCTGAATAAGGTGATTTCAAGGGTGAGAAGCAGCGGTCTGTATACAGTGTTTAATGCAACATCAAGCAGCGGTATTGAGAATATCAGTGATAATGTTGTTTTCAGAAGACTTCTGGATTTCTGCAGGGAAAAAATGGATTATGTCATCATAGATGCCTCCCCGATGGCCATGGTTGCCGAGACGGAGGAACTGGCGCAGATGAGCGACGCCACCGTTCTTGTGGTGAAAAGAGATATGGTGCTGACGACAGACATCAACGACGCCATTGATGCCCTGAATAATACAAACGGAAAAGTTCTCGGATGCATTTTAAATGAAACGGCAGGGAACCCGATGTCCGTTCAGGGAAGCGGATATAGAAGTCGTTACGGTTACGGGGGACGTTATGGAAAACGAGCGTGATAAATCAACATCAGATCCGGGGCTCCTGTATTTTACTACAGTACTGGACAGCTTCTGGAAGGGACTGAAAAAATATTTCTGGCTTCTTTTTCCGATGGTTATCGCAGGAGCCGCCATACTGTATGCGTATACCCGGCTTACCTATTCCCCGTCCTACAAGGCATATACTTCATTTGTCGTCAGTACGGCGGGGTCAGATAACAGCCTGGCCAATTATTATAATGTTACGACGGCGGAGCAGCTGCAGGAATCATTTGAAGCCATTCTTGAAAGCGGGACATTGAAGGATCTTATAAAAGCAGATCTGGAGGTGAGCGAAATCCCGGGAACTATTTCCGTTGAAATTCCGGAAGACACATCCATCGCTATCTTTACGATCAATGTCACATCCTCCGATGCACAGTCGGCTTATGATGTGCTGCAGTCTGTGATTGCGAATTATCCCCAGGCGGCGTCCTACATCGTGGGCAGTATAGAATTTACTGTCATTGATGAGAGCGGCGTGCCTGGATCGCCTTATAACGCACCGAATTACAGTTCAAGTGTGAAAAGAGGAGCGGCCGGCGGCCTGGTTGTTTTTCTGCTGGTGATTCTCATCTACGCACTCTCACGCAACACGGTGCGCCGGGAAGGTGATCTGGAAAAATACGCGAGTTTGGAATGCCTTGGTAAAGTACCGAAGATAAATAGCAAAAAACGTTCCGGGAAAAAACAGATGGTTCTGCTCGATCAGCAGGACAGAACCGGCGTGGTGCGGGAGAATTTCCGGACCATCCGGACGCGTGTGGTGAAAAACTGTGAAGAAGCGGGTGCGCACAGCGTGCTTGTAACCGGCACATCCGAAGGAGAAGGGAAAACAACGATTGCCGTAAATCTGGCGCTGTCTCTGGAAAAGCGCGGATTGAAGGTGGTGCTTGTCGACGCGGATCTGCGCCGCCCGTCCGTGGCGGAGGCTCTCGGAATGGAACCGCCCAAAAAGGGGCTGAAGGATGTCCTGTCCGGGGACACGAAGATCGCGGAGGCGCTGAAACCGTATAATGAAGGATTATTTGTTCTCGCGGGAACAGGAACGACTGCTTCACCCGCGCGGCTGCTCGGCAGCGACCGCATGGATGTTGTATTAAAGACACTGACGCAGGCTGCTGATTATGTCATCGTTGATTCCCCGCCCTGCGGACTTTTGTCGGACGCGGCGCTGCTGGCGCGCAAAATTGACAGTATCGTGATGGTCGTCAAACAGGATTATATGCGGATCGACCGTATTCTGGCGGGCGTGGAGGCCATCTCCGCCACCGGGAAACCGATTCTCGGATATGTTCTCAACGAGACGGAAGTCGGGATTACAGGCTACGGTTACGGCTATGGCTACGGTTATGGCTATGGCTATGGAAAATACGGATACGGCAGATACGGTTATGGTTATGGCTACGGAAAGTACGGCTATGGCAGATACGGTTATGGTGAGAAGAATGATGCCGGAAAGAAAAAGGGCGGCAATGCCGAAGCATGACGCCCGGGGAGAACAAATGCCTTGAATAAGCATGCAAAAAAGGATTCCATGATCTGGCAGCGGAGGACGGTGCTGGTCATCGTGGATATCATCAGCGTGATTCTGGCTACCTACGGGGCTCTGATGACACGCTTTGAATTTACAATCGCATTTATAGATGAAATCTTTCTGGAAAACCTGAACCGGTGTGAGATTCCTTTTATCGTGGCGGCAGTGGTGATATTTTCCGGTTTCCGGATCTACAGCAGCCTTTGGGAATACGCGGGGTTTGAAGAACTCTGCTTCGCTGTGGGCGCATGTCTGCTGTACGGCTGCGTGGAAGTCGCGATCGTGACGGCCATGGGGCTGCACCTGCCCAGAAGCTTTTACGCGATTTCGTCTTTGTATCTGCTGGCGCTCGTTTTATTTACAAGAGGCTGTTACCGGCTGCTCCGCAGAAGGCGGCATCAGAGTAAAACAGATCTAAAAAGCAAAGACAGAGTCATGATCATCGGCGCGGGAGAGGCCGGCCGCAATCTGATCCGGGAGATACATAACAGCAATTTTCTGAATAAAAAGGTCTGCTGTGTGATTGATGACGACAGTGCCAAATGGAACCGCTTCATCAACGGCATCCGTGTCGTGGGCGACAGGACACAGATACAGAAATATGTCCAGCGTTTTCATATCCAGCAGATACTGGTGGCGATTCCGTCCGCGGATCCCCGGGAACTGAAAAAAATCCTGAACCTGTGCAGTGAGACTACCTGCAAGATTCTGGTTGTACCGGGCACGTATCAGTTTGTGAATGAGGAGATGAGCTTCAGTAAGCTTCGGCCGGTCCGCATTGCGGATCTGCTGGGGCGGGATGAGATATCCGTCAATCTGGAGGAAATCATGGGGTATGTATCCGGCAAAGCGATTCTGGTCACCGGAGGCGGCGGGTCCATCGGCAGTGAACTCTGCCGTCAGATCGCGGGACATCATCCGCGGCAGCTGATCATTCTGGATATCTATGAGAATAACGCCTACGAAATCCAGCGGGAACTCATGCACGATTATCCGGATCTGAATCTGACCGTGCTGATCGGTTCGATCAGGGATAAGGGACGCATGGAAGCCATTTTCCGGGAATATCGTCCGGAACTGGTCTACCATGCAGCTGCCCATAAGCATGTCCCGCTGATGAAGGACAGCCCCCGGGAGGCCATCAAGAATAACGTTCTGGGTACATACAATCTGGTGATTCAGGCGGATCGATGGAACGTCAGAAAGTTCGTGATGATCTCAACGGACAAGGCGGTCAATCCGACCAACATCATGGGCGCCTCCAAGCGCGTCTGTGAGATGATCGTGCAGATGTTTAACAAAAAATCGGAGACAGAGTTCGTAGCCGTGCGGTTCGGCAATGTGCTCGGAAGCAACGGCAGCGTGATCCCGCTGTTTGAAAAGCAGATTGCGAACGGGGGACCCGTTACCGTGACTCATCCGGATATCATACGATATTTCATGACCATTCCCGAGGCGGTCTCGCTGGTTCTGCAGGCAGGCGCCTATGCGCATGGCGGGGAAATATTTGTCCTGGATATGGGGGAGCCGGTCAAAATCCTTGATCTGGCGAAAAAAATGATCCGGTTATCCGGTTATGAAGTCGACCACGATATACGAATCGAATTTACGGGGCTGCGTCCGGGAGAAAAGCTCTATGAAGAGCTGTTGATGGATGAAGAGGGAATGACTGAAACACCCAACCGGATGATCTATATCGGTCATCCGATTGAGATGGATGAAAAGGAACTGGAGGAAGCCCTTCATCTGCTGGAGGAGGCGGTGAAGGATCCGGACAGCGATATGCGCACGGCGATGGCGCGGGTGGTGTCGACCTACCATCCGGCGTGACAGGGAAAGAGAGGTTAGCAGACAGATGAAAGACGCAGACAGGGATATACATTCTGAAAATACAGACGGCGCGGATGCTTCGAAGCAGACGGATACTGCAAAACAGGCAGACGCTGCGGAAGCGTCAGTTGACGGCAGCCTTGAAGAAGAAATCCTTGATCTGGGTTATCATGCCAGTGAATCCGACAGCCGCAGCAATGAAACCGATAGCCGCAGCAGTGATTCGGGTCACCACAGCAGCCACTCAAGCCATCACAGCAGCCATTCGGGTCGTCACAGCAGTCACTCGAGCCATCATAGCAGTCACTCGAGCCATCACGGCAGCCATTCGAGCTATCACGGCAGCCATTCGAGCTATCACAGCAGTCACTCGGGTCATAGTAGTGGTTCATCGGCGCAGAACTCCGGTTCATCCGGTCCGTATAAGCGATCGAAGCGGCTGCAGCGATATGCGAAGCAAAGGGAAGGCAGTCCTCTGCCGGGCATCATTGTAACGTTGTTCATGGCAGCCATTGTCATTATTTTTGATATTTTTCTTTTTGTCAGTCACATGGTGCCAGACAAATATATTGCTCCGATTGTGATCGTGCTGGCGGTCCTGGTTCTTGTGGTCTGGCTGCTGACGCGCAATCATGCGAAGATCGCGCGGTTCGCGGCCGGCACCATCATTGCCGTCGTGACCATCGTCGTGCTGCTGTATGCAACCATTGCGATGGGAAAGGTGATGAACACGCTGAATACCATTACAGAGACGGAGACAGAAGTCTCTTACGTGGGCGTCTATGTGCTGACGGAGGACACGGCACAGACGCTGGAGGATGTGGCAGATGATACATTCGGTATCGTAGAAGAGGCAGACCGCGATGTGACGGATCTGGCGCTCGAACAGATCAATGAAGAGCTTGACATGGAAGTGGCCACTGCGGAATATGCCGGACCCACGGTTCTGCTCGACGCCCTGTATGGTGAGGAATGCAGATGCATGGTCTTAAATGAGGCCTATGTGGATGTCCTCTCCGAACTGGACGGGTATGAAGATATTGAAGACAGGATCCGTGAACTCGCCAGATTTGAAGTGGTACAGGAAACGGATGATTCCTTTGAAGGAGGAACTATCTCCAATGACGCAACGACATCGGATTCCGTGTTTACCATCTATATCAGCGGTGTTGACAGCCGCACCGGACTCAAGGCCCGCAGCCGCAGCGACGTCAATATTCTGGCGACGGTCAATAAGGATACACACCAGATTCTGCTGGTTTCCACACCGCGCGACTATTACGTTCCACTGTCCATTTCCAACGGACAGAAGGATAAACTGACGCATGCCGGTATTTACGGCGTTCAGGTATCCATGGACACGCTGGGAATGCTCTACGGGATCGATGTAGATTATTACTTCCGCGTCAGCTTTGAAGGGTTTGAGGACATTGTCGACGCCCTCGGCGGCGTGACGGTGTATTCGGACTATGATTTTACAACAGGTACATATGACTTTACCGTCGGATATAACCGGGTGGACGGAGCGGCAGCTCTCGCCTTTGCGCGGGAACACCATGCTTTTGCAGACGGAGACCGCCAGCGCGGGCGCAACCAGATGGCGCTGATCTCAGCGATCATCGACGAGGCGACTTCGCCGAAAATACTGACGAATTATATGTCGGTTCTGAATGCCGCGGAGGATAACATGGAGATGAGCATTCCCTACGACGTGATTGCTGAGCTGGTAAACGATGCACTCGAAACCGGCGCAGGCTGGGATGTCGTCAGCTACAGTGTCACCGGCAGCGACGGCAAGGCTGTGCCGTATTCGCTGAGCACAACGGCGTATGTGATGATACCGGATGAGGATACCGTGGAAACCGCGTCGGAGATGATGCAGGCGATGCTGAACGGGGAGAGAATATCGGATCCGGAGTAGAAGGATTTTGTACGACCGGTAAGGATATCGGATTCGGAGTAAGAGATTACTGTGTGTCAGATAAGCGAAGGAGAGACAGATGGAAGCAGGCGGGAAGGCCGGAGAAAAGACATCACGGCCGGAACTGACAAGAGATGAATATATACGGCTGCTGCCGGCTGCCAAAGTTCAGGGAAAAGAACGGCTGTATTTTATCATTAAACTGTTTGCCTGTACGGGCATCAAACTGCCGCAGCTGCAGAGGTTAACCATAGAGCAGGTGCGCAGTGCCGGGAGGAATGCCGGCACATCATCTGCTGAGTACATACCGAAAATATTGCGGATGGAGCTGATTGAATACGCCGAACGCAGGGAGATCGCGAGCGGGAGATTGTTCCGCACCAGAAGCGGGTCGGAAATGGACAGGAGTAATCTGTGCCATGAGATTCAGGATCTGGCGGAAGCGGCTCATGTGGATGCGGAAAAGTGTAATCCGCGTGCATTGATTTATCTGTACCGGAATACGCAGAAGGATATACAGGACAGTCTGCGGGATCAGGTGATCAGGGTGAATGAGAAGATGCTGGAGAAGGAGCAGGAGATGATTGGGTGGGGGAGGAACCTTCCTTAATCATATTACAAATGTGCAGGAGTGTAAGCCGTCGCATCGCCGCGCTTGTATGATTGCATTGTCATATCAGAACAGGTTGATGCGGTGCGTCTGTGTAGTGCATATGGCGAAGCTATACTTATCTGACATATTCTGATATGTAAGGAGTTAAGATGCATACTTTGGCTCAAAAAATATTTGTCTCAAAGGAAAATACGAATCAGCATTTTGATTTTATTGACTGGGTCTATTTCCTGGGAATCATTCTGGTTGTGTTTGGACATTCACATCCTTTGGGTGACAGTTGGGAATATTGGTACAGCACGGTCAATGGCTGGATCTATTCTTTCCACATGCCTTTATTTTTCTTTATAAGCGGGTTCCTTCTGGTTTATACGAAAAGCATAGACCGGCTCGGATATAAAAAATGGATTTTGGGGAAAATCATAAAATTCGGAATACCCTATGTTGTGCTGACCGTTATCGCATATGTTCCTAAATATATGCTGGGAGATACATCAGATACCGTATCTATGGGGCCGGGATATTTTTTAAACACTACCTTTTTGAATCCGAGACTGGGCGTATGGGGGCATTTCTGGTTTATTTATGCTTTGATCATCCTTGAGGCGGTGTGGGGTGTCTGGCGCAGGTTGACTAAGGTAAATCCAAAAGCAGGCCGGATATATCTGGGGGGGTTGGATTTGTTATCTCTGCAGTCATAACAATTCACTGGGTGAGAACTACACTGTTTTGTCTGGGAGATCTGCCATTTGTGGCAATTTTCTATGTTTGCGGTATATTAACTGCGCTTCTTAAGCCGGTTCTTTGGGACAAATGGTGGAAAAATACCTTATCCATAGTGCTTTGCGGAGCGGTTTGCTTTTTTACTTTCCATCTGGGGAATTACCGTGTTACTACAAATACCATATTCAACTTTATCAATGCAATGCTTTTGGTGTGGATATTCTGGAACGCAGGGAAGCTTCTTTCTCCAATCCAATGGAAACCCGTACAGCGAATTGTGCCGTGGGCGTTTACAATTTTTGTATATTCGTGGCCGTGTCAGGCAGTGATGGAGACGATTTTGCGTCGGGCCGCGTGGGATGGAATGCGACTGTCGCCATTCTGTTCCCTGTCGGACTGATTATTCCCCTGATTCTTGTATATTGCTATCGGAGATTTACATGGATACATTGTAAATTTTTTGATTATCTGTTTGGTATTCATACAGGGAACAGAGCGGGTATGAAAAAGATTTTGAGTAAGAAGGAGCAGTGAATTGGTTAGCATATTTTCGTTATTGGCAGTTTCACTGGTTTTGGCATTTCTGTCGCAAAAGAATATACTTACAATCTTTGGACCTGCCGGAAGAAAATTCGATGCAGCGCTTGTATTGTTGATCATTATGCTGAGCTTTTATGGCGGCTTAAGAACCAATTACAATGACACAGCCACATATATCTCCGGGTTTAATAATACAGTGACATGGCAGGAATTTTGGTCGACCAGTCATAATATTTTAGGCAATGTGGGGTTTTATGCGTTTCAGGCGTTTTTCCATCAGTATATTTCCGGCAATTATCATTTGTTTTTTGTGGTAGTTGCGTTTTTTGTAAATGGCTCATATTTATTTTATATCCGAAAGCGCAGTGAGAATTTTATATTCAGTATTTTGATTTTTTTCTGTATAGGTTTGTACATTTCGCAGTTCGCTGCGATGAAACAGCATATAGCCATGGCAATTCTGGTTCTTGCTTTGCCAAGACTGGAAAAAAGGCAATATTTTCTCTATTATCTATTGGTATTTATTGCCATGCTGTTTCATTCCTATGCAATCTTTTTCGTAATCATGCCGTTGTTCCTGAACAGGCCATGGAAGAAGATAACATATCTTACGATTATCTGCGTAGTGTTTATCTTGTTTACATTCGAAAGTTCCATTACCGGTTTTCTCGAGACTGCGGAGGCATTGGGCAAAGATATTTCCGAGTCAGAAGTGTTTGATACGGCTGGTATCAATCTGTTTCGCTTAACTGTCTATGCTGTATTGCCGGTGATGAGTTTTTGTTTTCAAAAATATTTACGGCGTGAATATAACAGGGAAACATCTCTTATGATGAATATGAGTATCCTGAGTTTTCTGGTCATGTGTCTGGGTTTGGTAAGCGGCGGCAACCTGTTTGGCCGCTGCGCCATTTACTTTGAAATCGGGACAGTTACAGTATTTCCGTGGTTATTACATAGAGTATTTAACCGGAGATCTTATGAATTTATCATCGGAGTTGCATCCGTTTGTTTTTTGATTTTTTTCTATATGGATGTAGGAACATTTGCGTCGGAATTTACAAGGATTTCAATAAGCGAGTTTTTCAATGGCTTGTTTTAACGAGTTTTTCCTGCAAATCTGAAACTAACTGCGGTTGGGGTGAATATGAAAGCAATTCGTATATTGCATATAGTTACATATATGGGGCGTGGAGGTCTGGAAACAATGCTGATGAATTATTATCGGCATATTGACAGAGAAAAAATTCAATTTGATTTTCTGGTTCATCGTGAATTTGAAGCAGATTATGATAAAGAGATACTGGCTCTCGGCGGACGGATCTATCATATATCGCGTCTGGTGCCGTGGAGCAGATCGTATAAAAAAGAACTAAAGAAATTCTTCTGTGAGCATCCGGAATACAGGATTATCCATGTACATCAGGATTGTCTAAGTTCCGTTGCTTTAAAATGCGCTGAAGAATGTGGAGTGCCGGTTCGGATTGCTCACAGTCATGCTGCAAATCAGGATAAAAATTTAAAATATCTTATCAAGTTATATTACAAACGGACAATTCCGAAATATGCTACTTATCTGTATGCCTGCGGCAAAGATGCCGGGGATTGGATGTTCGGAGGTGCAGAATATCAGATTTTAAATAATGCAATTCCTGCCGGAGAATATACCTATGACATTGAAAAAAGGGAAAAAATTCGTGCTGAATTGCGAGTGGAAGATTCTTTTACAGTGGGTTTGGTAGGCCGATTTTCTCCTCAAAAAAATCACGATTTCTTATTACAGATATTTGCATCGGTCATTCGCCGGGAGCCGAATGCCAGACTCCTTTTAGTGGGGGACGGTGAATTGAGACCGGAAATTGAAAAGAAAATTTGTGAACTTGGTATGGAAAATCGAGTGATTTTAACCGGCGTGCGCACCGATGTATCAGATCTATTACAGGCTTTGGATGTTTTTGTAATGCCTTCAAATTACGAGGGATTGTCTTTGGCCGTTGTTGAGGCACAGGCGGCAGGTTTACCGTGTTTTATTTCAGATAAGGTGCCGATTGAGTGCAGGAAAACGGATTTGGTGGAACAGGTTGCGTTGTCAGAAACGCCGGAGTATTGGGCGCAGAGAATTCTTAAGGCAAAAGGCATTGTTCGCAGAAATACATATAGTGAAATTGTCAAAGCCGGTTTTGATATAGAGGACAATACAGAAAAGCTGCAGGAATTTTATTTGGAGAAAACAGGAGAATAGATGGCTTTACTGACAGTTTTTACACCGGCTTATAACCGTGCGCATACATTGCCGCGAACATATGAGAGTCTCTGTAAGCAGGATTGCAAGGATTTTGTCTGGCTTATTGTCGACGATGGTTCGGTTGATTCAACGGCGGATTTGGTCAGGGAGTGGCAGAGCAAAGATAGCGGATTTGAAATAGAGTATATTTATAAAGAGAACGGCGGCATGCATACCGCCCATAATACGGCTTATGAAAATATCCATACGGAGCTGAATGTGTGTATTGATTCTGATGACAAATTAGCTCCGGGGGCAATCCGCAAAATACGAACAGCGTGGAATGCTGTCCGTGACAAAGGATATGCCGGATTGATTGCCCTTGATGCTGACTTTGAAGGGAATGTTATAGGAAAAGGGTTCCCTGAAGAGATGTCGGAGACAACGTTAGGCGGATATTATGCTTCCGGCGGCAAGGGGGATAAAAAGCTGATATATCGTACAGATGTAATCAATAGTGTACCTCCTTACCCGGTTTTTCCGGGAGAGAAATATGTTGGTCTGGTTTATAAATATACGATGGTTGATCAGAAGTACAAGCTATCTGTTTTAAATGAAGTCATATGTGAAGTGGAATATCAGGCAGATGGGTCAAGTAATAGCATGTGGAAACAGTATTTAAAAAATCCAAAGGGTTTTGCGTTTCTTCGTACAGTGTCAATGGAGTATCCAACAAGTATAAAGCGTCTTGTGATGGACTGTATTCATTATTGTTCAAGCAGTCAGATTGCAGAGAATAAACGTTATATCATGGAATCTCCAAAAAAGTTTTTGACTGTATTATGTACGCCGGTGGGATGGTTTTTGACTGCGTACATTAGAAAAAAAGCAAAATAAAGGTGTTGGCGGGTATGGGTGCTCATGAAGAAAATTTTATTTCTTATACATGATTTAGGCCAGGGTGGGGCTGAGAAAGTTTTAGTTAACCTGGTTAATAATATGGATGATTCAAAATTTGATATTACAGTTATGGCTCTCTTTGATTGCGGTGAAAACAAACAATTTTTGACATCTTCTGTTAAATATAAAAGCTGGTGTAAAAAAATGATGCCGGGCAACTCACACCTAATGAAATTGTTTCCTCCTATGCAGTTACACAGAATGATTGTGAGAGAACATTATGATATTGAGGTGGCATATTTGGAGGGCCCATGTGCCAGAGTGATTAGTGGTTGTATGAGTCCTGAAACTAAGAAAGTATCATGGATTCATATTGAACAGCAGGATGAAAAAAATGCAGCGGAAAGTTTTCGAAATGTTCAAGAGGCCAGAGAAAGCTATGCGAAATTCGATAAGATAGTGTGTGTGTCGGAGACTGTAAAAAAATCTTTTTTTAATGCACTAAAGATAAATGCGGTATATCAGGTTTTATATAATACAAATGAGAATAAGAAGATTATTTCAGCTGCAAAAGAAGCTGTTGATAATATAGAATTGCATGGAAAATCAATCAAGATTGTAGGCGTTGGTAAATTATTAAAGAGCAAGGGATTTGACAGACTGTTGCGAATATCAAAACGATTGGTTGATGAATGCTTTAATATTCATACGTATATTTTAGGAGATGGTCCTGAGAGGGATAACCTGTCGCGATATATATATGAAAACAAATTAGAAGGGCAAGTTACCTTGCTGGGTTATCAATTAAATCCTTACAAATATGTAGCCAAATGCAATCTGTTTGTTTGCGCGAGTCATGCGGAGGGATTTTCTACAGCTACCACAGAGGCATTGATTGTTGGAATACCAGTTTGTACCGTTGAAGTTTCCGGTATGAAAGAAATGCTGGGAGAAAATAACGAGTATGGTCTTGTCGTTGAGAACAGTGATGATGCGTTATATGAGGGAATAAAGCGAATGCTGACAGAGCCGGGATTGCTGGAGCATTATAAGCAGCAGGCAGAAATTCGTGGAAAAGATTTTAGTACAGAAGAAACCGTTGCTGCGGTTGAGCAGATGCTCTTACAGTTATATGAGGAATAAAGGATATGATCAGTGTAGTCGTTCCGGCATATAATGTCGAAGAAACCATACAGCGAACATTAGATAGTATTCTTGCACAAACCTATTCCGACATTGAGATTGTTGTGATTGATGATGGTTCTACTGATAAAACCGGAGAAGTAATCGATAAATATGCTAAGCAACACTCGGATCAAGTGATCATAATACATACGCTGAATCAGGGAGTGACAAATGCACGATTGACCGGAGTGGCGAGAGCATCCGGAGAGTGGATCGGGTTTGTGGATGGTGATGATGAGATTGAGCCGGATATGTATGAGTTGCTGTTTAACAACGCAGTGATGTATCAAGCAGATATTTCCCATTGTGGGTATCAGATGGTCTTCAGTGATGGACGGATCCATTACTTTCATAACACAGGCTGTCTTGTTCAACAAGACAGGTTGACCGGGCTGAAAGACCTGTTAGATGGAGCGCTTGTTGAACCGGGACTATGCAACAAACTTTTTCATAAGACATTGTTTTACCGACTGTTACACACTGATGTGATGGACAGAAATATTAAAATTAATGAAGATTTGTTGATGAATTATATCTTATTTTTAGAAGCAGAAAAGTCTGTTTTTCAGGATGTATGTAAATATCATTATTTAGTCCGGAATTCATCTGCGAGCAGGGCAACATTAAATGAACAAAAAATTTATGACCCGATTCGTGTGAAGCAAATTATTGTGGATTTCAATCTGAATGGTATGTCTGAAGCTGCATCGAGAGCTTATATAGGTACGTGTGTGAACGTATACAACAGTTTAATGCTTGAACCTGCTGACCAGTTCATAAATGAGACAGAAGACGTATTTGCTCTGATTAAAGATCATAAAACCTGGATTGATTTATTGGGTAAAAAGCAGCAGCGGCTTGCAAAGATGATTCTCAGCTGTCCTAAGATATATAGACCTGTGTATCGTTTATATGCAAAATATTTGCAGAAAAACCAATATCAATAGGAAGACGAATAGATGGATGGACTCATAAGCGTAATTGTTCCGGTATATAAGGTTGAAAAATATTTGAATAAATGTGTAGAAAGTATTCTGGCACAGACATACAAAAATCTGGAAATCATATTGGTAGATGATGGATCGCCGGATGGTTGTCCGGCGATCTGTGATGAATGGGCTAAGCGAGATACAAGGATTCATGTAATACATAAAATAAACGGAGGATTGTCAGATGCACGAAATGCAGGTCTTCAATTGGCAACGGGGCAGTATGTTGCATTTGTAGACAGCGATGATTGGCTTGAACCGAATATGTATGAAAGACTTTATGAGGTTTTAACTGATACATCAGCAGATATTGTGGAATGCGGCGTTTTATTTGAGGATGATGACGGAAATATTCTTAGAGATAGGAAGTGTGAGAGACCGATTCATATATATACAGCAAGAGAGGCACTTCGACAATTGGTATTGGAAGATGGGGTTTATCAGACAGTATGGAATAAGATATATAGAAGAACTGTCTTAGATGGAATCGATTTCCCTGTAGGAAAATGCAACGAAGATGAGTTTTGGACATACCGCGTCATAGATTGTGCTTCATCTTATGCCGTTATTGAAGATACATTATATCATTATCTTCAAAGAGACAGTAGTATAATGGGACAGGTTTATTCAATAAAGCGGTTGGATGGTTTAGAAGCAAGATATGATCGATTTTTGTATTTAAGAAAGTATACTGAGCTACAAAATGTTTGTATAGTTTATTTTTATAAAGAGTGTATGTATCATTTGCAGATGGCGTTAAAATCTCTGCTTGGCGAAGACAGAAAAAATGCCGTTGGTAAAATCAAGACAATGATTAAAAAGTCACCTCAAATTAATTTTTATAAAACAAATATTTCTGGTAAGTATCGAATGTGGTTCGCATTATTTAGACTTTGTCCCTGTGGAACAGCAAAACTGAGGAATTGTTTGAAGATAGGATTTTAGATGCATGAAAATGGTTTCGGTAGTAATTCCGGTGTACAAGGCAGAAAAACATTTGCATTATTGTGTCGATAGTTTGACAAGACAAGATTATAAAGCGATGGAGATAATTTTGGTTGATGATGGATCACCCGATGAAAGTGGGAATATTTGTGATTCTTGCAGTGTGAAAGATGATCGAATCAAGGTTATACATAAGAAAAACGGAGGAGTATCCCCTGCAAGAAATGCGGGCATTGATCTTGCTCGCGGAGATTATGTTGTCTTTGTTGACAGTGATGATTATGTGGAGCCGGGATACATAGGGAGGCTTGTAGATGCGGCGGAAAAGTTTCCGAACGCAGGGCAGGTATGGTGTTGCTTTCAGACTGTTGCCGGATATAACTACGAAGAAAAGAATGTGCATTGCAAACTGAAAGATGAAATCGAGTTTTATACTCGGGATCAGCTGATGACGCTTCACAATATGTGGCTGGATACTATGCCGTTTAATAAACTATATAATTTGGAATTGATCAGGCATTATCAGCTTCGATTCGATGAAACACTATCACTGGGAGAGGATTGGCTGTTCAATCTGGCCTATATAGATAAGCTGGAAAATGCATCAATCATTGTGATTGCAGATCCATTGTATAACTATGTTCGGGTGGGGAATGAAAGTCTGGATCGTAGATACCGAGAGGATATGCTGGATATTTATCGGAGGTTAAACAGCACTTGTGAAAGATATTTGCGGCAATGGGGAATTTCGGATGAACAAATGAAATTATTCTATGACAGCCGTTTTTTTAGTTATGATAAGGTTTTGAGAAACACATTTTGCAGTACGAAAATGAGCAAGCATGAAATGTACAAGTGGAATAACAGACTAATGAAAAGCACGGAATTCCAGGACATTCTGTCTAAATGTACATGTTATATTCATCCACTATATCGGAAAGCATATGAATCAGGAAATTATCGGCTTATTCATATGTTAGACTTTATACATAAAATTCTACGAGAGGAATAAGAAAT
>Ga0192242_10410_pt1 | contig 16221 bp, 13 predicted proteins | sample Koala_Koa27_J3_FD_131235 | JGI IMG/M metagenome (GOLD analysis project Ga0192242, IMG submission 131235) | Enriched cells from koala feces incubated with labeled cellulose particles, San Francisco Zoo, California, United States - Koala_Koa2-7_J3 ...
GCAGCCACGCACGCCGAGGAAGGCAGGCTGCCTAGGCAGGGAAGGCAAGCAGCCTGGACGGAGAAGGCAGGCTGCCTACCTCAAGCAGGCAGGCAGGGTCATCAGGAAGCCTTCCCACCCTTCTTTGCACTGCGCAGCAAAGCCACCATTTGTCCGGCGGCACGTGCCGGCGCACCGGCCTGCCCCAAGCGGGAAGCCATGTAAGCGTAATCGCTCAGCATCTGCCGGCGGTAAGAGCTGTCAAAAAGAATGCGCCGCAACTCGGCACGCACCTGTTCCACCGTCATGGTGTCGGCCACCAGTTCCTTCACCACTTCACGACCGGCAATCAGGTTGACCAGCGAAATGTATTTCACCTTCAGCAGATGGCGCCGCAGGAAAGAGACGAGCTTACCCACGGGCGTATGATAGCACACCACTTGCGGAGCACATAGCAAAGCCGCCTCAAGTGTGGCCGTCCCCGAAGTGACCAGCGCCGCCCGGGCATGCCGCAGCAAGGCGTAGGTCTGCCCGAACACACTCTTCACATCGGCACCGGCCGTATATTTCCGGTAATACTCGGGCGAGATGCCCGGTGCGCCGGCCAGCACCGGCTGGTAACCGTCGAAGGCAGATGCCGCCCGCAACATGTCGGGCAGGTTGTCTTTTATCTCCTGCTTGCGGCTGCCGGCCAGCAAAGCGATAATGGGCCTGGACGACAAACCGTTGGTCTCCGTAAAGGTGTCAAAATCCGGATGGTAAGTGGCACGGAAGGCCATAATTTCGTCCACCGTAGGATTTCCAACGTAATGAATGGGATATCCGTGTTTCTGCTCAAAAAACTCCACCTCGAAAGGCAGGATGGAAAACAGCTCGTCCACATCGCGCTTGATGTTCTTGATGCGGTATTCCTTCCAGGCCCAGATTTTGGGAGAGATGTAATAGTAGACAGGAATGCGGGTATGCGCATGTACAAACTTGGCAATACTGAGATTGAAACCGGGATAATCGACCAGAATCACCACATCGGGCTGCCATGCCACAATGTCGTCCTTGCAGCGTTTCATGTTGGCAAAAATGGTGCGCAAGTGTAGCAATACTGGTATGAACCCCATGTAGGCCAGCTCGCGGTAGTGCTTCACCAGTGTTCCGCCCACGGCCGCCATCAGGTCGCCGCCAAAGAAGCGGAACTGTGCCTCGGGGTCTTCCTGCTTCAATGCCGTCATGAGGTGCGAGGCATGAAGGTCGCCCGAGGCTTCGCCCGCAATAAGATAATATTTCATCAGAACCAGCTTTTCAGTTCGTCAATCAGTCCGTAGGCAGTAACGTCCACTGTGGTGGGAGTAATGGCCACATAGCCGTTGTCCAACGCCCAATGGTCGTTGTTTTCGTTCTCCGCATCCAGGTTCTCGTAGTCACCTGTCAGCCAGTAATAGTGCGCGTCTTTGCGATGGGCAAAGTTTTCCCATTCGTTCACCCACTGCCCGCGCGTCTGCGAGCACACACGGATACCTTTCAGTTCCTTGGTATCGGGGATGTTGACATTGAGGCAGGTAAGAGGCGGGAGTCCCTTCTCCAATACCTGGCGGGTAATTTCGCGGATGTATGTGCCGGCCGGCTCGAAATCGGCATTGGGTTCGTGGCTGCACAGGGAGAAGGCGATGGAAGGAATCCCTTTCAGGCAACCCTCAATCACGACACCCATCGTCCCCGAATAGTGCACGTTGACCGAGGAATTGTCGCCGTGGTTAATGCCGCCCACCACCAGGTCGGGCTTGCGCTCGAGCACGGTGTGGAAAGCCAGCTTCACGCAGTCGGTAGGCGTACCCGAACACTTGTAGACCGTAAGCCCCACATCCTTGCGCAACAATTGATAGTGAATAGGCTCAGTCACCGTGAGCGAACAGGCTGTCCCCGAGCGTGGGGTATCGGGTGCCATGACTACGATTTCGCCCAGCGGGCGCAAAAATTTAATCAACTCACTAATCCCCTTGGCCATGATGCCGTCGTCGTTGGAGATTAATATCAAAGGTCTCTGATTTTCCATATCATTCATTTTTAATGCGATGCTGCAAAAATAGTGGTTTCACACGGAATTGTAAAATCAAAAGAACACATTTCGAGGGATATCAAAGCAACTACCCACCACAAATTACGCAGATTGTGGCAATTTGCAGCCACACTCGTCACCCGTAGAAAACAAAAGCATATAAAAATGCAACCGTTAAAAAGTGAAAACATCCTTTTATTTTCCTTTTTTCACCCCCTGTTTTTCATTTTTTAGCATTTCTTTCTCCCCGTTTTAGGGCCGCAACCTTTATATTTGTTCTCCACAAACATAAATAGCACAAAACCATGAAATTGTTTTTAGAAGAACACAGACTTTACCCCCAGCGGGGCTTTATAAATTTTACCTTGTCGCCTAGCGGCAGCGGTACATCTTATTATATGACATTTCTTACCAACCCTATAACTGCCACCCTTTAAGGATATTTTAAAGCTATGAAAACCAAAGCAGCTCTCATTGGATTTGGCAGAATGGGACAAATGTACTGGGAAGAAATGCGGAAAAGCGGACAGTGGGATATCGTATACATATGCGACACCAATCCTGCTGCCAGGGAACTGGCACGCAAAACCGCTCCCTCGTCAACAAAAATCATTTCCGACGAGAATGAAATTTTCAACGACCCTCAAGTAGAAGCCGTAGGACTGTTTACACTGGCCAATTCACGAAAGGAACAGATAGAAAAGGCACTCCAGCATCACAAGCACGTCATTGCCGAAAAACCGGTGGCAGACACCCTGGAACGGGAATGGGAAGCCGTGAAACTGGCCGAGCAGTCGGAATGCATTTCAACCGTCAACCTGTATCTGCGTAATTCCTGGTACCACCAGGCCATGAAACAATTCATTGACGAAGGCGAAATTGGCGAACTGGCCATTCTGCGCATCTGCCACATGACTCCCGGACTGGCCCCGGGCGAAGGACACGAATACGAAGGGCCTGCTTTCCACGATTGCGGCATGCACTATGTGGACATTGCACGCTGGTATGCAGGCAGCGAGTACAAGACGTGGCATGCACAAGGCATCCGTATGTGGAGCTATAAAGACCCCTGGTGGGTGCAATGTCACGGTACCTTCGAGAACGGCGTAGTATTCGATATTACACAAGGCTTTGTTTACGGCCAGCTTTCCAAAGACCAGACCCATAATGCCTATACCGACATCATCGGCACAAAGGGCATTGTGCGCATGACTCACGATTTCAAGACGGCCACCGTCGAGTTGCGCGGCGTCAACCGCACCCTCCATCTGGAAAAACCGTTCGGCGGAAAAAACCTGGACCGGCTTTGCAGCCTGATGGCCTCATCCATCGAAAGCGGAAAGCGGGACAACCGGCTGCCCCAGTTCCGCGATTCGGCCATCGCATCCCAATATGCCTGGACTTTCCTGGAAGACGCGTGCCAAAACGGTGCACCGTGTGTAGGCGACTTGCAGACCCTGGAAGCCATCAGGGAACGCAGACGCCACATGAAAAACGGATACGGCCTGTTGAAGCCATGCAAATAAGCAAACGACAAACTTTACTAATTACATAGTTTTATTAACCACTTAACATCTAAAACACCATGTCTAAATTTACAAGAAGAGAATTTCTCAAGACAGGAGGTCTGGCACTTGCAGGCCTGACCATCGCTCCGAGTTCCATCTTAGGAAGAAGCCACGGACACATCCCTCCCACTGACAAGTTGAACATTGCCGCCGTAGGTATCGGAGGTATGGGACACACAAACATCAACAACGTAAAGAATACCGAAAACATCGTTGCCCTGTGCGACGTGGACTGGAGATATGCCAAAGGCGTATTCGATGAATTCCCCAAGGCAAAGAAATACTGGGACTACCGCAAGATGTACGAAGAAATGGGTAAATCCATCGACGCCGTCATCGTTGCCACGGCCGACCATACCCACGCCATCATCACGGCCGATGCCATGACCATGGGCAAACACGTATATGTACAGAAACCGTTGACCCACTCCGTATACGAATCACGTCTGCTCACCAAGCTGGCAAAATCCACCGGCGTAGTGACACAGATGGGTAACCAAGGCTCGTCCGACGAAGGTACCGACCTGGTATGCGAATGGATTTGGAACGGCGAAATCGGCGACGTTTACAAAGTGGAATGTGCTACCGACCGTCCCATCTGGCCGCAAGGCTTGAACGTGCCCGAAAAGGAAGACCGCATCCCCAAGACCCTGAACTGGGATTTGTTTACCGGCCCGGCAAAGTTGAACCCGTACAACGAAATCTATCACCCGTGGAACTGGCGCGGTTGGTGGGATTACGGAACAGGTGCTTTGGGCGATATGGCCTGCCACATCCTGCACCAGCCATTCCGCGCACTGAAGTTGCAATATCCTATCAAAGTTGAAGGTTCGTCTACCCTGTTGCTCAACGCTTGCGCACCGCAGGCACAGCACGTGAAGATGATATTCCCCGCCCGCGAAAACATGCCGAAGGTTGCCATGCCCGAAGTCGAAGTACACTGGTACGACGGCGGCATGATGCCCGAACGCCCGGAAGGTTTCCCGCAGGGCAAGGAACTGATGCAGAGCGGTGGCGGTCTGACCATCTTCCACGGAACAAAAGACACATTGATTTGCGGCTGCTACGGACAGAACCCGTGGTTGCTCTCCGGTCGTGTGCCCAATGCACCGAAGGTATGCCGCCGTGTGCCCAACGCTATGGGTGGCGGACACGAAATGGACTGGGTACGTGCCTGCAAGGAAAGCAAGGAAAACCGCGTAATGCCGAAGTCGGACTTCTCGGAAGCCGGCCCAATGAACGAAATGGTAGCCATGGGCGTACTGGCCATCCGTCTGCAAGGCCTGAACAAGGTATTGGAATGGGATGGTGCCAACATGCGCTTCACCAACATCGGCGAGAACGAAACGCTCCGCACCGTTATCAAAGACGGTTTCCAGATTCACAACGGACACCCCACGTTCGACAAGACTTGGACAGACCCGGTAAATGCCCAGCAATTTGCCGCCGAACTCATCAAGCACACTTACCGCGAAGGCTGGAAGTTGCCTGACATGCCAAGATAAGAAGAGAGAGAAACAACCAAATAACTAATCATTAAAACAACAAGTAAATGAAAAAAGTATTCTATTCACTGGCATGCTGCCTGGCAGCAGGAGCATTGGTTTCTTGCGGAGGCAGCCAGAAGAAAGCAGCAGACGCTGACGAAGCAGCCGCTAGCACCGTAGCCGTTTCGTATTCCAAATCGTTGAAGGCTTCCGAAGCCGACACACTGAACCTGCCGATTGATGCCGACGGCTACATCACCATCTTCGACGGAACTAGCCTGAACGGATGGCGCGGTTACGGCAAAGACAAAGTGCCCGCAAGATGGACCATCGAAGACGGCTGCCTGAAGTTTAACGGTAGCGGCGGTGGCGAAGCCCAGGTAGGCGACGGCGGCGACATCATCTTTGCCCACAAGTTCAAAAACTTTGAACTGGAACTGGAATGGAAAATTTCAAAAGGCGGTAACTCGGGCATCCTCTACCTGGCACAGGAAGTTACTTCTACCGACAAAGACGGCAACGAAGTGCTCGAGCCTATCTACATCTCGGCTCCCGAATACCAGATTCTTGACAATGCCAACCACCCCGATGCAAAGTTGGGTAAGGACAACAACCGCCAGTCGGCTTCTCTGTACGACATGATTCCCGCCGTTCCGCAGAACGCAAAACCGTTCGGCGAATGGAACAAGGCTAAAATCATGGTTTACAAAGGCACCGTAGTACACGGCCAGAACGACGAAAACGTACTGGAATACCACTTGTGGACCAAACAGTGGACAGACATGCTCCAGGCCAGCAAGTTCAGCGAAGACAAATGGCCCTTGGCATTTGAACTGTTGAACAATTGCGGTGGCGAAAACCACGAAGGTTTCATCGGTCTGCAAGACCACGGTGACGACGTATGGTACCGTAACATCCGCGTGAGAGTACTTGACTAATACACGATCTAAGTTAACAGGTTTACGAGTTAACAAGGCTACAAGGGTCATCGATAAAGAGGTGGTTTTTTGCAGACTTGTTAACTCGTTTACTTTATAACCAACCAGAAAACATTTATTCATCTAAAACAATACAACCATGAAAATTAAACATCTTATGTCTGCACTGGCACTCTGCCTGGCTTTGCCACAGATGTCGTGCACCACGAAAACTGCCAACAACGAAGCTACTGCTCAGGAAACAACCCCTGCCAAGGAAGTCTGCATACAGCTCTACTCTGTAAGAGACCTGTTGCAAGACAACAATAACCTGGAACAAGTATTGAAGCAACTGGGCGAAATGGGCTATACCAGCGTGGAAGCCGCCAATTACGGTGACGGCAAATTCTACGGCAAAACGCCTCAGGAGTTCAAGCAACTGGTAGAAGCCGCCGGCATGACTGTGCTTTCATCGCACACTACCCGCGCGCTGACCGACCAGGAACTGGCCTCAGGAAACTTTGACGAAACCATGAAATGGTGGGACCAGTGCATTGCCGACCACAAGGCCGCTGGCATGAAATACATCGTAACACCGTGGATGAATGTTCCCAAGACAGTAAAAGACCTTCAGACTTATTGCGACTATTTCAACGAAATCGGTAAGCGCTGCAAGGAAGCCGGTCTGCAATACGGCTACCACAACCACAACCACGAATTCCAGAAAGTGGAAGACAAGGAAGTGATGCTGGACTACATGCTGACACACACCAATCCCGAATACGTGTTCTTCCAGATGGACGTATATTGGGTCGTTCGCGGCCAAAGCAGCCCGGTTGACTACTTCAACCAATATCCGGGCCGTTTCAAGATGCTGCACATCAAAGACCACCGCGAAATTGGCCAGAGCGGCATGGTGGGCTATGACGCCATCTTCCGCAACACCGACAAGGCCGGTGTACAGGACATCGTGGCCGAAATCGAGAAATACAGTGTGCCCGTACTGGAAAGTGTAAAGCAAAGTCTGGACTACCTGCTCGAGGCTCCGTTTGTAAAGGCTTCGTACAGCAAGTAAAACTTTTATTAATAATAGCCCTTCTCTCTATAACTATAAGGGAAGGGCTATACCATTATAAATACGCCCTGCTATATATTAATACATTCTGCATACTTTCAAGTTATCCCTCAACTAAATAATACTATGGCAAAAAAGACTTCCAAACATCCTAGATATTATGCTTTTATTAGTTACAAACACCAAAGTGCAGAAAATCCATGGGCAAAAAACGATGAATCATGGGCACAAACCATCTATAAACAATTAATAAATTGGGATATTCCGGTAAGCATTGACAAATCACACCTCATTAATGAAAACGACAAACAAATCAAGCCAATATTCAGGGACAAGGAAGAAATATACGGTGGAAAGAACACCAGCCAAATTCTTAATGAAAATCTGCTCAATGCACGCTCTTTAATCGTTATTTGCTCCGAAAAAATGATTAAAGACCAAAATGAAAAACGGCAAGAAGAATCACAAGAAAACAAAAACAAGCCTCCACAAGAGCAAAATATCAAGGCCTATATTTACCATGAAATAGACTTTTTTCTAAACCACAATCCACAAGCCTCCATTATTCCAATATGGATTGACACTACTCCTTTTGACAAAAACAATCCCAATCATTTACCACCACAACTTATAGGTAGAGATATTAAAACAATAGAAGTCAATGATTATCGATCCAGAAAGACATATAAAAAGGAAACAGTTGCAGAAACAGCAGCCAGCATTTTTCAAAGCAACAAAACCCTCTTTTGGGATTATTATCAACAAAAAAGACGAGAATTTATTTGGAAATGGTCTTGCATTATTGCCATCGCACTTGCAATAATAGGAGCCATTGGATTCAATCTATGGAAAAGTAAACAAATCAGTGAAGCCTATCGCATGACTGCTAATGCTACTGAAGCATTAACAAGCGGTAATCGGTATCAAGCTATAAAACTAGCAGCAGATGCCTATTCCACTTATTCTTCTACCGAAGGAATCAGTTCTTTGATGTGGAAATGCCTAGATGAAGCTTCTCCTTACATGACACTCAATTCAACAGTAGAAGTAAACGAAGCTCAAGGAATCTATGCCTACATAGAAAATAACCGATATATAAAAATATGCGATCTAAAGGACTGCAAATTATTGGAAAACATCGATGCTGGTTATGTAAAAAATATTACCTTATCCAAAGACTGCAACTTGATTGCTTGTGATACGGGGAATAGCATACGAGTATATGACCGACAAGCTCAAACTTTTATTCATGAATTTCATATAGATGTAAATAACTATAAAATATTAGAATTTAATAACAAAGCTAATTATCTATTTGTCAGTAATCCATATAACCAACAATATTTTGCAACAAAAATATATAGTTTGAATAGAGAAAATACACAATCTTATCCATTTTACGACTACACAAATATAGACCATCAAACATGGCAAGAGGCTACGGGGTCTTTTATGGGAACCGATTCTTTGTTTGCCATCTTTGGAAAAATGTATACCATCAATTCACAAGGCGAACCTGCTGACCCTAACGAAAAAGGCCAGTGGGCATGCAGAGTATACAATCTTAACAAAAAAGATCCATTAAAAAGTTCTTGGCCTATCTTTTGTAATGAAATCTCCATCCCTAAAAATGCTACCAATGTAGCAGTGTCCCCTCAATTACCAGTAATAATTATTACAACTCCAAGCGAAATATGGGTATATAAACAAATTTACGGCAACAATTTCCAAAAGTTTGTTTTAAAATACACAGTCATTACCGGCAGTGACACTACGAGTGAAGAATATATACTAAAACATCCTGAAATATTTCACATTAATGTCACCAACATTCAATTTAGTCAAGATGGACAATGGGCTCTACTGATAACCGAAAATAACATACGCTACACACTCCCTTTACATTCAGGAACTTATCCACGTCTACGAGTTTATAACGGATTAGGTATCCATCAAAATAAAATAGTGCAGCATAACAATGGATATCCACTAGGAATCAGTAACAAAGGCGATATTTTGCTTTATCTTCCTTGGGTAAACAGCGGAAAGAATATAGCAATCGAGCCATCACCAACTTTTATAAATGATTTTATCCTATACAAGCCATTCACAGGAACAAATTTGGAATATGAAATTTATCACTCCGATTCATTAACAATTATAACAGAACGCCCACGACCAGGAGAACAAGAGAGAGAAAAGGGGCGTTCAACTGAGACACGTTCTTATATTTATAAAAAAAATCATTCTATTGCCTTAGAAAAACGGTTCAATCAAAACAAAGATACTACACTAGTTTGTTACTCCCCAGCTCTAAATTACGCCGTACTGGAGACCAAACAAAGACAATATTTACTATGGGATAATCTGCAAAATAAAATCAAATACAACCTATCAAATTTTATTAGTCCCCAAGAATATATTAGTGACACACAGCCAAACTTCTTCGGAGCGACAGAACAAATCATCGGATTACGTTATTATTGTAAACAACCTAATAGTGAAAAAGAAACTTTCAGCAACTCTTATATACTTTTGGACATAGAAAAAGGAGAAATCATCGTAGATAAAACTAGTGAACACTCCCTATTTGAAAATATACAACTAAATGAACAGCTTCTTTACTATAAAAAAAATGGAAGCACCTATATTTACGATTTAAAATCACATAAAATAATCAAGCAACTCAGGGGCTATTATAGACTTCCTTATCATACTTACACTCGCCCCTCATCACTAGTCCTATTGCAAAGAACGATAGGCAATCGCATTGAAGAAAAAGTTTTATATGACATCAATCAAAATCAAATACGATATTTACCAGATTCACTTGTTAACAAAATAACATTCATCAGTCCAAATGGACAATATTTTATACAGGAATGGTATGGGAACTATAAAAATAATCAAACAGGTTACCAACTTCTCATACGTCAAAGTAATACATATAATATTGTTGCAAGATTCCCGTTAACATTACATTATGCAAATAATCCTAATGATATTCCTATGTTCTTTACACCAGACAATCGGTATTTTATCTATATGAAATCTATAGACCGAGACATTGTCATTTATGACTTGCAACGTATGCAAGAAATATGTATCTTACCATACTTTATTGAATGGCATAAACAACAATCATGGCAAAATCCTTATGGACTAGAGCGAGAGACCTATGCCAGCATCTCTGTTACCAATCAGTATTTAGCTATCTGCTCCAATAATCTTAAGCTAATAAAACTAATGACAGGAGAAACTGTAGCAGAGTTTGATCTACCACTAAGAAAAAATACTCCGCTAAAATTCACCCCAAACGGGAAATACCTGATTGCCGATTGTTACCTCATTGATGTAGAACAGAAAAAAATACTCTGCCAAAATTTAAAGCCCAGCCCATTTTACATTACCAATCAACATATTGTCTACCCTGATTCATATGTAACAATTGACAATAAAGAGCAACTTTACCAAAAACTACTAAAAGAACTATATCCATAAAGTGTTTGACAAATTGTAAAATGACATATAAAAGACCCTCACTTTGCAACATTTCTTCTTTTCCTGCTTACACACCCGTTTTTCCAAAATTTCCAACCAGATGCAAATGCTCCTGAAAACATGAATATCCATACAAGAAAACCGCATACATATTCCAAGCAACGGGAAAACAAGGGCAAAGTGACTTGTTGGAAAGCCGGGCGCAACCTGTTGGAAACGCGCTTCCGTCCCAATACAAGCACGCTCGCAACAGGTCGGAAGCAAACCGACGGTTAACAACTTGACGAAAAATGTCCCACCGGCGGTGGAAAACCTGGCAGCCGAAAGCGTTGAAACACTTTTTTACATTTCTTTCGGATATCCGTATTTTTGTATTCTCCTGGATGACAAAGAGATGAGGAAAATCACTTCAAAAAATCCGTCCGATCCGTCCCGCGAGCCGAAACAAGCGATTCTGAGCCATTAGAAAAACAAAATGTCAGGATGGAAATTTGGTTTAGAAATCTTAATCTTCTGCAAGCCGTCCCCGAAAAGGGTTTCATTTCGAGAGAAATGCGTATATTTGCTACCTGTTTGCAAAAAGGGAGTTGCATAGCAGGCAACTCATCCGGGAGAAAGGACGGAACAGCGGGACGGAAGTTATTAACAAAACGGCCGACTTATCAACCGTTTTTGCAATCTTTCTCATTTTTAGTAGGCAGGGTGCGGAATTATCGCTTATTTCGCCTCCAATAAATATTGAGATTATGGGAAAAATTATTGCAATGGCAAACCAAAAGGGCGGTGTGGGCAAAACCACTACCACCATCAACCTGGCCGCCTCGCTGGCCACACTCGAAAAGAAAGTGCTTGTGGTAGACGCCGACCCGCAAGCCAATGCCTCCTCGGGACTGGGTGTGGACATCAAGCAGGCGACGTGCACCATCTACGAGTGCATCATCGACAAGGCCAACGTACGCGAAGCCATTCACGACACCGAAATTGATACGTTGAAAGTCATCTCCTCACACATCAACCTGGTGGGTGCAGAGATTGAAATGCTCAACCTCAAGAACCGGGAAAGAATCCTGAAGGAGGTCTTGGAACCGCTCAAGGCGGAATTCGACTATATCCTGATAGACTGCTCGCCGTCCCTGGGGTTAATCACGGTCAACGCGCTGACGGCGGCCGACTCGGTCATCATCCCCGTGCAGGCCGAATACTTCGCCCTCGAAGGCATCAGCAAGCTGCTGAATACCATTAAAATCATCAAGACCAAGCTGAACCCCGGACTCGAGATTGAAGGCTTCCTGCTCACCATGTACGACTCGCGCCTGCGGCAGGCCAACCAGATATACGACGAGGTGAAGCGGCATTTCCAGGAACTGGTGTTCCGCACCGTTATCCAGCGCAATGTGAAGCTGAGCGAAGCGCCCAGCTACGGCATACCCACCATCCTTTACGACGCAGAGTCGACGGGCGCCAAGAACCACATGGCACTGGCCAAGGAACTGATTGAAAGAGAAAGAGTAACTGAATGAAGGATGAAGAATGACCCACGAAGCAAGGTGTCCCCCGGCTTCACCCACCGCCGGCCAGGGGCATTCCACACGCTTCATCCTTCCCCATTAACAATAGGACTATGGCACAAAGAAGAAACGCTTTAGGACGCGGGCTCGACGCCCTGCTTTCCATGGACGAAGTGCAGACCGAAGGCTCGTCATCCATCAACGAAATAGAGTTGTCCAAAATCGCAGTCAACCCCAACCAGCCACGCCGGGAGTTCGACCCGGTGGCCCTGCAAGAGCTGGCCGACTCCATTGCCGAGATAGGCATCATCCAACCCATCACCCTGCGCCAGATGGACGACGGAGGCTACCAGATTATTGCCGGCGAGCGCCGTTTCCGTGCCTCGCAGATGGCCGGGCTGACCACCATCCCTGCCTACATCCGCACGGCCGACGACGAGAATGTGATGGAGATGGCCCTCATCGAGAATATCCAGCGCGAAGACCTGAACTCCGTCGAGATAGCCCTCGCCTACCAGCACCTGCTGGAGCAGTACGGACTCACCCAGGAACGCCTGAGCGAGCGCGTGGGCAAGAAACGCACCACCATAGCCAACTACCTCCGCCTGCTCAAGCTGCCTGCCCCCGTGCAGATTGGCTTGCAGAACAAGCAGATAGACATGGGACATGCCCGCGCCCTGCTTGCCCTGGACGACCCCAAGCTGCAGGTCAAGGTCTACGAAGAGATACTGACACACGGGTACTCCGTCCGCAAGGTGGAAGAGATTGCCAAGGCCCTCAGCCAGGGGGAAGCCGTGCAGAGCGGCGGGCGCAAGATTGCCCCCAAGGCAGGCAAGATGCCCGAAGAGTTCAGCCTGCTGAAGCAGCAGCTTTCCAACTTCTTCAACACCAAGGTGCAGCTCACCTGCTCGGACAAGGGGAAGGGCAAAATCAGCATCCCCTTCAACAGCGAGGAAGAGCTGGAACGCATCATCGGAATACTGGACACGCTGAAGAATAGAGAATGACCAAGCACCGCCTTACATACCGCCTTTGCACCGTCCTGCTGTGCTGCCTCCTGCAGACGGCAGGCGTTGCCTTGTACGGGCAAAACCGCCCGCGCGCCGCGGCAAAGCGCACCCACCTGCTGCAAGGCACCGACTCGCTGCGGGCCGCGACACACGTCCCCGACAGCACGGCACGGCCGCCCGCCCTGCTGCCCGACACGGCACGTGTGGAAGCCCCGGCAACGGCCGCCGACTCCCTGGCCGTGGCCGACAGCCTGGCAGCCGAGAACCGCCGCAAACTGCTTGATATGACTGCGGCTCCCCGCCTCCAGGAACAGCCGGTCAACACCGATAGCCTGTCGCAGGCGGTGGCCCGTCCCACCTGGATGCCCAATCCAGTGAAAGCCACGTGGATGGCCCTCGTCATTCCCGGCGGCGGACAGATATACAACCGCAAGTACTGGAAACTGCCCATCTTCTATGGCGGGTTCGCGGGATGTGCCTATGCACTGACGTGGAACTCGAAGACATACAAGGATTACGCCAACGCCTACAAGGACGCGGTAAACGAGAACTGGGACTCGAGCAACATCACCGACCTCGTCTCGCCCGGTTACCTCCAGGCGGTGAGCAAAAGCCAGCTCACAGAGACGCTGCGCAAGCGCAAGGACACCTTCCGCCGTTACCGCGACCTGAGCATCTTTGCCTTCATCGGAGTGTACCTGCTCTCGGTGGTCGACGCCTATGTGGATGCCGAGCTGTCCAACTTCGATATCGGCCCCGACCTGAGCATGAAGGTGGAGCCGGCCGTGATAGACAACAGCCTCGTGAAGTACAAACCAGACAACCACAGAGCCGTGGGACTGCAATGCAGCCTCCGCTTCTGAACAACGCATAACTTCCCCCAGCATGAAAACAAGAATCATACCTTACACCCTGCTGCTCTGCTGCCTAGTGGCCGCACCGCAGACATACGCGCAACAGAGCGTGCAAGTAACCATCGGCAACAACGGGGACACACGCCAGGAAACCATCGACTTGCCCGTCAGCATGACCTACCCACTCGATAGCCTCCTCAACGACTGGAAGGCCAAAACCTACATCGACCTGGCGAAGGACTGCAGCACATCCCCCGATAACCCGGTGTTCCCCGACTCCGTGTATCTGGACCGCCTTTCCCGGATGCCCGTAGTCATGGAGATGCCTTACAACGAGATTGTGCGCAAGTTCATTGACCAGTACACAGGCAAGCTGCGCAACCAGGTAGCCTTCATGCTCAGTGCCTGCAACTTCTACATGCCTGTCTTCGAGGAAGCCCTCGACGCCTACAACCTCCCCCTCGAACTGAAGTACCTCCCCATCATCGAGTCGGCCCTCAACCCTTCGGCCGTATCCAGGGCCGGAGCCGCCGGACTGTGGCAGTTCATGTTGCAGACCGGAAAGCTCTACGGACTGGAGAGCAACAGCCTCGTGGACGAACGCCGGGACCCCATCAAGTCCACCTGGGCAGCCGCCCGCTACCTGCGCGACATGTACGACATCTACCACGACTGGAACCTCGTGATTGCCGCCTACAACTGCGGCCCGGGCACCATCAACAAGGCCATCCGCCGCGCGGGCGGCAAGACCGACTACTGGGACATCTATAACTACCTGCCCCGCGAGACACGCGGCTACGTGCCCGCCTTCATCGCCGCCAACTACGTCATGACCTATTACTGCAAGCACAACATCTGTCCCCTGGAGACAAACATCCCACAGGCCACCGACACCGTGCAGGTGACGCAGAACCTGCACTTCGAGCAAATTGCCGACCTTTGCGCCGTGCCCCTCGACGAAATCAAGAGCCTCAACCCGCAATACAAGCGCAGCATCATCCCCGGCCTGAGCAAGCCGCAGACCCTGCGCCTGCCCCTCGACGCCATCAGCACCTTCATCGACCGCCAGGACACCATCTATGCGCACCGCGCCGGCGAACTCTTCCGCAACCGCCGCACCGTGTCGGTGGCCGGAAGCAAGCAAGGTGCCACCGCCGGCAAGGGCGAACCCATCTATTACAAGATAAAGAACGGCGACACGCTGGGAGGCATCGCCGCCCGGTACGGCGTCACCGTGAAGCAACTCCGGAGCTGGAACGGGTTGAGCGGCAACAACATCCGCGCAGGCAAGCGGCTCAAGATTTACAAGTGACGCACCGCCCGGCCGCCGCGCAAAGCGGAAGCCACGGGCATAAAAACAGGCAAACAGCCATCCGTTATTACGGATTTTTACTAACTTTGCCAAGTACCCCTGCAACCGACCCGATTATGGAAAAAGACCGCATCATCCAATCCATCCGACGCACCCTGCAAAGCGTAATGCCGGCGGGGGGACGCGCCTATCTCTTCGGCTCACAGGCAAGGGGAGATGCCAGACAGGAATCGGACTGGGACATCCTCATACTCATGGATAAGGAGAAAATAAGGCATGAAGACTTCGACCAGGTGGCATATCCCCTTATGGAACTGGGATGGGGCATTGGCGCCGAGATAAACCCATTGCTCTACACCTTCCAGGATTGGGAAAGCAGGCATTTCACACCCTTCTACCAGGAAGTTACCAACGAATACATCATACTATGGCACTAACGTCAGACGACAAGAAAGCGATTATTGCATACCGCATGCAGAAGGCAGAACAAGCCATGACAGAGGCACGCGACAACGCACGGCTCAAGCATTGGAGCCTCGTGGCCAACCGCTTGTACTACGCCGTATTCCACATGGCATCGGCACTCATGGTCAATAAAGGATTTGCAACCAAGAGTCATGCGGGACTCATCTGCCTGCTGGGACAAGAGTTCGTAACCCGAGGCCTGCTAGACAGAGAAGACGCCAAACTCGCATCTCGCCTGCTGAATATGAGGCAGGCCGGCGACTACGATGATATGTTCGACTGGGAGGAGGAAGACATACAACCCCTGTTCCCTAAGACCGAACAACTGCTGCTAAAGATGAGGGCATTGATACAGTAGACCAACGTCACTCTCCCCCAAACACTAACGTCATTGTTGCCCCGACACTAACGTCATTGTTGCCCCGACACTAACGTCATTGTTGCCCCGACAAGGGCGTTGGTGTTTTTATGCCCTAAAAGCAGGAAAAAAATGCA
>Ga0192242_10411_pt1 | contig 16212 bp, 10 predicted proteins | sample Koala_Koa27_J3_FD_131235 | JGI IMG/M metagenome (GOLD analysis project Ga0192242, IMG submission 131235) | Enriched cells from koala feces incubated with labeled cellulose particles, San Francisco Zoo, California, United States - Koala_Koa2-7_J3 ...
GCTACTCCCTCATGGCTGCCTATCCAAATGTCGCCCCGTTCATCTTCAAACACATAGGTAACCTTATCGGAGAACAGGTTATTTTTCTCTTTTTTAAAGACGACAGATGTGAACTGTCCATCGGCATACGTCACCTTTCGGCATCCGTTGCCATCCTGCCACAGCCATACATTCCCATTACGGTCGGTCATCTTGTTATTATAAGTCTGGTTGTATTCGCCACAACCGGTGAAATCTACAAAGCAATCCTTTTTCAAATCATAGCAACTATATCCTTCGGAAGTGGTAGCTATCCATAAAAAGCCATTTGCATCTTCCTCCAAATCACGGATACGATGATCCGGCAAAGAGATTTTATCTCCCCCCTCCGGACGGAAAGTTACAAAAGAAGTTCCATCATAGCGACTGAGCCCGTTCAAAGTGCCCATCCATATAAAGCCTTTGCTGTCTTGATAGATATATCGGATTGAATTATTGGCAATGCCATCCCCGGTAGTCATGTGAGTAGAACGCACTTCGACAGACGCTGCTATACTCTGACTTAAAAGAATAAAAAATGCCCAAAGAAAAAAGATGTGTGTTTTCATATTGTCTATACAACGCATTTGTGCTGACAAATGTACAAAAAAAGAGTGTACCAAAAACAACTTGGTACACTCTTTTTTATCTTAATCCATGTGGAAGACTTCGGGCAGCGGAATGGTTACCGGAGAATTGTCAGGATTTACTTCCATTATATCTGCCATATAGTCCCACCACTTTTGCACAATGGGATTGGCACCCATGTCTTGGGAAGACTCATCGCCTTTTGTTTTTTGACAAGCAAACAGAATGTTGGTATCCTTGTCCCAATAGATGGAATAATCGTACACGCCTCCGTCCGATAGCATTTTCTTCAATTCGGGCCAGATGACTGCATGTCTTTTCTCGTACTCTTTCTCGAAGCCGGGCTTCAAGAACATTTTAAATGCTTCACGTTTCATGGTATTTCCTCCTTAATATTTTAATTCGCCACATGAAAGATAGGTTCGGATGTTTTCTGCTCCGTGCGGTAATACTGCACGGCACTATCATTCATTTTGGGATGTTGTTTATTCAGCAAGTTAATCATCTCGGCACCTGCCCAAATCACCGGGCCGTATCCATGCGCCGCATATACATTGACCGGACGATAATAATAGAAAGCAGGATCAAACGCCATACCCGTACCTACACAAGTGCCGTCCACCTGACCTTCTGCATTGATTTGCGTAGTAACAGCGTGCCACCCCAACTGGGCAACCGGGCCATAAGCCATTGCGTCAATCCATCCTTTATTGATGGCATGGGCAAAACAATAAACATAGATGGCAGTAGCCGATGTTTCCAGATAGGAATCATTGCGATCCAGCAACTGATGCCAGAAACCTTCCCCACTTTGCAGGGCAGCCAGTCCACGTACATGGGCACGGAATAAATTCATTATTTTATCACGCTGCGGATAGTCTTCGGGCAATACATCCAGTACCTCGCACATAGTGAGCAATGCCCAACCATTGGCACGCCCCCAGTGAAAAGCCGGATGATCTTCCATTCCTTCTACCCAACCGTGGCGGAACAATCCTTTCTCGGGCACCCACATACGGTCTGCAAACTGAAGTATCTGGCGCACGGCCTCTGCCATATACATCTGCTGTTTGTCCCCTGCCATGCGGGAATAACAGGCTATAGGCGGAATGCTCATAAACATATCATCCAGCCACAACGTATTGTGTTGCGGACGGGTGCGGGCAAAAGTTCCATCGGCAAGGCGGTATTCCTTATTCATGATAAAGTCCATGTAGTTCTCTATCAATGGATTCAGGTTCAATGAATTGTCTGCCGTTTGCGCTTTCACCATTGCCGCACATACGGCTCCGGCATCATCCAGCGCATGGGGAGTCAGAATTTGTTTCATCTGAGGGTCTACCGTTCCGTATTTTTCAAGGACACGGCGGAAATGGGGAGCCACTTCGGCAAGGAAAGTAAAGCGATCCGTCACATATTTATAATAGGCGGGATCTCCGGTAGCCTGGGCGGCTGTGAGCATGGCAGAGTAAGTCACTCCCCATTCATAACTAGCCAGGCGGAAAGCACCCCGTTCCAGTTGTGCATCAGCCGTCATATTAGCGTAGTCCGTTATTACTTTTCCGGTATTCTTATCTACAACTCTGGTGGGGGTGTTCTGCTCCAGATAGCGAAGGATACGATCCATATCAGCTTTCACTTCACCGGTAGTCAGTGCCCCATAAGGTACTTTGTACTCAGGTTGTAATAAATGCAACGGAGTATTCGAGTCGTTTACCGCCGCTTTCTTTTTCTGTGCGCTGGCGCCTGTCCCTGCCAGGAACAGGATAGCGCCCATCATGCCTAGTGTTCTTAAATTCATGCTACAGTTCTTATTTCTTTTTAAATTCATATCCTCTAAAGATGCCTTTCTTTAAGTCCGGTCCAAAGTAAAATCCGGGTTGTGTAGGCTGGTTATAAGCCACATTCTGGGTAGCGATGCTGATGCGGTAAACCGGATCTTCCAGGAAAGTATGGAAACGGTAATCAGTGGGTATGGGTGATACATAGAGACGAAGGGCGGAATTATCCTCGGTGCGGAGGAGCACTTCTTCGCGCCAGTCACCTATAATATCTCCCTGCAAGGCAGGATTGGATTTGGTTCCATTGTTGGACATGGTTCCCTCGAAAGTAACCAGTGTTTTACATTCATCTGTTTCCCAATCATATTTGCTTACCCGGTTCTTGTCCAGCAGTTCGCGCAGCAAATCACCATCCCACCATACAGCCATGTTTACCGGAATGGATTTTGTAGTGGGGCGCACCACTTCACCTTTTATATTACGCACGCCATGAGAGTCCGAAGACCACATTTCCAGTCCCGGATTACGCGGATCAATATCGGCAGCCATGCAACGGCCTACATCCATGCTGCTCTTTACTTGAAATAATACTTCACCTGTAGCCGCACTGCGGAAACTGGAACCGTCTTTCTTGTTTTCGTGACAATCCCATACTTGCAGGCCCTTCATCGTAGGAGAGAATTGAGTCATGTGAATAGCGTCACCATGTCCCATACCGGTAGAATACAGGCCCTTTCCATCATTGTTTATGGCATATGATCCGTAGATTATTTCATCGCATCCGTCACCATCCACATCGCCTACGCGCAGGTTGTGGTTACCCTGTCCGGCATAGTCTCCGCAGCCCGGATTGTTGCTGTCAAATACCCAACGCTGTTTCAGGTCTTTTCCATCCCAATCAAATGCAGCCAGAACGGTACGTGTATAGTAACCACGGCACATCACCACACTGGGGTGCACGCCGTCCAAATAAGCCACACAGACCAGGAAGCGGTCACAACGGTTGGCACGCGGATCTCCCCAAGCTGATATATCACCACGGAGGGGAACATAGTCGATGGTCTTCATCGCTTCTCCGGTTTGCCCATTAAACACAGTAAGGTATTCGTTTCCTGTCAGGATACGTCCTTGGTTGCGGGGAGTGTTGCCACGAGAAGAATCGTCAGCAACGCCCGCTTCGCGATAGTCCGCCCGGGCATCACCTATCACTTTTCCTTTTCCGTCCACTGTGCCATCGGAAGTCTTCATTACGATTTCCGCTTTTCCGTCTCCGTCCAGGTCAAAGACCATAAACTGGGTATAATGCGCTCCGGCACGGATATTACGCCCCAAGTCGATGCGCCACAACTTTTCACCATTCAGGCGGTAACAGTCAAAATACACATTGCCTGTATATCCGTCGTGGGAGTTATCATGGGGATTGGAAGGGTCCCATTTCAAGATGATTTCATATTCCCCATCGCCATCCACATCTCCTATGGATGCGTCGTTGGGGCTATATGTGTATTTCTGTCCGGCAGGTGTTACACCTCCGGCGGGTACATCCAAAGGAATATTGATATAGCCGGAAGGTGCATTGGCAGGCAATGTATAGGTTCCGTCTATCTTGCCCGTCTCTACTCCTTTTATAACAGGTTTTACCGTGTAAACAGCCTGTTCAGTCCCTTTATACGAATCCCGGTAAAAAGTACCGGTAGTGCTTGGCACTGAGGCTATCTTCTGACCATTGCGATATACATTGAAAGTGGTATTCATGGGGTCTGAAGAAAGGTAGCGCCAAGAAACGACAACTTCCGACGGGTTTTCGCGAATGGCTACCACGCCACGGCCTAACTTTTCCTGTTGTAACTTAGAATAGTCATAAGAGGGTTGGGCTACTGCTACAGTCATCATGCAGAGTGCCGCCAATGTGCTACATAGTTTTTTATGTGTCTTCATAATCTAAATATTTTGTTTATCCATACAAAGGTAGGTTCTATTATTCTGTTATGAAATGTAGAAATGTACATATGCATGGAAAAACGTTGCAAAGACAGGCAAATAATCTAAAATGCAGTGCTTTTATAGGTTATATTTTCTTCAACCACATTTTCAGCGTTTACCACATTTTTCACAAACTTAGTAACTTCCCCTACGTTCACATTCTTTATTTCCACATTCTTTATCGGCAGGCGTTCATCGCCTTTCAGGTCATAAATAGCTTCGGTGCGATCACAAGTTACACTATCCATATAAAGGCCGCTGATAACGGTGATACTATCTTTATAGGTAGGAACCAAATTTCTCCATTGATAAAGTACGTCTGTATCCACTTCCATTACGCGCTGCATCTTACCTGCTTTTACATTCTTCATCCATATATTTTCAATGAATCCGCCGCGCCTGTGGTTGGTCTTTGCAAAGAAAAGACGGAACACGGAATCAGGAGCAGTGCAGTGGTGCATATACACATTGCGCACTCCGCCGGACATTTCACTGCCGATGCCCAGCAAGGTATGCCCCTTTAGAATATCACAGTTGCGCACCACGATATTCTCACAAGGAGAGTTCAGCCGCCATGCATCCTGATTGCGGCCCGATTTTATCACAACGGCATCATCGCCTTGATCGAAAATGCAATTCTCTACCAGGAAGTTGCGGCTCATTTCCAGGTCTATGCCGTCATTGTTGTGCCCATGCGCCTGCACATCGAGGTGACGCACAATGCCGCCGTCACACATATAGAGATGGACAGTCCAGAAAGGGCTTTGGCGTATCTTGAATCCATCCAGCAGCACATTCTTGCAACGGTTGAAATGGATGAGATGAGGGCGGAGATGGTTTTCTCCTTTTGCCATTTGGCGTTGCTCCACAGGGACATCGGTAGATGCCATGGTATAAAGCTCTTTCAGAGCATCCATATGGGGTTGGGGACGCTTGAACCATATTTTCCATGTATCCATAACGGGTGCTAATGTACCCTTTCCGGTGATGGCGATATTCTCACAATCAAAAGCATAGAGCAAGGGGGAATAGTTATAGCACTCCATACCCTCCCATGAGGTCATTACGGCAGGCAGATAGTCCGAGGGATTATCAGTAAAACGCAATACGGCGTTTTCTTCCAGATAAAGATTTACATTGCTCTTAAAATGGATAGGCCCGGTGAGCCATTCTCCTGCGGGAATCACTACGCGACCGCCTCCGGCTTCGTGGCAAGCGTTGATGGCTTTGGCAATAGCTTCTGTATTTACGGTTTCAGTACCTTTCATTGCGCCATAATCCATGATAGAGTAATCGCGGGAAGGGAAGATAAATTCCTTAATCGGCTCCATAGGGAAGGGGGCATCTACGGATACTGTCTTATACTTTGGAGCAGGGGCGGTACAAGATACCGCCAAGGCAATGACTGCCATACTGAACAGAGATTTAAAAAGGGTGTTCTTCATGGTATAATTGTTTTTTTAATATTACTTGTCTGGTATACTTCTATAGGAGTATAAAGGTATGCCTGGTTCTTCATCATTTTCATTGCTGCAAAAATAAGAGTAAATAGGATATTCCTCCATATAAAAGAATACATTATTATGGAAATCCGTTCAAGAGAGGGGATTATTCGGGGAATGGTTATGAATGAATTCAAAAAACATTCCGTTATGAATTGATTCATTTTCATCCCAAAATGCATCCCCCCCGATAAAAAAATCCCTATTAATAGAGCTACAAACAATTCAAAAACTTACCTTTGCAATGGGTCTAAATTTCTCAAAAGAATAATAAAAGTATGAAAGCAAAGAATTTACTTCTGATTGCCGCCGCTGTATTGTCACTAGTAGGCTGTAAGTATGACGATGATGCCCTTTGGGATGCCGTCAACAAACAAGAAGAGCGCATCACTGCTCTGGAAACATGGCAAAAACAAGCCAGTCAAGAAATCGCCCTCCTGAAGGCCATAACCGATGAAAGCGATTACATTCTATCCGTAACCCCCATCATGGAGGCAGGGACACAAGCAGGATACACCATCACTTTTAAAAAGAGCGGAACCATCACCCTGATGAACGGTGAGAAAGGCGCACAAGGCGAGAAAGGCGACACCCCGCTAATCAGCCTGCAACAGGGAAAAGACGGCAACTGGTATTGGACGCTGAACGGCGACCTGATGACCGATGCCAACGGCGCTCCCATTCGTGCCAACGGAACCGACGGTGCTTCCGCCCCTACGCCGCAACTGAAAACAGGCAGCCAACTGAAAGCCGCTTCCATCCCCGGCACATGGCAAACGGATGCTTTCTATCTCTCGGTGGATAATGGTAAGACCTGGAATAAAGTATCCGGCGACAAAGGAGACAAAGGAGATAAAGGAGATAAGGGTGACAAAGGAGATACAGGTGCCCCAGGTGCTCCCGGCTCTTCAGGATCCGGTGGTGGGCTTCTCAAAGGAATAAATAACACCGACCCCTCAGTTGTAATCTTTACACTGATGGATGGTAGTAAACTCATCGTTCCCTGCTATAACGCTGATGCACTGAAACTGGTGATAAAAGATAGCAACAGCAATGAATTAGGAAAAGATAAAGTAGTATCGATGAATTTCTCCGCAACTGCTGCGTTCTCCTACTCCAATTTGGCAGCCAAATCCACCATCGTCGTGATTCCCCCCACAGGCTGGACTGCCATTTTGGACAGAGATAAATCTACCATCACTATCGGCTCACCGTCTGAGAATGATTGTAAGAGCAATCCCCAACTGGCAGGCCCCGTAGAAACGGTTGTTGTGGTTTCCAGCGGGAATGGATTGAATGCCTTCTACACTATCCGAACGCAAGCGGCATCTACAAATTTTATCAGTTGCAATGCCAGCGACCTGGGAAGTCTGTTGACACAATATCCCAACGTGAAGAACCTGAAAGTGAGCGGCGCATTGACGGCTGATCACATGGCGAAAATCAAGGATTTGAAATCATCCCTGGTTGAAATAGATCTGGAAGAAGCAACTCTGGATGGTGGTATTCCGGATAGTCAGTTTAGTGACTTTAGTAATCTAACCACCGTAAAGCTGCCGAAAGATTTGAAAAAAATAGGTGGATCTGCTTTTTATAAATGTGATAAACTAACAACTGTATCCAATATAGAGGGGGTAGAAGAGATAGGCGATTGGGCTTTCAAAGGCTGCAAAGTACTAAACTCAACAATGAAGCTAGAGGGACTGACTAAAATAGGAACCAGTGCATTTATAGAATGTGCTGCATTAACTAATATCACGATAGGAAATAAAGTGAAAGTGTTATCTACGAGCGTATTCAGTTCTTGCACATCATTAAAGAACTTCACAGTTCCGGCATCTGTAAAAACTATCGGTGAAGCTGCGTTCTATGGCTGCTCTGGCTTAGCAACTATAACAATAGAAGGGACGACAGAAATAGGTACTAGTGCTTTTCGGGACTGTAGTTCTTTAACTGAGATTACACTACCCAGTACTTTGGAAAAGATAGGTAAAAATGTCTTTTATGGCTGCACTAAATTGGAATCATTGACTTGCAAAAGTGAAGTTCCACCAACCTGCAGTAGTTATACTCAAGAAGGTTCTTTAGGTGAAAACCTGCCCAGTGGCTTTAAGATATACGTGCCATCCGGTTTTGTAGATGATTATAAGAATGAAAGCACTATATGGAGTCAGTATAAAGATAAGATACAAGCTATCAAATAATAACACCCCTGCATGCAACAAACGAACCTCAGCCGACAACTTGCAGGAAGCAAACATATTATATATGCAAGCTCCCTGCAAGCCGGGAGATACAAACATATCGTATATGCAAGCTCCCCACAAGCCGGGGGACACAAACATATTGTATATGCAAGCCCCCGCAAATAGAGGAACACAAGCACATAGCATATGCAAGCTCCGCCGCAGGTATCTCCCCCTTTTTAAGGAAGATTTAAGGGGAAAGCCCACGCCATGTTGCACCACAGGAACAGAAACGCCCCAAAGAAAAGCGGACATTACCCACTGAAAAAAGAACCGGGAACACAAGCCCGGAAATAAATAACTTAATATACCAATAAAACCGTATGAATGACGTAAAAGAAATCAAAGGATTCGTGATAGAGCACGAACCGAATGGAGCACATTTTTCCTATATGGAATACTTCAGCAGCCTGATAAACAACGAACTATTTGAAAAACTGGGCTGCCACGCCGTATGCACCCCGTTCAACGCCCTGTTCCTCTCCGAAAAAGAATCTCTGAAACAGGAACAAAGCAACATGCTTTCCCAGCAAATAGCCGAAGCAGACACAGTGAACGACAACCTTTACCGCTATATCAGCAAAATGATAAAAGCACAGGCCGATTCGCCCGTGGCAGCCATGTGCGGCGCAGCCAAAACGGCACGCCACCTGCTGGACACTTATGGCGACTTGACCAAGAAAAGCTATGCCGATGAAATGGGACTATTGAAGAATTTCCTAGCAGACTGCGAACAGGTTCCCTACAAGGAGGCATTTACCACACTGGTGCTGGGCCCCACGCTGGAAGAACTGGCAAAAGGGGTGGTCGCATTTGAGAAACTGTATAATGAACGCAACGCCCAGATGGCGGATGCATCGGCCATCGTGCCCATGAGAACCATCCGCCCGCAAGTGGACAAGGAGTATCGTTACATTGTCAAAGTGCTGAATGCCTTGTGGCTGGCAAACTATGTGGGGGCGAATGATGCCGAAAAAGCTGCCGCCATGGAACCGGTGATAGAGGCCATGAATGCACGCATTGCCAAAGAGGAAACTTTGCTGGCACAAAAAAGGGACGTGCGGAGGCAGGTATCACAAAGAAGAGTAAGGCGCAAGGATAAATTTTATCTTGTTAAAATTCATAGTCGAAGTATCTTCATCCCCTTTTGAGAGGGGTAGGGGTGTGTTAGAACCAACGGTCACGACCTTGGGAGTAATACATAAGCTGATGTAGTTCACACACACCCTACCCCCTCTCAAAAGGGGATGAAGATACTTAGACTGCGGAAATGTTTACAATATTTTCCTTAGCTTGACGGCTATGAGATTGAATCTGCACTCACAACATTGCCTCATTACTTGCCACTGATAGCAGGCACAAAGACCCGTACCTGATCCAGCACCACACCCTCATCTACTGCTGCAAACACCAAACGATGGGAAGCCCCTCTCCCCACAGGAAGGATAAAACGGCGGACAGCCTGATTGCGAAGCACATTTTCTTTCCATTCTTCACTGCGCCCCTCCGTGTGATAGGCTACGGACTGCATTACCTTTCCATCCAATGAGACAGTGAAACGAAGTTGGTTTCCATCAACAGGATGATTGGGCAACAATCTTACTTCTACTTCCACAGAATCAGCCTCCCAATGAGGAAATTCAAAGGTCAGTTCCGTACCTTTCGCCACAGCTGCCGCCTTACCTTCGTAGCCTAATCCTTCACAACGCACAGCATTTTCTTGCACGCAGTCCGTTCCATTCCAAGCATAGACAGGTTGGCGCTTTTCGGGTAAAACGGATGACAGTGTTTTTCTTTCCACCCGATTGAAAACAAGGAGTTGACGGGGCTGGAAGTCCATGATGCGGTTCCATTTCCCGTTATTGTAAGTCTTGGTCAGAGAGGCGATGCTATCAAAAGCAAGATCGCTATCTGCCCAATCGGCTTTTCCATGACGTGCCAACTGGGCGGTCAAAAGTTTGCGGTTCATTTGGGTAGCTGCCTGTACGGGGTACTTTGCCAGTTGGAAATAAGCGGCTTTTCTTTCTTCGGGCACTTTATTCCAAAGTTTTTCCACGCCATCCGATAATTGCTTATAGCCGGACAATCTCTCTTGTATTTCTGCTTCGCTCCAAGGCAAGTCGCTTATTACTTTATACGCAGGGTTTCTCTCCTCGGTACGGGTATTCCCCATAAACTCTGGTTTCCGGATGTAAGCCAGACGATAATGCTCTTGCAGAATGGGGTGTAATCGTTCTGCTATTTCTGTTCCAAATTCACGCTCCAGGAAATGGCGCTGATGGGCAACGACTCCTTCTTGTTTCACTGCATCCAGGTTCCATGCCATATCAAGGAAAAGTTCTATCTGGTATTCAATAGGTTTGATATCTCCTACATTCAGTATCCACATTTTCTGTATGCCTTGTTCGTATGCCAAGGACATTTGCTGGTATATCAATGCAGGATGGACGGTGCCTAGCCAAAGGTAATCATGCGGACGCCCCCAGTAGGATACGTGATAGTAAACTCCATTTCCACCCTTGCGGGCGCGTTCTTTTGCAGTGGGAAAATGGCGAATGTAACCATAATTATCATCACACCACATCAGGGTTACCTCATCGGGCACTTGCAGACCGGCATTATATACATCCAATACCTCTTTATAAGGGATAAAGACTTGGGGGGCTTTTGTCACGTCTTTGTTTACATATTTAGCCAATAATTCACGTTGGTCTTTCAGAACTTTGGTTAGCACCGCTTTCTGTTCTTCTGTGGTTTTTGCACCGTTCATGGCGCCATCGTGCACGCCTCTCATGCCCAGGGTGTAGAGGTTATCCAGTGTTGCCACTTCTTTCACACGTTGCTCCCAGAAGGATAGGACGTTTGCGCTATTGTTTACATAGTCATACTCTCCCACTCCGTCCCGTTTCCATTCGCCGTTTGTGTTCCTCATCATGGGTTCGCAATGGGAGGTACCGATAAAGATGCCGTATTTATCGGCTGCTTCCTTGTTGCCGGGGGTGAAATAGAAAGGTACGGAACACTCGTGCATGGCAGGCCAAAATGTATTGGCACGCAGACGGAGTAATAATTCAAAGATCCGTTCATGCGTCCGGGGGCCTATTTGTCCTTTTATATTGCTCGGTTCGTATGTTTGCCAACTCCAAGGAGTCAATCCCCAGTCCTCATCATTGATAAAGATGCCGCGATAGTCCACGGAAGGAGATTGTACATTGCGATAGGAAGCAGGCAGGCTGAAAGAATCTTTCTTTGCAGGAGTGGCATCTGCCCACCATTCCCAAGGCGAAACGCCTATCAGGCGAGAGAGTTCCATAATGCCGTAGGCGGTGCCGTGTTTATCGCTACCGGCTATTATCAATTTGCCATCGGGAGAGACGGTTAATAAGAAAGCTTCATGTTTATTTTGTATGGAAGAAAAATCGGTTCCTGTTTTGTCCAGTAATTCACTCTGTCCGATGGTTCCTATGATTATATTTCCATTCTTTGCGCCTATCTTCGTTTTTGCTGAGAATACGGATTCAAAGTCGCGGCTGAATAAATCCAGTGCTGTCCGCACCACCTTTGCCTCTGAGTCACTGCAAGCGATAGTGACAGGTTGGCGGGATTTCAATACAAAATTGCGTTGACCATAAGTGGATAGGGCAACGACAAGGAAAGCCAGAAAAGAGATAAGTTTTTGGTATTTCATAGTTTTATATTTTCATTGATGCAAAAATAAGGCTTAATAGGGAATGCTTCTATAGAATAGGGTACATTATTATGGAAATCCGTCCAAAAAAGCCTGCTAAATATTACATACAGCCACCAACCAAAGCAGCCACACAAAAGATTTGAAAGGAGGCGAATGCCTACTGACTTCTCCGCCTCCTTACACCAAAAATTATTAATTTTCGTAACCCGGATTTTGTTTCAGATTACTATTTTCATTCAAAGCCTTTTGTGGAATAGGGAACAAAACATGATAGTCCTTTGCATCCATTCCATCCTTACGGGCATATTCTATGTATTTTCCATGTCGAATTAAATCATCCCGTCTATGACCTTCACAATATAATTCACGGCCACGTTCATCCAAAATAAAATCACGGAAAGTATCCTTATTAAAATCGGCTAATTTAATCTCGGTAGCATTAACCCGGCGGCGGATCTTATTAACCAACTCAACGCTCTCTGCTGACGGGCCATTCAATTCATTCATAGCCTCTGCTTTTGCCAGCAGCACATCTGCGTAACGAAACATGATAAAATCATTCGACTGTCTTTCTCCCTTCTGTTCCGGATCTTCCGAGTATTTCATCGGTGCTGCTCCCGTTGCCTTAGGGTGATCCACCTGCCTGTAATCTACTTTATTTCCATCCGTATCCGTATAATAACGTACTATTGTTTCCAAACGCTTATCTTGTTCTTCATATTTATCGTAAAACGCCCAAGGCATCTTTAAACCTCCCCAAATGGTTTTAAGGTATGTACCACCATAAAGCGGACTTGATGGCATAACACAAGCAAACCAAGTCCAGGCATACTTAGGATTCGAAGTGGTTTGACCAATTACAAAAATTGCTTCCTTGTTACCGACCCCTTCATTGTTTATATCAAAAATAGCCTTGTAGTCAGGTAACAAATCATAAGCTCCCAGCTCTATAATTTTATCAGCCACTTGGTTCACTTTATCGAACTGTTTAGCCCCCATATATATTTTCATCAATAAGGTTAACGCTGCTCCTTGTGTAAAATGTCCCCAATCTGCCGATGAAGGAATTACAGGTAAGTCCTGATAAGATTCCTCTATTTCTTTAATCATATAAGAAAGCATTTCCTCTTCTGTAGGGCGGAAAGGCTTCCATTCCACTGATACATCATTGGCAACAGCCGGATCGGTGACAACAGGTATCGGCCCGAATAAAGAATGCAGCAAGTGCATATATAATGCCCGTAACACCCTTAGTTCAGCCATACTTTTTGTTTTCTTAGCCTCTGCTATATTCGCTTTTTCCAAAGCATCTATAATTCGTGTTGCCTTAGTTACTCCCCGTTGATATTTGAAATAGACGTTTTCGGGAGCTGTGCAATCATTTGCCGTCCACAAGAAACGATCTTGCTGTCTCCAGGTATGCTCCCATGAGGTGTTCATTTCATCAGTAGGCAACATATTCAACACTGCACCGCAATTATCCATTCCTGTTTGAATATAGCTATCTGCCAATGTATTATATACGCCGACAATAGATGCATCCAAGTCAGCCTCGGTGGTTGGAAAGCCATCAGCATCAATGTTATAAAATTCCTCGTGATCCAGATCAAAGCATCCGGTCAGACAACTTGCGACAGCTACGGATAAAATATATTTTATAAATTTATTTTTCATGGTTCTTACTATTAGAAAGTTAAATCAATGCCAAATGAGAATGTTCTCTGATTAGGATAAGAAGAATAACTGTTATCAGTTTCGGGATCGGCACCCGTATAATTTGTTATACAGAACAAGTTTTGTGCATCAACAAACAAACGTGCACTACTGAATATACCTCCAAAAGCCTTTTTGGGGAACGTGTATCCCAATGTTATATTCTTCAAACGGATAAAATCAGCCGGTTCTACCCAAAAATCCGTATCATCGTAATATTTAGTATAAAGCCCTGACGGATACTTGCCAGTGGGATTGCTACTTGACCAACGATCACGCGCTTCTGTCGGCACATTATCACTATAGCGGAAACGTTCCGCTTTCAAAAACTGGGAACGGGTATTATTATACAGTTCACGGCCTATTTCTCCATAGAAGAAGAAACTCAAATCCCAATTCTTATAGTTCAATGTATTGCCAATGCCAAAACTCAGATCGGGAGTTTCGCGGCAAATTATCACTTTATCAGCATCATCTATCATTCCATCAGGCTCACCGGATAACTGCTTACGGCCATCCTTATCCAGAACATAATCACCATTGGCATCTTTCATCCAGCCATTCAGGTCTTTTATCTTAATACTACCCGGAGCAGCATCGGACATATGCGGAACATTCTCGCCAATTTGAATAATTCCATCACTTACATATCCCCATTTCACATGCAAAGGATCTGTCGTTGTGTTGTATACAGACAAAATGGTATATGGATTTCTCTTTTTCCAACGATCTTTGTAACTTGATAGATTCAGATCTGTTGTCCATTGAAAATCTTTTGTACGGATATTCACAGAACTCAGTTGAAGCTCTACGCCGGAACTTTCTGTTTCGCCCAGATTATCGGCAACTTCAGAAACAGGATAATATGATCCTACGTTTCGTTTATCCAGCAAATCACTGACTGTCTTATTGAAATATTCAAATGAACCGGTCAACCGATTATTAAAGAAACCAAAATCAAGACCAATATTCCATTCCGTTGTTGTTTCCCACTTCAATTTACGATTAGCAAGTTGCTTTTCTGCAACACCATTCACCACGGTATTTCCAAATACATAGTTATATCCTGTACCATAATAGCCATAGGTATTCCCTCCTATTTCGGCATTACCGGTCTGACCAACACTTAAACGCAATTTTAAATTTGACAATACATTCTGTTTCTTCATAAATTCCTCTTCAATAACACGCCATGCAAAAGCTCCCGACGGGAAGAATCCGAAACGATTATCTTTACCAAAACGGTCACTACCATCCGCACGAAGAGTAAAGGTGAACAAGTATTTATCGGATATATCATAATTGATACATCCAAAGTAAGAGAGATACTTAGTAACTGTCTTTGAACTGCCTACGGTCTTGGTCAAATCGCCACCGGCACCTAGGTTGTTTACTCCAAAAGCATCGGTCAGGAAATCAGAGTTTCCAGCCTCTATGTATTCTTCAATGAATTTTTGATAGGCATAACCAGCCATTACTTTCAGAGTGTGTCCTTTAAATAAATCTTTCGTATAGGTTAAAGTTGCATCCAGCAGATAGTCATTCTTCCGGAGCTCTTTAGTATATGCCTTTGAATTGGCGTCATAACCGGTCAACATTGTTTTAGGATAATATTGGTTGGTACGGGCAAAACTGGAGTTAACTCCCCAACTCATTCTAAATACAAGTTCTTTGGTCAGGTCAATGTTCCAAAAGTTATTTACTAGATAACGATTGGTTATTGTCTCGTTCGTAATTTCTTTCCAGGAAACCGGATTAGCATGATTAGGATGATCAGGATTAATCAAATAGTTACCTTCATTATCAAAAACAGATAAGTATTTAGGATACAACAATGCATCTGAAATTACGCCGGCGTCCTTATCCGAAGAGGCAGAAGCCAGTTTATCATTAGATATTTGCGTTCCGGAAACAGATATACCGGTTGTTAACCATTTTGCTAAATCAACTTCCATACTCAAACGCCCCATAAATTTCTCTGCACCGCTATTTTCCACAACACCCTTTTGTCCAAAATGACCAAGAGAAAGCAAATAACGGGAATTTTCCGAACCGCCATTAATAGACAGGCTTTCATTATTGATGATACCTGTGCGAGTCACTTCATCAAACCAATCCGTTACATTACGGGCATTTTTTATCTGGTCATCCGTAAATGCCACTTTGGGGCTGCTGGTTATTGTATTAGGATCGACATTACCATACGGATAAATCTTATTATTATATTTCCAATCTTCTACAAAAAAATCATTAGACATCTGCATATACTCTTTTGCATCCATCATATCATAAGGATTAGCCATCGTCTGGAATGATGCATTTGCCTTAAAATTAATATTTACTTTTCCCTGTTTACCTCGCTTCGTAGTAACCAATATCACGCCATTTGCCGCACGTGCTCCATAAATGGAAGTAGAACTGGCATCCTTTAAGACCTCTATGGATTCTATATCATTAGGATTAACGGCATTTATATCACCGCCGGGAAAACCATCAATGACATATAGGGGGGGGGGTATTTTCTGCATTAGTAGAAGCAGAACCACGAATCACCATTTTATATTCACCATCAGGTGCGGCAGAGTTCTGTCGGATTGACAAACCCGGAACACGGCCAATCAAAAGATTAGAGACTTCCGTTGTGGCAGTCTGTGGAACCTCTTCCATTTTAACGGAAGCCATCGCACCTG
>Ga0192242_10414_pt1 | contig 16190 bp, 10 predicted proteins | sample Koala_Koa27_J3_FD_131235 | JGI IMG/M metagenome (GOLD analysis project Ga0192242, IMG submission 131235) | Enriched cells from koala feces incubated with labeled cellulose particles, San Francisco Zoo, California, United States - Koala_Koa2-7_J3 ...
TCAATTAAAAACAGTATTTATATAGTATATGAATATTAGTTGATCTAAATAAAACACGATTGATTATAAGCAGATTATCCATTTATGCTTTTTATATACAAAGTTCTTGCGTAATTTTATATGTGCTGATATTCAGCAATATACGTAATGCATAGTCCTGCGAAGACTTTGCAGATTTCGTACATTGGAATGCAAGCACAAGAAGTGGGTATTAAACCTACTGTGAAGGTTATTATGAAGTCTGATGCTGAGATGCTTGACGAAGTAATGGTGGTTGCTTATGGTACCGCAAAAAAATCTCAGTTTACGGGATCTGCTTCTACTATTAAAGCGGATAAAATAGCAGAGCGTCAGGTTTCCAATATATCGAATGCACTTTCGGGACAGGTAGCCGGTGTACAGACTACAAGTGGTAATGGACAGCCGGGTACAGGTTCTACTGTACGTATTCGTGGTGTTGGTTCTTTGTCTGCAAGTAACAATCCGTTGTATGTAGTGGATGGCGTTCCTTACGATGGTGATATTTCAGCTATCAACTCACAGGATATTGAGAGCTTGACGGTATTAAAGGATGCTGCTTCTAATGCATTGTATGGTGCACGTGGTGCCAATGGCGTAATCTTGGTGACTACCAAAAAAGGAGCTACAGGAAAAGCAACTGTAAATCTGGATGCTAAGTGGGGTACTAACCGTCGCGGTGTGTCTAACTATGATGTTATGACTTCTTCTCAGGAATATGTGGAAAACTACTACACTGCAATGTTGAATGGCTATGCTGGTGGAGATCCCAATAGAGTATTGTCTAATGGAATGACTGGTAATCAGTATATTAATTCATTACTGTTTTCTAAGGATGGTTTGGGATACCCTGTTTACACAGTGCCTAATGGTGAGGGATATATAGGTGTAGACGGTAGCTTAATCCGAATGCCACACTGGGGCGGGTGTATGGAGATTACTATATTACTCCTGATAACTGGGAAAAAGAATTGCTTGATAATGGCAACTTGCGTCAGGAATATAACGTAAATATTAGCGGTTCTACTGAAAAAATGAACTATTATATGTCGGCTGGTTATTTGGATGACAGCGGTCTTATTCCTGGTTCATCATTTTCACGCCTTTCATTCCGCCTGAAAGCTGATTATCAGGTGAAAGAATGGTTAAAAGTAGGTGCGAATGTTGCTTATTCTAATATTGTGAGTCGTTATCCTGATGAACAAACTACTTCCGGAAGTTCTACCAACTTATTTTATATAACTAATAACATTGCTCCTATCTACCCTTTGTATATCCGCAATGCAGATGGAAGTATCAAGAAAGACTCTCGCGGCTTTACGATGTATGATTATGGTAATGGTATGTATACAGATGGTACTACTGCATTGAATCGTCCGTTCCTTTCTCAATCTAATCCGGCATCTGCTTTGCAGTTGGATAAGAATGAGTATAATATGGATATCTTGAGTGGACGTGCTTTTGTAGAAGTATCTATTATTGAAGGATTGAAAGCAACTGCTAATTGGGGTATGGATCTGGATAATACGCGTTACAATGAATTGATCAATCCTTACTATGGACAGTATGCTGGTAATACCGGTGGTGTAGTAGGCGTTTCTCACAGTCGTGTATTCAGTATTAACCAACAGTATTTATTGACTTATAAGAAGAACTTCGGTGATCATAACATTGATTTACTGGCCGGTTTTGAATCTTATGATTATAAAAATCAATCATTGTCCGGTAGCAAACAAAAAGTCTACAACCCGACTATTGTAGAATTGAATAATGCTATTAATACTCCGAGTACAAACTCCAGCACTGCTAATTATGCTACAGCAGGTTTCTTGTTCCGTGCTCAATATGACTATCTGGAAAAATACTTTGCAAGTGCTTCTTTCCGTCGCGATGCTTCTTCACGTTTCCATCCGGATAACCGCTGGGGTAACTTCTGGTCTGTCGGTTTAGGTTGGTTGATGAATAAAGAATCATTCCTGCAGCATGTATCTTGGATTGATATGTTGAAGTTCAAAATCAGTTATGGTGCACAGGGTAATGACAATATTGGTAATTACTATGCTTATCTGGATCAATATACGGTTTCTAACAGTAATAATGATTTTGCTTTGGCTCTTTCTTATAAAGGTAATAAAGATATCACTTGGGAAACTTCTCACAGTTTCAATACAGGCTTTGACTTCGAGTTTTTTAAAGGACGTTTGAGCGGTACTGTTGAATACTTCAGTCGTAAGACTACCGATATGTTGTACAATAAACCAATGAACGCCTCTGCCGGTTATGCCAGTATTCCAATGAATGTGGGTTCTATGACTAATAAAGGTGTTGAATTAGATTTGAACGGATTATTGATTGATACAAATGATTTGACCTGGCGCTTGAATTTTAACTTGACTCATTTCAAAAACACTATTAATGAACTGGATCCTTCATTGAATGGTGAGATGATCAGTGGTAGCTATATTTATCGTGAGGGTGAATCCAGATATCAATTCTATCTGCGTAAGTATGCAGGTGTAGATGAAAATGGAGTTGCGCAATACTACAAGGATATTACGGATGCGGAAGGCAATGTAACCGGACAAGAAAAAACTACGGATGCTCCGAATGCTACCCGTTATGCAACCGGCGATATTTTACCGAAAGTATATGGTGGTTTCGGAACGAGCTTGAATGCTTATGGATTTGATTTCTCTATCTCTTTTGCTTATCAGCTGGGTGGACGGATGTACGACAATGGCTATGCATCTTTGATGAATTCAGGTACCGATCCTGGTCAAAACTGGCATAAGGATATCTTGAAAGCTTGGACTGCTGATAATAAAGGCTCTAATATTCCTCGTTTGAGTGCAACGGACCAGTATGCCAACTATTTGTCTGATCGTTTCCTTACTAAGTCTGACTATTTGAGTATCAATAGCATAACGGTGGGATATACTTTGCCAAAAAGCTGGGTGCGTTCATTGAACATTAGTTCATTGCGTGTTTATATGTCAGCTGACAATGTTGCTCTGTTCAGTAAGCGTAAAGGTTTCGACCCTCGTCAGAGCTATACAACTGCCAGTGCAGACGTATATTCTCCTATCCGTGCTATTTCGGGAGGTTTATCACTTTCATTTTAATCTAAAACAAATATAGAATTATGAAGATTAATAAATATATATTACTGCTTTCTGCAACCATGGTGGTGGCTTCTTGTGATCTCGATAAGTTTCCTGAAGGAAGTACCGTGACACAAGACCAGAAAAATGAGGTGGTTGAGTTGCTGCCAGACCGTATTTCTTCTGAATTGAATGGTTTGAAAACTGGTCTTTATTTTCATACAAACTTGTTGACCGATTATAATAACCACATGGACTATGGCTTTCCGGCAGCTTGTATGATTTATGAAACAGCCGGACAGGATTTGTTGACTTTGAATGATCAGACCGGTTATAATAAGTTTATCAGTTCTCAACGCTTATTAGACAGAAACATTACATCTACATTTAATGCTTTTCTGTGGAAGCTATATTATAAGCATATGAAAACTGCTAATGATATTCTTAAAGCTATTCCGGCAGATGCGACAGATGCTGCTTTAAAGAAGTATCGTGGTCAGTCATTGGCTTCACGTGCTTTCGATTATTTGCAGCTTATTCAGACTTATCAGTTGACTTACATCGGTCACGAAACTGCTAATGGTGTACCTTTGGTATTGGAAACAACTTCTGATACTGAGTTAATGAATAATCCGCGTGCAAGTGTACAACAGGTATATAGCCGCATTATGGAAGATCTGGATGAGGCCATTACTTTGTTGACCGGTGCCTCTGCACGTGCCGATAAAGCTGAAATATCAGTAGAAGTAGCCTATGGTTTGCGTGCCCGTGCCAACTTGTTGATGGGTAAGTGGTCAGCAGCAGCTTCTGATGCAGCTAAAGCTTATGGTACTTCCGCTCCTTATTCTATTACAGATGTAAGCCAGCCTACTTTCTATAATGCTACAGATAATTCATGGATCTGGGGTATCGTAGTGACTACGGAAGATTATCTGGCAAAAACCGGTATTGTGAACTGGCCTTCTAATCTTTGTTCACTGACGGGTATGGGATATACAACGGCTGCCAGTGCTACTGACGTAGCTTACCGTCTCATCAACAAGAATTTGTGGGCTAAGATACCGGAAACAGATGTGCGTAAGGGCTGGTGGGTAGATGAAGATCTGCACTCGCCTGTTCTGGATAATGGACTTGGTGAAGACTATGCTTGCTATTGGGCAAACGGTATGTTTAATGGTGGAACTTTCCCCAGTAAATTTTCTCCTTATACAAATGTGAAGTTTGGTCCTGACAATGGAACTTTTGCAGATACGGACAATGCACAAGACTGGCCTTTGATGCGTGTTGAAGAAATGAAATTGATTGAAGCAGAAGCTCTTGGACGGGATAACTTAGCTGCAGGTAAACAGAAATTGGAAGAGTTCGTAAGACAATATCGTGATCCATCTTATACTTGCACTGCAGGTTCTTTGGATGCATTTATCGATGAAGTTTGGTTCCAACGTCGTGTTGAACTTTGGGGTGAAGGTTTTGCATTATTTGATATCTTGCGTTTAAAGAAACCTATTATCCGTCAAGGAGCTAACTATCCTATCAACAGTACATTTGCTGAAATTGCTGCTGAAGCTCCTATCATGATTTACCGTATTCCTGAAGCTGAAACATCAGTGAACAGTGCTATTACAGAGGCTGACAATAATCCTGCTGCAATGGCTCCAACTCCGGTGAACTAATAAGTAAATAGAAAAAGGGAAGGGTGTATTCGAATCTGCGGATACACCCTTGTTTTTTATTGATATACAAAATAGTAGATGAAAATATTTGCAAAGTAGCGAATTTCAGTAACTTTGCAATTTCCTTTTAATTATTCTAATAAATGATGCCTATGAAGAAATTGCTACTCCTGTCTTTAGTTCTTCTGTGTAGCTTAACAGCATGGACGGCCCAGCGCTCTCCGGAAGAAGCTCTTTCTATTGCCCGTTCTTTCTTTATGCAGTCATCCGGGGCTGTAACCCGTAATGCTGGTGATATTCAGTTGGTGGCAGTTTCCAATGATTTGCTGAAATCTGTATCTACCCGTAGCGTGGAAGGAACAGCTTTTTATATTTATAACTATGAGCAGTCTGCCTATGTCATAGTATCCGGTGATGACCGTATGAAGCCTGTGTTGGGTTATTCGGATAATGGGAGTTTCATAACTGAAAACTTACCGGTAAATATACTTGGGTGGTTGGAATTATATAATGCTGCCTATGCTGAACTGGGTAATGGCGAAAAAGCGGTTACTGAACCTAAATTACTTACTAAAACAAGTTTTCCGGCATCTGTATCTCCTTTACTGGGAAGTATATGTTGGGATCAAAGTGCACCGTACAATAATAACTGTCCCCTTTATCAGGGAGAACGCTGTGTGACGGGATGTGTAGCTACGGCAATGGCTATGATTTTAAAATATCATGAATACCCAGTAAAAGGAAAAGGTACTCATCCTTATAAAGCTCCTAATGGAATTGAATGTTCTTTTGATTATGGAAATACTACTTTTGACTGGAATAATATGCTTCCGCAATATTCTGGAACTTATACTGCCGAACAGGCTGACGCTGTTGCTCAATTAATGTTGGCCTGCGGTGTAGCGGTTGATATGCAATATTCACCTTACAGTTCAGGAGCTTATTCATATCAGGTAGGCCAAGCATTAATTGACTACTTTGGGTATGATGGTAATTTGGGATTGGTATATCGTCAATATTTTACTTCTGCCGAATGGATGAATCTGATTAAATCAGAAATTAACGAGAAACGTCCTATCTACTATTTTGGCTCATCGGATGATGGAGGACATGCGTTTGTCTTTGATGGTTATGATACTCAGGATATGGTTCATGTCAATTGGGGATGGAGTGGAATGAATAATGGCTACTTTGAGGTTTCTTCTCTGAATCCCGATTCTCCCGGTATTGGTGGTGGAAGTAATCTAGGAGGAGGATTTACGAGAGGCCAAGGAATGTATCTGGGGATACAGCCACCTACTTCTTCTTCAAACTTTACTTCTCATTTTTATATGACGGAGCTGGAAGTAAATAAAGAAGAAATTGCTAAGGGAGACGTGTTTAAACTGACGATTACTAAGATATTCAATATGAGTATGGCATGCAAGAATAGTAAATTGGCAGTGATAGCAGAAAAAGAAGGTAAGCAGTCAATATTAGGGCAGATTGCTTTGGCTACGATGATAAATACGTATGAAGGATATAATACTTTTTCTCTTTCTAATCTGAAAATACCCAATGATTTTGCTGATGGAACTTATTCCGTATATGTAGCTACCAAAGATGAGCGCGAAGCGACATGGAGTCGTGTGCGCGGTTACGTGGGTTCTGAAGCATAACTCATTCTTGTTGTGAGTGGTAATAAATGTACTTTGACTCCGTTTAGTGGTAATCTTAGTCGTGAGGAAGACATAGAGGTAAGTGTGGAATTAGTACATAATTTATATAGTGGTCTCAAGGGAGATTTCAAAATGTTGGTTTCTAACAAAAGTGTATCGGATGAATATTATGGTTTAGTGGGTGTTGCACTTTTTAAAGCGGATAAAGAACCGAGCTTTGTAGCGATAGTCGGAGATGTACAGGTCGAAATAAAACCGGGCACGGTTAATAGAGAACTGGCAGTAGCCGGAGACTTGGCTGTTACTAAGAACTATGTGACTACCAATATCCCTGCTGGAGATTATTATATTTGCCCTTGCATAGATTGGGGAGGAGCTACGTATGCCATCGGTGAGTTAACTCCGGTAACCATAAAGGAAGCGTATGGAACTGCCGATTTGAAAGTCAGTCAGCCACATTTGGAGAAGGAACAACTTCAAGTAGGTGAGACCCTGAAATTTCTGGCTGATCTGTCACTGTCTGGTGATGGAAACGTATATACTGGAACATTGACAGCAGCAATTTTCGAGAATGCTATAGGTTACGCATACAGTGTACACTATCAGAATGTATTTGTGGAGGCGGACCAGACGAAAAATCTTGTAATGGAAATTCCTCTGAGTCTAGGTGAAGGAAGACATGCTGTTTGTTTGTATAAATCAGGTACTAATGGAGACTTAGTGACAATTAGCACTCTCTACTTTTCTGTAGGACCAGCTACCGGTATTGAGGATGAAGTAGCCGATGAGGATGGATTAGTTATCTATCAGCAACCAGTAGACGATATTCTTAATATCCGTACTTCTAATGCCGTCCAAATGATCTCTGTCTATAATCTGTCCGGACAACAGATGATACAGCAAAAAGAGCCCGGAGATAAAAAAGAGTATTCTATACCAGTAAAAGGGTTGACCGCAGGTTACTATATTGTAGTATTACAGTCGGCTGATGATAAGGTATACAAGAGCAAGTTTATGAAACGTTAGACTATATATTTATAGTATGGAGGGCGAGGCTATTCTATTAACTTAGGATGGCCTTGTTTTTTATATTCTAATGAACGATTTTCACTCTAAAACGTTCATTTGCGATAGGATCATCAAAAAAAGTATTCAAAATCATCTGACGAACCATATATTTCAGTAATTTTGTCTTTCTAATGAACAACAAGATAGTGATTTGTGTCATTCGTTGAGGTGCTACTAAAACAACTAACCTCTAACTATATGAGGTGTACACTACTCTTTCTATTTATTCTTCTTACAAGTCGGCTTCTTGCTGATAATATAACAGCAGAGCAGGCTCATGCTTTAGCTGCCGATTTCCTTAAAACGAATGTTCAAACCCGTAACACTTCTGCATCACCACAGCTGCAATTAGTTTGGGATGGAGAAGATTTGAGTACTCGTAGCACAGGGAGTCTTCCGGCTTTCTATGTTTTTAATAATACCGATCGGAAAGGCTTTGTTATTATTGCCGGAGATGATGTGGCTATGCCCGTATTGGGGTATTCTTTTACGGATAACTTTGTGGTAGATGGGATGCCTTCTAATCTGAAAAGTTGGATGAATGGGTTGAGAGAGCAGATCAATAGAGCCAGAGAGACAGGACTGAATGCTTCCGATGTTGTATCCAAAGCATGGAGAGGGGTGTCGGACATGACTACGGGAGACGTGGTGAAGCAATATGAAACGGCAAAGTGGGATCAAATCAGTCCCTATAACTTCCTTTGTCCTGAAATTAATCGCATTCGAACTGTAACAGGTTGTGTTGCAACGGCTGTAGCTATACTTATGAGATATTATCAATGGCCGGATGTGGGTACGGGAACTCTTCCGACTTACAATTATACAGCACATATAAATGGAAGAGAAATTTCCCAGACAGTGCCAGAAAGGACATTAGGCAATACTTATGCGTGGAATAATATGCCACTTGAATATGATTGGAATTCTTCAGAAGTCACCGAAAATGAAGTTGCAACTTTGATGTACGATTGTGGTGTTATGGCTCAGGCTGAGTTCAATATAGCTTCTGCCGGTGGTACCGGTGCTGCTACATTAACAGCAGTTCGTGGATTGGCTGAGTATATGAAGTACGATAAAAGTATGTTGTGTCTTCGTCGCGAATGGTACTCGGATACAGAGTGGATACAAATGTTGGAAAATGAAATAATGACAGTAGGTCCTGTGCTTTATGGTGGAGCTACTCTTAGTAATGAAGGGCATCAGTTTATACTGGATGCATACACAACAGAGAATTATTTCAGAGTAAATTGGGGATGGAGTGGGTATAGCAATGGTTTCTTTCTGATTTCCGCTTTAAATCCGAATGATCAGGGGGCAGGCGGTAGCACTGGCGGTGGTTTCATTGTGAATCAAGATGCTTTGTTTGGGCTAAAGCCGGCAAAAGGAAATTCAAACTATCAGACTTTGTTGGGGATGCTTGCTGGAAAAACTGGCAGTGGAGAATCTTACTCCGGTTTGATAACTTCTGAAACTCAGTTTAATGTAAATACTAATTTTACTGTGAAATGCGGCTTTTTCTGGAATCTCGGATTAATTCCGTTTTCTGGAAAAGTAGCTTTAGCTATAGTTGATAAGAATCAGAATATTAGAGAACTTATATCAGGTACTTCATCTATTTCAAGCATGAAGACATATGGTGGTATGGCCTTTACGTTCCCTTGTAAAATCTCATTGTCTCCACAACCCGGAGATCGTATTGTTGCAGTCTACAAAGGAACAAATGATACTGATTGGAAAATTGTTCGTGGTGGTCCTGACACTACGAATGAGATTATCGTTAAGACCGATCCTACCCCAATAATCGAGACCGAACAAGAAACTCAGTTTACTGTTTATTGTGATAAGCAACAAGGAACTGTGATTGCTCATTTGCCGGAGAATTCCCATACGTTGAATGTATATGATGTAAATGGACGTTTATTGAGACAAATATTGTCTGAAGGAAAAGAAACTATAACTTTCTCTTGTCGGGAATATCCTACGGGAGTGTATATATTGCAGGTTATAACAGATAAGGGAAGTCAACAATGTAAGTTTTTAAAATGAAAAAAGAAATTAATATTGTAATAGCGGCTTTACTTGTACTATTGGCAGGTTGTCGCTCTGCGAAAAAAGAAACAACGGTTACATCGGATATGCAAAAGATAGAAATGAATTCTATGGCGATTACTCCACAACTGACAGGGGGGAATCCAGCTTCTACTTCACCAATAGTCTATGTCTATAAGACAAAGGCTGATTATTTACATCGGGTACCGGTTCTAATGGATGAGGCTCGTACACGTATCTTGTCCTATCCCGCACCCGGGGATTTGAAAATGGGTAATGGATTACGTCTGCCTACTGTTTTGGATAAAGGCTACTTGCTGGATAATAAAGGAATAGGTCCTAATGTGGCTTTTCTTACCTATACATATGAAGAGTATAGCCAGTTGCCCACAGCACCTTCCATGGACGATTTGATGTCACATATTCTTGATAAATATCCTTTATTGGAAATACATGCATGTGGTCGTCGTGCTGATTATAAAGACATTGTTCCAGAATTAAATGAGAAAATAGCAGAAGGAATTCTGCAAAAATAATTATATTTGTCGCCCAATATTTAATAAATAGGTATAGTAAATGAAAGAATTTGTAATCTCCGAAGTACAGGCAGAAACGGCGGTATTAGTTGGTCTCATCACGAAAATGCAGGATGAGCGTAAGACGAATGAATACCTCGATGAACTGGAATTCTTGGCTGAGACAGCCGGGGCGGAAGTAGTGAAACGATTTACTCAGAAGCTGGATCAGGCACATTCTGTGACTTACGTCGGCAAGGGTAAACTGGAAGAAATAAAAGAATATATCCGGAGCGAAGAGGAAGCCGAACGGGAAATCGGTATGGTGATTTTCGATGATGAACTCTCCGCGAAACAAATACGTAATATTGAAGCGGAGTTGAAGATCAAGATATTAGATCGTACTTCGCTTATTCTCGACATATTTGCCATGCGTGCACAGACAGCTAATGCAAAGACGCAGGTGGAACTGGCACAGTATAAATACATGCTTCCCCGCTTGCAACGTTTGTGGACCCACTTGGAACGTCAGGGTGGTGGTTCCGGCGCCGGTGGTGGTAAAGGTTCCGTGGGACTTCGTGGTCCGGGCGAAACGCAGTTGGAAATGGACCGTCGTATCATCTTGAACCGTATGTCATTGCTGAAAGAGCGCTTGGCGGAGATTGATAAGCAAAAGTCGACTCAGCGGAAGAACCGCGGGCGCATGATTCGTGCGGCATTAGTGGGATATACCAATGTGGGTAAATCTACATTGATGAATCTGCTGGCTAAGAGTGAAGTCTTTGCAGAAAACAAGCTGTTTGCGACATTGGATACTACGGTGCGCAAGGTGATTATTGATAATCTGCCGTTCTTGCTTTCAGATACGGTTGGTTTCATCCGTAAGTTGCCGACAGACTTGGTTGATTCTTTTAAATCAACTCTGGACGAAGTGCGGGAGGCGGATTTGCTGTTGCACATTGTGGATATTTCACATCCTGATTTTGAAGAACAAATAGAAGTAGTCAATAAAACTCTGGCAGATATCGGTGCATCCGGTAAGCCTATAATACTTGTTTTTAATAAAATAGACGCTTACACCTATGTGGAGAAAGCGGCTGACGACCTTACCCCCAGAACAAAGGAAAACTTGACACTCGAGGAACTGATGAAGACTTGGATGGCAAAGATGGCGGATAATTGCCTCTTTATCTCTGCCCGTGAGAAGATCAATTTAGAGGAACTGAAGAGCGTAGTTTATGCGCGTGTAAAAGAATTGCATGTACAGAAGTACCCTTATAACGATTTTCTTTATCAGACCTACGAAGAAGAGTTATGAATTGAGAATTATGAATTATGAATTATGAATTACTGTGCAGCATCATAGCACAGCTCATTCATGATTCATAATTCATAATTCATAATTATCTTATGCTTATGGATTACAGACATTTAACCGAAGACGAGATACTTCGGTTGAAAAGCCAGTCGTGTCTGGCAGATGATTGGGGGAAAGTAACGGTAGCGGAAGACTTTGTTACCGAATTTGTGCATCATACCCGGTTTTCGGGAAATGTACGTTTAGGTGTGTTTCAATCAGAATTCACATTACCGGGAGGAATCAAGAAACACTCCGGCCTGCGCCATGTGACGCTACACAATGTCTCTGTAGGAGATAACTGTTGCATAGAGAATATCCAGAATTACATTGCTAATTATGAAATCGGGCATGATACATTTATTGAGAATGTGGATATTATCCTGGTAGATGGTTTGAGTAAATTTGGCAATGGGGTAGAGGTGTCCGTGCTGAATGAAACAGGTGGGCGAGAGGTACTTATCAATGATAAACTTTCTGCGCACCAAGCCTATATCCTGGCGCTTTACCGTCACCGTCCGGAACTGATTTGCCGGATGAAGGCTATTACTGATTTTTATTCCAATAAGCATGCTTCTGCAATAGGTAGCATTGGCAACCATGGCATGATACTCAATACAGGGTCTATCAAGAACGTGCGTATTGGAGATTACTGTCACATTTGTGGGACGTGTCGTCTTTTTAATGGAAGCATCAATAGTAATGAAGAAGCACCGGTACATCTTGGTCATGGGGTTATCTGTGATGATTTTATCATCTCATCCGGTTCGCATATAGATGATGGGGCGATGTTAAGCCGCTGTTTCATAGGACAGGCTTGTCGTTTGGGACATAATTATTCGGCATCGGAATCTCTCTTTTTCAGCAATTGTCAAGGAGAAAACGGTGAAGCATGTGCCATTTTTGCCGGACCTTTCACGGTGACGCATCATAAATCCACTTTATTGATTGCCGGTATGTTTTCATTTATGAATGCCGGTTCCGGATCTAACCAAAGTAACCATATGTATAAGTTAGGTCCTATTCATCAGGGAACTTTGGAGCGTGGTGCTAAGACTACTTCCGACTCTTATATCCTATGGCCTGCCCGTGTGGGAGCTTTTTCATTGGTGATGGGACGCCACGTCAATCATTCCGATACATCCAATCTGCCTTTTTCCTATCTGATAGAACAGAATAATACCACTTATCTTGTGCCGGGCGTTAACTTGAGGAGTGTCGGAACCATCCGTGATGCGCAGAAATGGCCGAAGCGTGACGGACGTACTGATACTAATAAGTTGGATTTCATCAATTACAACTTGCTCAGCCCTTATACCGTACAAAAGATGTTCAAAGGGCGAGAGACTTTGCAGAATCTGCGCCATGCTTCCGGAGAACTTTCTGATATTTATTCTTTCCATAGTGCTAAAATCCGTAATTCAGCGTTAGTGAAGGGGATAAAGTTCTATGAGATAGCTATTCATAAATTCCTTGGTAACTCTGTAATCAAGCGTCTGGAAGGTATTGATTTTAAGAGTAACGAAGAAATACGTGCCCGTCTGAAACCTGATACGGTAATAGGTAGTGGTGAGTGGGTAGATATTTCCGGATTGATAGCTCCGAAGAGCGAGATAGATGCTTTAATCAATGATATAGAGTGTGGTAAAGTGAACCGTCTGAAGTCGATTAATGAGGAATTCGAGAAGATGCATCAGAACTACTATACTTACGAATGGACTTGGGCTTATGAGAAGTTAGAAGAGTTCTATGGTATCAAGCCTGAGAATATTACGACGGCAGATATTATCCGTATTGTAGAAAAGTGGAAAGAAGCTGTAGTTGGGCTGGACCGTATGGTGTACGATGACGCTAAGAAAGAATTCTCACTGGCCTCCATGACGGGCTTTGGTGCCGACGGTTCGCGTGCAGAGAAAGAAATGGACTTTGAACAGGTGCGTGGAGATTTCGAAAGTAATCCGTTTGTCACTGCTGTGCTGAAGCATATAGAAGATAAGACGGCATTGGGTGACGAATTGATAGATCGTATGCAGCAAGTAGCATCATTTTACTCTAATTAAAGAAATATTTCAATAATAGTTCTTACCTTTGTGCTACGATTCATTAATTTAATTTACGAGTAATTATGGCAACAACACCTCCGTTCCACTATCAACCTATGTTCGAGCATGGGGAAGATAAGACTGAGTATTATCTGCTTACAAAAGACTATGTATCCGTAAGCGAGTTTGAAGGAAATCCCATTCTGAAGATTGAAAAGGAAGGTCTTACAGCAATGGCTAATACGGCTTTCCGCGATGTGTCATTCATGTTGCGCCGTTCGCACAATGAGCAAGTTGCTAAGATTCTGCGCGACCCAGAAGCAAGTGATAATGACAAATATGTAGCACTAACTTTCCTGCGTAATGCAGAAGTAGCCTCCAAAGGTGTGCTTCCTTTCTGCCAGGATACCGGTACGGCTATTGTTCATGGTGAAAAGGGACAACAGGTATGGACCGGATATTGCGATGAAGAAGCACTTTCATTGGGCGTCTACAAAACATATACTGAAGAAAACCTGCGCTACTCTCAGAATGCCCCGTTGAATATGTACGACGAGGTGAATACAAAATGTAACCTGCCCGCACAGATTGATATCGAAGCTACCGAAGGCATGGAATATAAATTCCTCTGTGTGACTAAAGGGGGTGGTTCGGCAAATAAGACTTATCTCTATCAGGAAACAAAGGCAATCCTGAATCCCGGTACATTGGTTCCTTTCCTTGTTGAGAAGATGAAAACCCTGGGTACAGCTGCTTGTCCTCCTTATCATATTGCTTTCGTCATTGGTGGTACTTCTGCTGAGAAGAACCTGTTGACCGTGAAGTTGGCATCTACTCACTACTACGATGAATTACCAACTACCGGTAATGAATACGGTCGTGCTTTCCGCGATGTAGAACTTGAAAAAGAAGTACTGAAGGAAGCTCACAAGATTGGTCTTGGTGCACAGTTTGGCGGTAAATATCTGGCTCACGATGTACGTATCATTCGTTTACCTCGTCATGGTGCTTCTTGTCCGGTAGGTTTGGGCGTTTCCTGCTCTGCCGACCGTAACATCAAGTGTAAGATCAATAAGGATGGTATCTGGATTGAAAAGCTTGACAGCAATCCGGGTGAACTCATTCCGGAAGAAATGCGTCATGCAGGTGAAGGAGCCGTCGTTAAGATAGACCTGAACCAACCGATGGCAGATATTCTGAAAGAACTGACTAAATATCCGGTAGCCACCCGCTTGTCACTGAACGGTACGATTATCGTGGGACGTGATATTGCTCATGCTAAGCTGAAAGAACGTCTGGATCGTGGCGAAGACTTGCCACAATATATCAAGGATCATCCTATTTATTATGCCGGTCCTGCTAAAACTCCCGCCGGAATGTCTTGTGGCTCTATGGGTCCCACTACTGCGGGACGTATGGACTCGTATGTAGAGTTGTTCCAGAGTCATGGTGGCAGTATGGTTATGCTTGCTAAGGGTAACCGTAGCCAGCAGGTGACGGATGCTTGTAAGAAATACGGTGGTTTCTATCTCGGTTCTATCGGTGGTCCTGCTGCTATCCTGGCACAGAACAATATCAAGAGTATCGAATGCGTGGAATATCCCGAACTCGGCATGGAAGCTATCTGGAAGATTGAAGTAGAAGACTTCCCGGCATTTATCCTGGTAGATGATAAAGGCAACGATTTCTTTAAGCAACTGAAACCATGGAATTGCAGTAAGTAAAAGATATTTTTTCTATCAATTAAGTGAAAGCTGTCCCGAAGAAGTTTATCAACTCCTTGGGACAGCTTTCTCTGTTTATTCTCACCTTGGTGAGTATCTATTCTCTATTAAGTGAGTATTTATTCTCAATACGCTGAGTATCGCTTCTCTATTTGATGAGCATTTTTTCTCACTATGGTGAGAAAAATGAGGATACTAATACCTATCTTTACGCCTTCAAAGTCAGATTAATCTTATTGATAATATGGAAACTACTACCTGCATTTCTCCGAAGGCGGATTCTCGTGTTGTTTGGCTGGATGTCGCTCGACTAATAGCGATGTTTACCGTGGTTTGCTGTCATTGCACAGACCCTTTTAATTTCTATCCGGGAACGGCTCCCAATATTGAAGACATCAAGTTCTGGGGAGCTATTTATGGGGCAGTGTTACGGCCATGCGTACCCCTATTCGTGATGATAACAGGGGCTTTGCTGCTTCCGGTGCGTGGTGATGCATCTGTATTCTATAAGAAACGCATTCCGCGTGTGCTCTTTCCTTTCCTTATCTGGTCGGTGATTTACAATCTTTTCCCTTGGATTGCCGGATTGCTGGGAGTAGAGCCGCGGGTGATTCTCGACTTCTTCCCGTATTCGGGTGAAGAAGTGATGCGACAGTCTTTGGCTGTCAGTATGGGATATATTGCAGAGTTCCCCTTTAATTTTTCCATTCTTGACGTACACATGTGGTACATTTATTTGTTGATTGGACTTTATCTGTATTTACCGATATTCTCCGCCTGGGTAGAGAAAGCTTCAGAGAGAGCTAAACTCTGGTTCTTGGCTGCATGGGGAGTGACACTGCTTATACCTTATTATAATGAGTTTGTAGCGCAATACCTGTGGGGAACTTGTTCATGGAATTCATTCGGTATGCTTTATTATTTTGCAGGTTTCAATGGATACCTGCTTCTGGGACATTACTTGCGGAATCATGACTGGACGGGA
>Ga0192242_10415_pt1 | contig 16163 bp, 15 predicted proteins | sample Koala_Koa27_J3_FD_131235 | JGI IMG/M metagenome (GOLD analysis project Ga0192242, IMG submission 131235) | Enriched cells from koala feces incubated with labeled cellulose particles, San Francisco Zoo, California, United States - Koala_Koa2-7_J3 ...
GGAGTTTGCGAAAAAGTTCGGATTACCGATCATTCAGGTAGTTGCGAAGAATGGCGAGGAGGTTGACATCAATGAGGCGGCCTTTACCGATGTGGCGACGGGCGTATTGGTAAACTCCGGTTTCCTGAACGGTCTGGAGGTGCGCGATGCGAAGAATAAAATGATCTCCTGGCTGGAGGAACAGGGCATCGGTACGGCGAAGGTCAATTATAAGCTGCGCGACTGGGTTTTTTCCCGCCAGAGATACTGGGGTGAACCGATCCCGATCGTGGAGTGTGAGAAATGCGGATTTGTTCCCGTTGATGAGAGTGAGCTGCCGTTGCTTCTGCCGGAAGTAGAGAGCTACATGCCGACGGATAACGGAGAATCTCCGCTGGCGGCCATGACGAACTGGGTGAATACCACCTGTCCCTGCTGCGGCGGACCGGCAAAGCGTGAGACGGATACCATGCCCCAGTGGGCGGGGTCGTCCTGGTATTTCCTGCGCTATACGGATCCGAAGAATACCGAGGCGCTGGCGAGTAAGGAAGCTCTTGACTACTGGATGCCGGTAGACTGGTACAACGGCGGTATGGAACACACGACGCTTCATTTGCTGTATTCCAGGTTCTGGCATAAATTCCTTTACGATGAGGGTGTGGTTCCGTGTCCGGAACCGTATCAGAAGCGGACGTCCCATGGCATGATTCTCGGAGAGAACGGCGAGAAGATGTCCAAATCTCGTGGCAATGTCGTGAATCCGGATGATATCGTCAGGGAATACGGCGCAGATACGCTGCGTACCTATGAGATGTTTATCGGAGCTTTTGATCTGGCGGCATCCTGGTCCGAGGATGGCGTGAAGGGCTGTCGGCGGTTTCTGGAGCGTGTCTGGAGACTGCAGGATATCGTGACGGAAGAAACCGGTTTCTCGAAAGAGCTTGAGACGAAGATGCACCAGACGATCAAAAAAGTGTCTTCGGATTTTGAGAACTTAAAATACAATACGGCGATTGCTGCCATGATGGCTTTGCTGAACGATTTTTATGCGGCCGGTTCCGTTACAAAGGATGAGCTGAAGACGCTGCTGATCCTGCTGAATCCGGTAGCTCCGCATATCACGGAGGAAATCTGGAGCCGGCTAGGCTGTGAGGACAGACTGTATCAGCAGACATGGCCGGAGTTCGACGAGGCGAAGACGGTAGAGAATACGGTAGAGATCGCGGTTCAGATCAACGGAAAAATGCGTGCGACCATTGCCATCGGCAAGGATGATCCGAAGGACGAGGTTCTTGCAAAAGCGAAGGAGGCGGTTGCCGCGAAACTGACCGGAACCATTGTGAAGGAGATCTATGTGCCGGGGCGTATTGTGAACATTGTACAGCGAGGATAATTTATGCGGGTAGATTTGTTTTCAATTGGAAATTTTACGATTCATACTTATGGTTTAATGATTGCGATCGGTATCGTCCTGGCTGTGATCGTCGGTATGAAGCGGGCACCGAAAAAAGAACTGGTCAGTGAAGAGGTGTTAAATATTGCCATCATCTGCGTAGTGTTCGGTTTCATCGGAGCCAAACTTCTGTTTGTGCTTGAGAACTTTCGGGAATTTCTCGAAAGTCCTCTGTCGGTGATCGGTTCGTCCGGATTTGTCGTTTACGGCGGGATTGTGATCGGCCTGGTGTGTGTGTTTATTTACTGCAGATTAATAAAAAAGATCAGTTTCCTGCGGTATATTGATCTGATTTTTCCGGAACTGTCACTGGCGCAGGCATTTGGGCGGATCGGCTGCTTTTTCGCGGGTTGCTGCTACGGAAAAGAGACGGATGCCTGGTGGGGTGTTGTATTCCCGGAGGGAAGCTTTGCACCTTCGGGTGTCTCGCTGATTCCGACACAGCTCATATCGTCGGCCGGTGATTTCGCGATCATGATCATACTGATGCTGTACAGCAAGAAGGCAAAGAAGGTGGGCGATGTGGCCGCACTCTATCTGCTGCTGTACGGAATCGGGCGGTTCTGCATTGAGTTTCTGCGGGAGAATACGCAGGGGTGGTTCGGTCCGCTCACAACGGCACAGTTCACATCGGTATTTTTTGTCGCAGCATCGATCATATTATTTATCCGGAACCGCGTGTCACGGCATTCGGAGAACTATGAGGAGAAGTTTCATTCCATCTGGCTGTAAATTGTTATATACTTATCCGGTGATCTATAATTGCATGGCAAAAGTGTAATGATTTTTACGACAAATGCTTTATGTTATGCCGCAGAAAAATATCAGTATTTGATTTCAGAAACAGGAAAATATAATACAAAAAGAAACTCTATTTCTGAGAAAGGTAAGACAGTAAATGAGTGTATTGGCATCAGAAGGCAACATAAAGGGACAGATTATCAGGGAACATGGTTCTTTCCATATCCGGCGTGATGATTTTCCCATGCTTCGACAGACCGCGTACGGCAGGCCGCTGGTTTACCTGGATAACGCCGCAACGACACAGCAGCCGGATTGTGTGATCCGTTGTATGAAGGACTATTTTGAGAATGGTCACTCCAATATCCACAGAGGAGCACATTATTTCAGTAATTTAGCTACGACCAAAGTGGAGGAAGCCAGAAAAAGTGTTGCGAATCTTTTGCATGCCGCTGAACCGGAAGAAATCATTTTTACGAGCGGCACGACGGAGTCCATTTCCCTTGTGGCCAACGGGCTTCGTTTTCAGCTAAAACCGGGGGATGCCATCATCTCCACACAGATGGAGCATCACTCCGATTTTGTCCCGTGGCAGCAGATCTGCCGTCAGACGGGCAGTACCTTTCTGACATGCCCGATGGATATGCACGGTGATCTTGACCTGAATTCTCTGGAAGAATTGCTGAAAAAGCATTCGGTATTTCTTGTAGCAGTAACACAGGTATCCAATGTGACCGGTGCGGTCAATCCCGTTCGTGAGATTGTCAATCTCTGTCATCGTTATGATGCAAAGGTACTGATTGACGGTGCGCAGGGTGTCCGACATGAACCGTGTAATGTTGCGGAAATCGATTGTGATTTCTATGCGTTTTCCGCACATAAAATGATGGGTCCGACCGGTGTGGGCGTTCTTTACGGTAAACGCAATCTGCTGGAGGAACTTGAACCGCTTCGCTACGGCGGCGGTATGGTCGATATTGTGACGGAGCAGGAGACCAGCTACGGAGACATTCCGTTCCGCCTGGAGGGCGGTACACCGAATATCGGAGCGATTATCGCCTTTGGTGAATGTATCCGCTATTTGCAGGAAATCGGATTAGATGCGATTGCTGCGTATGAGGATTCTCTGATGACGTATCTGGAACAGCGCATGAAAGAGGTGGGAGGTATACGTATCCTCTGTCAGCCGGCCAGACGAAGCGGTTGTATTTCTTTCGTGGGAGAGCGCTTTCACGCTTATGATATCGCCAGCTTTCTCGATAAGCAGGGCATTGCGGTGCGCTCCGGAAACCTCTGTGCCCAACCGCTTTTGACACAGGCGGGGGTGAGCAGTGTGGTAAGGATATCACCGGCTTTCTATAATACATATGAGGAGATTGACGCCTGTATCGATGCGTTGGATAAAACCATTGGCCTGTTGGAGAAGCTGGCGCCGAAATGAACACGGGATTTCGATGATTCTTGCCGTTTTTGTTAGATCAATGCAGAAGAGGGTAAGAAAACATATGATAGGAAACGCGGAAAATTATAAATTGTTTTATTATACGGCAAAAAATCAAAATATCACTGCGGCTGCCAGAGAATTATATATTTCACAATCAACTGTGAGTCGGGGGCTGCAGAGTCTGGAAGAAGAATTAGGCTGCTCACTGATGCAACGGACAAAGTCCGGAATTCGCTTGACACCGGAGGGGACCGTACTCTATGATTCTGTGAAAAAAGCGTTTCTGATTCTTGAAGATGCACAGGAGCACTTATATGAACAAAAAAGATTGCAGGCCGGAACTTTGCGGATTGGAGTAACAGAGCTTACTCTCGATTTTTTTCTACTTCCTTATTTACATTATTTTCAGGAGAATTTTCCTGATATTATTATAAAATTCATTTATCCCTCAAATGTTATGGAGATGCTGCATAAAGGAGAATTGGATATTGCCTTTGTGTCCACTCCTTTTTCTTCAGATCATGATATTTGCAGCATTCATATGATGGAATATCATGATATCCTGATTGCAGGGAGAAAATATCGAAGCCGACGGCTCCGTTCATGCGGTCGAAATCGAGCGTTAGCTCATCACCGATACCAAACCGGCACGGTCCTTCAAAAACATACTCATGTACCATAACACTGTGAATGGGCTGGATCACCAGTCGAGTATCCTTTACGTTAGAAATATTCATTCTTTTCCTCCTTAAATTTTTCTGTTTAACGAATGTGTTATTGATATGAAAAGTATAAAGAAGAAATTCGTTGCTCACAAATGCGGAAATAAAAGATAACCATGCAATTTTGACGAAAATGCAAAAAATTAGACAAAAATATTATGTTTTTCAATTATTAATTGTGAAATGTAATGATTGCATATCATATTAACACGATAGGATAGGTGGAATTTAACAAATTTATTTTGTATACGAGATCTAAATTTTTCTCTCGGCGTAAGTTGACGAACTCGAAAAAGAAATTTATAACAAAAATTAATTGAGTGAAGGAGAATCATCCTTTGAATAATAAAATTCTGATTGCCATGAGCGGAGGCGTGGATACCGGCGTTGCGTTTTCACTTGTTATGCGGCATTATGATGAAATGATGTAGACCTGCGAACGAATCATAATAAGCCCGAATAAGTCCAATCATAACGAACTATCTTTACATTTTTGCAATTTGGTATTATAATATTTGGAAACGGGAGGCGCGCTATGATAAAACGGGAACGCTATTTGTCCCGTATCCGCGGTTTTTACCATTCTGATCTGATCAAAGTAATTACCGGAATTCGGCGATCCGGGAAATCTGTGCTTTTGACTCAGATCAGGGAGGAACTGTTGGAACAGGGAATTGCGGAATCACAGATTTTATATCTGAATTTTGAGGATTATGATTATTCCTTTATCCGCACTGGAAAGGATTTGCATGAATATATCAAAGAGAAATTTGTAACTTCGGAAAAGTATTATCTTTTTCTGGACGAGATTCAGACAATCCCTGATTTTGAACGTGTGATTAATTCCATACGCATGAAGTTTGATGCCAGTATTTTTATCACGGGATCCAATGGCAAGCTTCTGTCGGGAGAAATGGCTACGTACCTTTCCGGCCGGACAGTCAGCTTTCGTATGTATCCGTTTTCCTTTGCGGAGTCGTGTGAGATGAAAGGTCTGTCCGGAGAAGATATAACGGATGAAGTTCTCATGGAATACATGATCTGGGGCGGTCTGCCGCAGCGTTTTCAGATGCAGGACGAAGAACAGACTAAGACTTTCTTAAGGGATGTATTTGACACGATTGTCCTGCGCGATGTTGTACAGCGGGCGGGGATAAAGGATATTGATCTGTTTAACCGGTTGTTGGAGTATCTGGTCTGCAATCCGTCTCAGATTTTTTCTGTTTCCTCTGTGTCAGATTATTTTCTCAGCGTTAACCGTAAAGTTTCAAAAGAGACCATTTATAATTATCTGGAATACATTACAGCATCTCTGATTGTAGAGAGGGCAAGTCGATATGATATCCGCGGCAGGCGCATTCTCACGAAAATGGGCAAATATTACCTCACGGATATGGGGCTGGGAAGGATTCGTAACCCGGGATTTAAGCTGGAAATGGGTGCGTTGCTGGAAAATGTTATTTACAATGAACTGCTGATTCGTGGTCAGGAGGTTTATGTCGGAAAGACCCGAAACGGTGAAATTGACTTTGTGAGTTTACAGGATCAGAATAAAGAATATTATCAGGTGGCCTATTATCTCTATGATCAGAAGGTGATAGACCGTGAATTCGGGGCGTATCGTGAAGTAAGAGACAATTACCCGAAGTATGTGATTTCTTTTGATAAAATGGATTTTTCCAGAGACGGGATTATCCATAAGAATGTGATTTCATTCCTGCTGGAGGAATGCTGATTCGTTCGTCCGGAAAAAATGAGGAAATATTATGTTTAGAGGGGGAGGAGAATCATTCTTTGAATAAAAGAGCACTGATCGCCATGAGCGGAGGTGTCGATTCCGCCGTGGCAGCTTTTCTGATGAAGGAGGCCGGCTATGACTGTATCGGCGCGACGATGAAGCTCTTTGCGAATGAAGACGCCGGCCTGCCGCGGGAGCACAGCTGTTGTTCTCTGGACGATGTGGAGGACGCGCGAAGTGTTGCGTTTTCACTCGGCATGCCGCATTATGTGTTCAACTTCGCTGACCGCTTCCGCGAGGATGTGATCGACGGTTTTATCAACGCATATGAGAACGGGCGGACACCGAATCCGTGTATTGACTGCAATCGTTACTTAAAATTTAAAAAACTGTTTCAGCGGGCCAATGAACTGTCCTGTGACTATGTCGTGACCGGACATTACGCGAGAATCGAACGGGATGAAAACACCGGGCGGTTTCTTCTGAAAAAAGGACTCGATGATACCAAGGATCAGAGCTATGTGCTTTATTCCCTGACGCAGGAACAGCTGGCGCATGTGCAGTTTCCACTTGGAAGTCTGCAGAAAACAGAAGCGCGGAGGATTGCCGAATCACACGGATTTATCAATGCAAACAAGCATGACAGTCAGGACATCTGTTTTGTGCAGACTGGGAAATACAGTGATTTTATCGAGTCTTATACCGGAAAGCATTATCCGGAAGGAGACTTTATTGACCGGGAAGGTCATGTGCTCGGCCGGCATAAGGGGATTATCCGTTATACCATCGGGCAGAGAAAAGGCCTGGGTATTGCATTTTCTCAGCCACTGTATGTGGTAAGAGTCAATCCCGCGGATAATACCGTTATGCTGGGCACGAATGAGGATCTGTTTTCTGCCGAACTGACAGCGAAGGATATCAACTTAATTTCAACGGAACGGCTGGATGTGCCGATACGCGTGAAGGCAAAAGTTCGTTATCGCCATACAGAGCAGTGGGCGACAGCAGAGCAGGTGGATGACGATACGCTTCGTGTTGTTTTTGATGAACCGCAGCGGGCAATCACGGCCGGTCAGGCTGTGGTGCTGTATGATGGGGATATGGTAGTCGGGGGCGGTACGATCTGTTGACCGTGTTATCATGCATATGTCAATATATTGTTACAGATAAATCAATAAAATTTGTCCGTAAGACATGATGATAAACGGACAAATTGCAAAATAATCGAGAAATCTACAGACAACGCAGACAGGAATACATACTCGTCTGCATGAGGCGGAAAGCAGAATTAGCATGAATGCAGCAGATAAATTAATCCATGAGCATAAATTGAATAAAGAAGAGTACATGAATCTGCTTGAGCAGTTTGAGTGCGAGAATACTGGCCATGCGAATACATTGTGCGGTCTTGCGAATGATCTGGCTGCCGAGGCGGTGCGCCTGCGGCAGGAGATCTACGGCAGGAGTGTCTATGTACGCGGCCTGATTGAGTTTACGAATATCTGTAAAAATGACTGTTATTACTGCGGTATCCGGAAAAGTAATCCGCATATAGAGCGTTACCGGCTGACAAAGGAAGAAATCCTTGCCTGCTGTGAAAACGGTTATGATCTGGGATACCGGACCTTTGTCCTGCAGGGCGGAGAGGACGGTTATTACACGGATGAACGGCTGGCGGATATTGTCCGCACGATTCACGTTTCCTATCCGGACTGTGCGATCACCCTGTCGGTGGGGGAACGCTCTTATGAAAGCTACCGCATATTGCGGGAAGCGGGAGCCGACCGCTACCTGCTGCGTCATGAGACAGCGAATCCGGAGCACTATCGGATGCTGCACCCAGCGGAGCTAAGCCATGCGAACCGGATGCGGTGCCTGCGCGATCTGCGGAACATCGGTTATCAGGTGGGAGCCGGTTTTATGGTCGGCAGTCCTTATCAGACGATCGAAAATATTGCGGAGGATCTTGTTTTTTTACAGGAATTCCAGCCGGAGATGGTCGGGATCGGACCTTTCATCCCGCATCACGACACGCAGTTTGCCGATCACCCGGCCGGCAGTGTACCGCTCACGCTGTTTTTACTTTCCGTGATTCGTATTATGCTGCCGCATGTCCTTCTCCCGGCAACTACGGCGCTCGGGACGATGGATCCGCTCGGCAGGGAAAAGGGAATGCTGGCCGGAGCGAATGTCGTCATGCCGAACCTGTCTCCGGTGAAAAACAGGAAACAGTATGAATTGTATGATAATAAGATCTGTACCGGAGAGGAGGCCGCAGAGTGCCGGGGCTGTCTGGCACACCGGATGAATACTGTTGGCTATCAGCTTGTTTCCGACAGGGGCGATTGTAGAACTCCGGAGAACCAATAGTGATTACATATGAGTGATGATACATGCTATCATTACTTTGTAAATATTTGTTAAAGATACAGTCAGAGCGATTTGTAAAAAGAAAGGCAAGCTCATGAGTGCAAATATATATCAGAATGAACCGATTCGGGATGCGGATCATATCGTCCGCGCGATTCTGGATGATTACAGGCTCGGACGCCAGATTGATAAAAAAGATGATTTTTTTGATATGCCTAGTAAGGAAGTGATTATTGACATCATTAACAAGCTGATGAAAATCGTCTATCCTGGTTATTTCCGCGACCGCACCTACAAAAGCTACAATGCGGGCAACCATCTTGCGACACTGATTGAGGACGTCATGTACCGTCTGCACGCGCAGATTGTCAAGGTTGGTAAGTTTTCGCCTGATTATGAACATGTATGTAAAGAGAAAATAGAGCATGAGGCTTATCGGATTACGGTGGAGTTCTTAAACCGTATTCCGAAGATCCGCGCGTATCTGGAGGAAGATCTCGAGGCTGCGCTGGAGGGAGATCCGGCCGCGAAAAATTATGAAGAGGTCATTTTGTCGTATCCGGGTCTGTATACGATCACGGTCAATCGTCTGGCACATGAGCTGTTTCTCCTGAAGGTGCCGCTGATTCCGCGTATCATGACCGAACACGCCCACAGTCTGACCGGTATCGATATCCATCCGGGCGCCACGATCGGACATCATTTTTTCATTGACCACGGAACCGGCATTGTTGTCGGCGAAACAACGGTCATCGGGGATAATGTGAAGATATATCAGGGAGTGACCCTCGGCGCTCTTTCCACCCGGGGCGGGCAGAAGCTACGCGACGTCAAGCGTCATCCGACGATTGAGGATAACGTCACCATCTATGCCGGCGCATCCATTCTGGGCGGTGAGACGGTGATCGGACGTGATTCCGTGATCGGCAGTAACGCTTTTATCACAAAATCTATTCCGGCAGGCACCCGTGTCAGCATCCGGCAGCAGGAACTGCAATTTTCCGGAAGCTCAAAAACAAGTGAGAATGATCTCACGGATGACACATGGTTTTATATTATCTGATATTTGGAAACAGGTAAGAATATGTGATCGCCGGTAACATGATGGTAAAATCCTGATAGGCCATCAGTCCGGATTTTAAATCAAATTACATTGATATTGAGACAAGGGTAACAAGGTAACCGAAATGGAAAAAAATCTGACCACGGGCAGTGTATTAAAAACCGTTGTATATTTTTCTCTGCCATATCTGCTGTCGTATTTTTTGCAGACGCTGTATGGTATGGCGGATCTGTTTATTATCGGACAATTTAACGGCGTCGAGAGCACAACAGCCGTTTCCGTCGGCAGTCAGGTGATGCACATGATTACTGTGATGATTGTAGGTCTTGCCATGGGAACGACGGTGATGATCGGACAGGCCGTCGGTGCCAAAAAACGAGATGAAATATCACGCGCGATCGGGAACACAGTTGTTCTTTTTATGATCATTGCCGTTGCCCTGGCGGTATGTCTGGTTTTCCTGGTCAGACCGATCGTGTCGGTGATGTCCGTGCCGGACGAGGCAGTTGCCGGAACGGTCTCATATCTCACAGTCTGCTTTATCGGCATTCCGTTCATCACGGCTTACAATATCATCAGCTCTATTTTCCGCGGGCTCGGAGATTCCAGAAGCCCGATGTATTTTGTCGCGGTCGCCTGTGTGTTAAATATCGTCCTGGATTACCTGTTTATCGGCGGGATGGGACTCGGACCGGTGGGGGCGGCACTCGGAACGACGCTGTCACAGACATGCAGTGTTGTGGTTGCCCTGATTGTGATTCGTATACGCAGGACCGGAATCTCGCTGAAACGCGGGGACTTAAAGCTTCACGGTCCGACACTGTCCGGCCTGCTGAAGGTCGGCTTTCCGGTGGCCGTGCAGGACGGCCTGATTCAGGTCGCGTTCCTCGTTATCACGGTCATCGCAAACCAGAGAGGCCTGAATGACGCCGCGGCGGTAGGCATCGTGGAAAAGCTGATCTGTATCCTTTTCCTTGTGCCGTCCTCCATGCTCTCCACGGTATCCGCGCTCTCTGCACAGAATATCGGAGCCAATCGATACGACCGTGCGCATCTGACGCTTCGCTACGCTATCATGATCGCGGTCGGATGGGGCGTTCTCGTCTGCATTGTCATGCAGATTTCGGCAGAGACTTTTGTCGGATTATTTACCTCGGACGGAGCGGAAGTCGTTCGGCTCGGCAGCCAGTACCTGCGGGGCTATGTGTTTGACTGTATTTTTGCCGGGATTCATTTTAGCTTCAGCGGATATTTCTGCGGCTGCGGGAAATCCGGAATCTCGTTTCTTCATAATTTTCTTGCCATCGTGTGCGCGCGTATACCGCTTGTGTATCTCGCGTCCAAAATGTTTGCGGATACGCTGCTTCCCATGGGTCTTGCCACGGCGACAGGATCGCTGCTGTCGGTGATTATCTGTATCTTTGCGTATCTGTGGATTCACAGGAATGAAAAAAAGATAGAGGCGGCCTGATATAATGTATTATTTACAACTCGAATCGGAGTTTTACAATTGTAAATCTGTTATTTAAAATTTAATATTATTTCTGATTTTATTTTTCTTTTGTTCATAAAAATTAATAATATAATTATTTTCTGTTACTCGACATGTGTTTTCTTCTGTGTTATAGTGTTTATATCAAAAACACATGATCAATTCTAAAATTATTGAATGTGTTCTGCATTTCGTGTACCGGTTCTCGGCACGGGATGTCTGAAATCCGGCTTTTCGCCAGCTACAGTTTTCAAAAATTAATGAGATGCAGACAGGCGGAAAGACCTTCCTTCTGTTTGCGGTATCAAACAGGAGGTAAATATGAGCAAAGACAACAGAATACGGAAACAGGCATCAGATGATACAGAAGTTGTCAGCGGTGTAAATTATGTCGGCAGTTCGCACGATATCAGCAGCAAGCGTATTTTTGAGGATCCGGTTTTATGTTCCCAGTTCTTAAATGACAATCTGGGTATCCCCGCATTGAAAAACGTCAGTCCGGAGGATATTGAGGACGTATCAGAACGTTATCACACATATCTCGGAGTAGAATTTCGCTCCGATTCAGTGAAAAAGATTAGGCTCCGTGACGCGGATGGCACAGACAGGGGTGGACCGCTTTTTCTGGTTTCTCTGATTGAACATAAGAGCAGCGTAGATTACAATGTTGCCATGCAGATTTTAAAATATATGGTTTGTATCTGGGATGATTACGGGAAGGAACAGGAACGAATTCAAGAGGGAATTACAAAGCGTAAGTATTTTAAGCATCCGGCGATTCTTCCGATTGTTTATTACGAAGGGTCAGCCATATGGAGCGCCGGTCTTCATTTCAGGGACAGGATACAAAAGAATGATATATATGAATGTCATATTCCTGATTTCATTTATAAAGTTGTACGAAACCATGATTATACAAATGAGGAATTGTTGGAACGGGGAGATGCCATGTCGCTGCTCATGATGATCAACAAGATTCAGAACGCTGATGATTTTCGCCGGTTTTGCCAGTCTCCGCCGGAGGAGCTGGATGATATATTGGAAAATACTACCGAATCTATCCGCAAGACAATTCGTGATACATTGTATGGTTTGCTTATGAGAATGAATGTGCCTGTGGATGAGGCGAATCAATATGTAGAATCAGTGGAGGGGTGTCGTATGGGATATTTGTTTGAAAATATGGAAAAGATCGATATACAGGAAGAACGGCGCAAGACGGCGCAGGCACGAAAGGAAACAGAAGAAGAAAAGAAGAAGACGGTGCAGGCAAAAAAGGAAACAGAAGAAGAAAAGAAGAAGACGGCGCAGGCAAAAAAAAGAAACAGAGGAAGCGATGCTTAAAGCAGAACAGGCAAGAAAAACTGCCGAATATGAAATGAAAAATGCAGAACGCGAGAAACAGAATGCAGAACGTGAGAAACAGAATGCGGAACGTGAGAAACAAAATGCCGAGCAGATGAGACTGGAAAATGAACGTCTGAAAAAAATGCTTGCTGATCATGGTATTCTTGCAGAGTAACAGGAGTGATTTTGTTGAATAATTTATTTGACTTAAAGGAAGATGGGGATGTCTCATCCGGGGACGGACAATCCCTTCTTCTTCCGCAATTAAATGATTACATGGATAATTCCAAACGTCTGGAGCAGATGTTTTTTTCTATGAAGCGGGTATGCGCCAGATGACGACAAAGCTTCAGATTCTGGATCGGGAGTTTCAGCACAGCAACGATCGAAACCCGATTGAGAATATCAAGAGCCGTTTGAAATCCTGGGAAAGTATCCTGAAAAAGATGGAGAGCCGCGGGCTGCCGCTTACAATCGGCAGCATGGTGAACCATATTTTTGATATTGCCGGTATTCGTGTAATCTGCCCTTTTATCACCGATGTATATCAGATTGCTCAGATGCTGATCTCACAGACGGATGTCGAACTGCTTCAGATGAAGGATTACATACGAAATCCGAAGGAGAATGGATATCGCAGTCTGCATCTGATCGTGAAGATCACCGTTTATCTGTCAGATACAGCGCATCAGGTACCGGTGGAGATACAGCTTCGCACGATCGCGATGAATTTCTGGGCAAGCACAGAACATCAGCTTCGATATAAGAAGGATAAGGAATTCACGCCGGAGATGCTGCGCCGCCTGAAGGAGTGCGCGGATATCATGGCAGATGCGGATTATCAGATGCAGAAGCTGGCGGAAGAGATACATTTTACCATGAAAGTGTCGTGAATAGACAGGCAGATGGGGCTTGCACACCCAGATGGCTGGATATTCGACGACCAAGCCTGTACGAACAAGAGGGCAATAGCCCGGATTGGTGAGTACTGGCGGCGATTGCGGGAGTTCGGAGAGCGGAGCAGGAGCAATCGGCTTTCATGAGCGTCTGTTCCTCATCATGCGAAGAATCAGATCTGTTTTTTGCCGTTCTTCGGGGGACATGGAGGCTTTCAGATGTTCTATGATAAAATCGGTTTCATTTTCTGAGAACTGTATCCCCTGATTTTTGGCTTTTCCGGAGAAGGCCATGAGCATAGCCATCATGTCTTTTGCGTCATTGGATTTCTTCTGATTCATAAAATTCATGATAAATTCCAGTTTTTCCGCTGAAAGATTCTGAAAAGCGGCATTATTTTTTAATTCAGATGCGTTCATGTGAATCATTCCTTTCTGTCATATAAGTATGGTTACATTTCATTGATCATCGATTCATAAGATTCATACATTTCAAAAAACCGAGCAGGGAGTCTATGTTGGCCTGTTCCTGCGGATTACAGAAATCCTTCATCACATGCAGCATATGCCGTGTACGTTCTGCAGGTGAATTATTTTCTCCGAATTGAAGTTCGGCTGCCTGCATTTCCGGTTTCATATCAAAAAGCTGCATGGTTTTCTGCAGTTCAATCAACCGGATCACAAAAGAGACGGTTCGCTGCTGTGTGCTGTTAAAATAAGGAACCATGGCTTTCAGCATTTGCAGATCGCGGCTTTGAATCAGCGCATCTAAAACAGGCTGTCTGGTAATGGTTTCATCCATGTTTGTCTCGTTCATATGATGAATCACCTATGCGGCATTGTTTTATATAGTTTATGATTTGCCCGTTTGAATATACCGAAATTATTTATGAATCATATAATAATGATGGGTGCGAAAAAAACAAATTGAGAATAATTGACGAAATACCGCAGGAAATGAAAGAGGAATCAGGATGAGAAGAATTATATATGACGGCGACAGCTTTTATGAGCTTGATGAGGATTGCCTGAAACAGAAGGAAGAAGCGGAGCGCCGAAAAGAAATGGAGTGGCAGAAGAGTAGTTCCCCGGCGGAATCCATCCGGCGGGAGACGAAACGCAAAAGAAAGTAATGCCAGAGATAACGGAAAGCTCCGTGCAAATGATATAAAGATCATTTGCAGCGGGGCTTCCAAAATCACATATCAATCATAGTAGAAAAGTTTGTTCTATGATATATATTCAGATATAAATGCCGTATGTCTTACATACCACTTAAAAAAATCAATTATCTGCAGCACCGGTACGCTTCAATACATAAAAGCCGTCGTCAAAGCAGGTTACATAGATATATCCTCTGTCATCCACACAGCAATCCTCCGTCATCGCGTTGCGCGGGCCGGGAAGACCGGGGAAGAAGGAATCCTTCGGATCCTTATTCGGGTTCGGCGGGATAAAGTAAGCCAGTTCCTTAATATAATACGGATCGGACACGTCAAAAATGCGAAGACCTGCGGCAAAATAACAGCAGTACACACGATCGCCGCGCTGCTCCAGCCACGGTTTGTTGCTCATAGGCTCATGCAGATTGTGCGGCCCGAACGGTCCCTGACACTCGAGATTCATCACATTGAAGTTCGGGTAAGGGAAATCCTCCGGAACTTCCGGATACGGGAACTCTGCGATCAGCGTCGGTTTGGATGGATCACGTACATCTACCATGTGCAGGTTGTTCATCGCCTGTGCATCGGTGATGGATCCCTTCGGGAAGAACTGGAAACGCTCGCCTTCATTCGTCACGACCACAAGATCGCGTCCCGGCAGCGGAAGCGCCGTATGGGTACGCGCGCCGGCCAGATGGCTGGAAAATGCAGGCATAAACTTCAGCTGGCCGATAGCTCTCGGACGGGTAACATCCTTACAGTCCAGTACATAGAGACCGTCTCCGCAGTAGCCGCAGAACATGATGCCGTCGTCGCGGCGGAATGGCGGCCCGTGCATCCAGCCCTTATCCATAAAGGACGGAACATGTCCCGCATGATGATCGACGGTGCGTCCGCAATATCCGTCCACGAACTGCTCCGGCGACCACCAGTTGCCTACCTCGTGAGGATTGGCCGGATCGGAAATGTCAACAATGCGCATGATCATGCCCTCAAAACGCATGCTCTCACAGGAGAGATATACGTAAGGACCGCCGTTATACATGAAGCGGTGAACGCCGATGGAATGAGGAACACCGCAGTCCCAGTAACCCAGATACTTCGGATTCTCCGGATCCTCCTTCAGACTCCAGATCTGGATACCTGCCTGACACTTCATATTCATCAGTTCGCTCTGGTTGACAAGTGCGCCCGGACCGGAACCGGCCGTCATTGCGCAGATCAGAAGGTCGTCCGCCACCTGAATCTTCGGTGTAGAAGTGGTCGGATACTCTTCCGGATCCAGCAGCTGTAAATGCTTCACAAATCTGGTGTGGCACGGATCCGTGATATCTGCGATCAGGACACCGTTCTGTGTGCCGCCGAAACAGGAACCGTACAGATAATATTTTCCTTCAGCAGTCTTGTAAACCTGCATCTGAAAAACACCGCTTTTGCCGTTCCAGTCATTGAAATCAAGAACCTCAAGGTTTTTGATGTAACCGTTGTTGCCGGGCCCCTTGGCATAAAACATATCTGCCATACAAAATACCTCCTATCAAATTTAAGATAATTTTATTGTAAGCTTTTTTTATGTGTTCGTCAATTTGTTTTGAGAAATAATTTAATATTATATATGATATATTTTTTGGAGATGGTAAATAGTAAAGCGAGAGTATAAAGAAAAACCGGAAACCTTTAACATTAGGCTTCCGGAAAAAAATATAAAGCTTCGAATGGGGCTCGAACCCACGACCTACGCATTACGAGTGCGTC
>Ga0192242_10417_pt1 | contig 16135 bp, 19 predicted proteins | sample Koala_Koa27_J3_FD_131235 | JGI IMG/M metagenome (GOLD analysis project Ga0192242, IMG submission 131235) | Enriched cells from koala feces incubated with labeled cellulose particles, San Francisco Zoo, California, United States - Koala_Koa2-7_J3 ...
TTTCTTGCTGTATCTTTCTCCAATCATGATGGATCAGTCTCGTCAATTTATTGCTGTAGGAATGACTATGTTAGCATTCTTTTATTTGCAGCAAAAAAAAACAAAGTATTTCCTTTTTTTGGGTGTTTGTAGCAACCCTATTTCATGAAAGTTGTTTGATGTTAATCATATTTCTTCTTCTAAGTAATAGGAAAACAGTAGGAAATAGACTATCCGCTATCTTCCCTATTGTGATAGTTACAATATAAGTTACATATCGTGCTATTCGAAAAAAATAATTAAAACCACTATTAGTAATCTCGCCCATACCATATTTCATATTCCAATAGCCTATCATATAATTTTCCGTATCATATCCTGTATATTCGCTTCGGTTTGCACAGAGTAATGCATAAGGTAACACTGTAGTAAAAAGTAAAAATAAAGATATAATCTTGCTTCTAGGTACACATTGCTTGTCATACTGCCAATAGGCAAGACAACATATGCAGCTAACAAAATACGATAACAAATACAAATATACAGAGATTGTTACATCTAAATACATAATCCGGTTTTCTTGGATATCTAAAATAGGAATATTATTAAATGGATTATTCTACTGATCCATAATAAAATTATTCATGCCCGGCGAAATACCTTAAAGATTGCTCTATCTGGGGTTACAAAATAGTAGGTTGTTACATAACCAATAATACAAATCCCTATGCCTATAAAATTCATTGCAAACGGGAATGAAATAAGATTGAGCGAGATACCCAATATTGCCATAACAGATGTGGCAATAAGCTGGGGATAAGATGTCTTAAGTATTTCATAGAAAGAAATCTTACACAAACGACTACCATAAATGACTTGAAGTAGTGGCTGAATAACTTTTATACAGCAAAAGGCTATACAGAATGTTAAAAAGCTCATTTTAGAAGAGAATGATAATAAGAATATGATCAATACTAAATACACAAGATTAATCTGGACCAGTCTTTTCGGGTATCCCTTTGCACGAATGGCATCGCTATAAAAATTTCCAAATGCAATAGACAGTGTTGCCGCTAATGCCCAACCACCTACAATTATTGACGCTTCACTCCAATCCTTGCCTAACAGCAGTGCTGTAACAAAATCTCTATAGATAAAGGTTCCTACACCAAGCGGCAGACTAATAATCGAAGAATAATTCTGAAAAGTCAAAAATAGTTTTTTAAATTTTGCATAATCATATTGCTCTCTGGAAATTGCAGATTTGTAAACATTTGAATATAGGGCATAGATAGAATTAATAATTTGAGAAATCATGTTCATACCTACTTTAAATAATCCTAAAGCTGCAATGCCGTATATGGACGCAAGAGTTAAAAGCGCTATATTTGACAATAACCATTCTAAAATAGACTCAAGATATGCCCACCCTGAAAATGAAAAGATACTTTTAAGTCGTGAAATATCATATTCTCGAGCAGGATAAAAACCTGCAAATTTAAAGCACAATATCATTCCAATAAATTCGCCTACCAGACTTCCTACTACTAATGACCAATATCCAAAACCGCAAAATGCCAATGGAATAGTTATCAGGAAAGGGATAAACTTTGATACAATCTTAATGAAACCTAAACTCTTAAAGTTTAAATCCTTCTTCATTATCGCCATTTCTATGGAAGAAATAGACATTATAGGGATCACAAATGCTGCCACTACAAGGACATTACTATATCCCTCAGCTCCTACAAGTCTTGAAAACAGGTGACGATTGATTAAGATGACAGCGAAGAGTATTGTCGCAATCAATAAGTTTGTCCAGAAACACACATTGAATACGGATTTTTTTTCTTTATCTGAAGAAAACTGATGCTGAATAATGTAAGCATTGAAACCGGCATCAGACAACATATCCGCAAGGGAAGTTATAGCAGTGATAGACGCAACAATTCCAAATACTTCTTGTGACAAGAGTCTTGCAAGTATGATAGTTGTGATTGGTGCTATAATTTTTGCAGCAACTTCGCATATCACAGACCATTTGGTTGCATGTATAACTTGATTATTCACTTTTTGTAGTGTATATGGGTATAAGATCTGCTATTGTCTTATTAATATTAAATGGTGAATTTAAAAGCCTATTGACATACACCGTTCTATCAATACATTGTTCAGTTACAGTTTCTATACGATCAGCCCACTCAACAACATTGTCTTCAATACTTAAGTATTCTGCAATATCTGTGACACCGACTTCTCTTGTTATCTTATCCGACAATAACGAAGGAAACCCTGTAGATTGAGCCTCTATCGAAACTATTGGCATCCCTTCATACAAACTTGGCAGAATAAAGACATCAGATGCAGAATAATAATCCTCTGTTTTTTTGATGTCAAATAAGAACAGCACTTTATCTTCGAAGCCATATTGCTTACAAAGTTCCTGTATATTATCTTTTAAAGGGCCTGTACCTATCAGAATGAGTCGATAATTACTGGAACGACTACAGAGTTCCTTGAAAATATTTATAATGAAAACATGATTTTTTGCTCTGCAAATCTTCCAACATTGATAAGTACTTTCTGTCCTCGAAACCCTAATTTCTGTCTTAGAGCCTCCCGTTCATTGTTTTTATAAGTGAATCTTTGAAAATCAATTCCATTATAAAGCACTTTGTATGATACCTGCTTACTAAATAAATACTTACCTGCCAAATCAGAACATGCCAGACAATGGGTTGCATTTGCTTTTATCATGTGCCTCATAAACCACTGATAGATTTTTCTTATAACAGTTTGTTCTCTTCCCTTTAATGTTTCGTGCGAATGAGCAATACGAACTTTTATACCACAAAATTTAGCTACAAACAAAATATAACCGGAGAAATAATATACATGACTGTGAATGGCAGCATACGGACCGTTTTCTCTAATGATTCTTCTTAGATTTTTATAATAATTCCATAATGATTTCTTTTCTGAATCAAAAAAGAATATTCTGCCCCCCCATTGATATTACCTCATCATCAAAATATCCTTTTTGGTGAATCGGAAAAGCAAAATCAAATTGTATTTTTCCCTATCAATATTGCGATAGACATTCATTACAAAATTTTCGACACCACCTTGGTTGAAGAAATTGAATATATGTAAAATCCGAATAGGTTTACTCATATTATATCTGGATTAATATTGGGGGTTTATCCACAAAACGCTATCTTATATTTTCAGACACATAGAATTCGTCGTAAAATTCCTTTCTGAATTTATATGTCAGATCAATATTGTATTTCATGGCACGATAGAAATTTTCTTGAGCGCACATTAGAGCGTAATCCTTATACGTGATAATACGCTCTATGACACTTGCTATTTCCTGTACGTTGCGTGCGTGTACCAAGCAATCAGACCCTATTTGTTCCCGCAATGCCGTTTCATAGGTTCCAATAACAGGACATCCCCTACTCATTGCTTCAATTACTGCCCGACCTAATGATTCTACAAGTGTAGGCATTACTAATATATCAATATTATCTATCCAAGATAATACTTCATCGTGTTTGATGCGTCCACAAAATTCAATGTTCCTCTTCATACCACATTTTTCTGCATATTTCCTTCGTTTGTCATCTGCTGTTCCACCTCCCAAAAAGCTCACTTTTATATCATATCCCTTATCCTTTAATAATGAAGCAGCTTTAATGAGAGTATCATGACCTCTATAACCTGCTTGAGTTACGCCAATTAAACCTAACCTAAAGGAGCCCTTCTTATTTGTAATTTCATCAATTCTTTTAGCCAACACACTCTCAGGCGTGATAGATATTACAGCATCGGAGCACCCTAATTGTCTCGCTTTACTGGGATAAAGCTCTTGTAAGAAATTTTTAGAAACATAAATTATATGTTTGGCTAATCTATGTTCTAGCCGTACTATCAGATTCATGGGAACAGCCATTAATTTGTATGCAAGTCCCTCATGATACCACAACGCTGCAAACAGATCCCCTCCTGACTCAACTACATATTTTTTATTGTATAATATTGCCCACAAACAACCTATTATAGAATGAGGTAATGGCAACTTGAAACTTAGACAATCTGCATTTTTTACAGCCTTTCTGATTAAATTAAATTTCTTAAACCATGAAATTTGATCACTATTGATAATCAATTCAACACCCATCGTTTCATCAAAAACCTCCAGGTGCTCCAAATTATAATTTCCTTTATCAATAGTCCAAGCCATCATCTTATAAGACCCCATTACCGTTGCAAGTAATTTGTAAAATCTATTACTACCAGAACCAATGATATAAATTTTTTCATTATCTTTGATAAATGAATCTCCTCTGACAACAAGCATATTTAAAAAGAATTTATTAGTGTTTATTATATCCGTTGCGTTTTAAAGACTAAATCACCTATTTTTTACTCAAAAGCGCTAGTGTATAGGACACAATTAATGCAAATATGAATGATACAACAGGTGGTAAATCAAATAATATAAATGAATGAAAAATATACTCATGCCACAAATAAAGCTCTAAAGTCATCAATCCGGTTAATTCGATGATACCATACAATTTTATACTTCTAAATACTGACACCAGTTTAGTAGAATAAAGGCAAATATATGGTATAGATAATGAGAGTATTAAGTAAGTGATTAACTCATCTGCTGAACTCAAATATTTCAAAGCAAATACTCTAAAAACTAAAGCTGAGATGAGTAACAAAATGCTATACTTTTTCATATTCTCACTTATAGTTAATTTGCCCATACCTATCATCATTCCAATAACGAACGAAGGAAATCTTGACATACCCCAACTGAAATATATTCCCAAACAATCTATGTAAATTCCAATTAAAGACATAGAATATAATAGTATCAAAATTTTCGCTAACGGATAGTCCTTCAAAATATGCATTAATAAAGGAGCTAGTAAATAATATGCTACCAAAGGTCTAAAAAACCAAAGATCAAACCCCAAAATAGCTTCCGCACCAAGATCCTGCTCTGAAAAAGGGAAAAATCCTGAATATGTAAGCAAATATTTTGCTGTTCCACAGAATATAATTATGGGAATTAACCTTATTACCCTTCGTTTATAAAAATCCATTGTCTTGCGCTTATTTAATGAATAACAGCATCCAAGTCCAGATAAAAAGAAAAAGCATCAACTCCAAAATGCCCAAGAAAATGAAATATATTGAAAGGTACAGATAAAAGAAATGGTTGATGGGACATCACAATAAATATCATTGATAATCCCATAATATAGGTGCGATTTTTTAATATTATTAATACATTATCATCCATTGTCAAAGAAATATTTCTACATACATCTTACACCACTACCTCATTCTTGCACTTCTTCACATGGATAAGGATTATCCACTACATTCTGAAACTCCCCAATAGCTTCTTGCTGTTCAACTGTAAGTGATTCGGAATTCCAAGAGGTAATGATAACACGGGCATCTTCAGCCAAAGGCTCGTCGAAGACTTCACCATAGCAAGCTGTAAGCAAACGAAGTTTCAGCAACGAGGCCGGAAGACTATCGAGGATATCCCAACAACGATTCAATACTTCCTGAACATGTTTCTGCTTTTCGCCATGGTCAATGAAAGAAGCATTGTAACCCATCAGAAGAGCGAGACAGACATTCGCCTGTTCCTCAACTGTGGAACCTTTAGCACCAGAGTTATACAAAGCTGTGGTTAGACGATAAACTTCACCATTACGACGGGAAAGGTCATCGCTATAAATGGGACTCCCGTCCATACCTAAATACATCAGGTCGTGCGCAGCACGCTGAAGAGTGATTGCTTCTTCGGAAAGAGACATAATATGAATTAAAAATTAAAAGTTAAAAATTAAAGAACGCCAATTGTCAACTATCTACTACTTCTATAAGATCGGGATGGATGGTAGCCATGGCAACGGCAATAACACCCTGTATTGCGACAACTACACGACGATCACGAGCACCCTTCACTTTCAGGAAAACTCCTTCCTGACCTTCGAAGTCACCACCGATGATACGAACTTTCGTACCTTTCGACAAATTCAGTTCATCAGGCTGGAAGTACATAAGATGATCGTTGTAAGTTCCGGCTACGGCAATGAAACGTTGCATCTCATTGTCGGGGATGATTATCTTCTGACCGCTGCGGGTATCGGTGATATATTGCAAGTAAGTGACTTTTGATTTGACACGCTTCACATCAGCCGGACAGGCATGGACAAAAAGCAGATTGTGAACGACGGGAACCAGAACACGAACTTTCTTCCCCCTCTTCATGCTGATCTTGTATTGCATGGGGATGAAACAGCCTAACTTTTCTTTTTCGAGCAGCCGCATAGCATCAGGCTCTCTGCGATAGGTGGCACGCATAGCATACCATACTTCGGTCTCTTTTTCTATTTCCATTCGGTAGCTTTTGTTCAGAAAAGGGTGTTCCACCGGGGCTTTGAAGTCCTTGCATACACTTGAACTTCAATCACTTGCGAACGCTTTATGTAGAATACGGCAAGCTTTGCGTCCCTCTTGCTTATCGATTTTCCGTAGCTGTGCATTACCTTAACTTTCTTACAGGTAAAAAGCTATAAGCGAACATCTTAAAGAGAAATATTGTCTTTTAATCGTTCGTTTAAAAGATGGCATTTTAGCTTGTATCCGACCTAAGATTCTTTCGGCAAAAAGACAAGTGTAAAATCACAATTTTATTTCAAGGATAACTATTTATAAATTAGTAATATATGACACAAACAAAAGAACTAATCGATTTTATTTATCAGAATATTTTGTTGTTTCATTTCAAGACATTATCTTTGCGTACATTAAACGAACGATTAAAAACACCCTATACTTATCACAATCATTATTGACAGTAATCAGTTTCTGTCTATTCGTATCCTCTATTTTATCATCATCGCAGCTTATTTTGATAACTTCTCAATGTTGCATTCTTTTTTTAATAATGTACGCACGCATACATACGCACAGGCGCGTATTTCCCTACTTTTTCTTTAGACCTTGTTACACACACTTTATATTAATAGGTAGGTAGGGCTACCACCTATTACATCGTTTTGTGTATCACACACAGAACAGAAAAGTTTCATTTTTCTATACCATTATGACAGATTTCATGAGAATAACCGTTAATTTTGCTTTCGAATACAAATTTAAAATAAATTACTAACATCTAAAATTGTGGTTTTATGACTAAAAAACACAATCTTGAGCATTGAGCTCATCAGCAAGAATGCCTGTGGCATCGAGATCGAAAGAAAAGGAAACAGGATCGACATCCTGTTGATTGAAAATGAACCGGTTGACCAGCAGGTCGTAGTCAGGGCGGAAGAAAGAATTGAGTTCCTCACTCCCTGGATAAACATGCTTATCCATCATAAAAAAGAGGCGGGACTCAAAGGGACAAAGCAACTGGCAAGGAAGCTGTATCGCATGGCAAGGTTCGAGAAAGGAAAGCATGAGGAAGGATTTCTGACAATGGAAAGCATTAATACCGAAATCATTAGCTTAAGGAAAGAAATCAGGGAAGAGAAACTGGGAATGGAAAAGAAGAAGAAAAAGAAGTAGGAATTCAAAATTGTGCAGAAACGCCTTTTTCAACCGAAAAGGCGTTTTTGCCATTCCGGATATTATACCCTACTTCGCGCCGCCAACAAGGCAGACTAAAACAACTAACAAAGAAATGGAAAATATTCCGGTTACCGCATACAGCGGATTCAGCAACGTTCGGGGAGAGATAACCCTGAGAAAAGTAATTGAAAACATCACAAAGGGAGTACACACTAAACTTGTATTCAAGATAAGGCTGCTCGTCAGCCAGGGAAAGACGGAAGAGGCAAACAATGTGAAGAAGCAATTGCCATTCTATACCGTCACGGCAGGATACAGCGAAAAAAGACAAGCTTACAGTATCACAAGATACACGCATGTTATCCTGTTGGATATTGACGACCAGCCCGAAGAGAAGCTGGAAGAACTGAGGGAGAAAATCAACAAGGATCCTAACACGCTGGGCAGTTTCCTCACTCCAAAAGCACATGGATTCAAGATATTCGTGTTCCTGCAGACGGAAGATGCCACCACTCTCAGGGAGACATTCTCTAACGGAGGAAAGGATTTTGCCGCGTTGGAGAAATATCACAGGATGATGTATGATGCCTGCAAGGAATACTATGAAAAGTTACTGGGTGTGGAAGTGGACGGAAGCGGAAAGGACATTTCAAGGGGATTCTTCACTTCTTTCGATGAAAAGGCATACCTGAATGAAGAACTCATGAAAGAGGTCGATGAGATGCTGACCGGTATTGTGCCGCCTGAAAAACCGCAGATGGGGAAAAAGAAGAGTGGTAAGGTGGTAAGTGATAAGGTGATAAAGGATAAGGCGGTAAGTGATAGGGTGATAAGTGATAAGGCGGAAGCCGAGCCGTGGGAAAGGATGGAATTCAACAAGGCGGTGCTCGCAGTAAAGAGGATTGCTAAATTCGAACCGGGAAGCAGGGACAGCTTCATATTCGCTCTGGGAAACAAGTGTTATGCAAAAGCATTGGAAGAGGGCGTGGCAATACGGTTGGCACAAGAAATGTTCGGCGGTGAAGGGTTCGATGTGGCTGTGCCCATACACAACGCGTACGTCTATACCGACAAGACGGAGGAAGCAGCCAGCCACAAGGAAGAGAAGCCGGATATCATCAACCAAGTACTCGATTTCCTGAAAACACATTATGATATCCGAAGGAATGTAATACTGGACAGGCTGGAATACCTAAACTTCGATGAGAAAGAAGAGGGATGGAAAGGCAGGTTCCGACCTATGAGGGCAAGAAGCTACAACTCCATATTCCTGGCCTTGCAACTGGCAGGCATCAAGTGTTTCAGGAATTATCTGCAGGCGGTCATTGACTCCACCTATGCAAGGGATTTCAACCCGTTCACAGACTACGTAGAGAAACTGGAACCCTGGGATGGGGAGACTGATTATATCGGCCGGCTGGCGGATACGGTACAGGCGGAAGACCAGGAGTTCTGGAAGGAAAGTTTCCGAAGGTGGTTCGTAGGAATGCTGGCATGTGCACTGCAAGATGAGCAGGTCAACCATCTTGTGATCATCCTGTATTCCGAACAGGGAAAAGGAAAAGTACCTGGATACGCAGGCTGTTACCTCCCCAGTGGAGGGAGTATTACCGGAACGGAATGGTGAACCCGGACAACAAGGACCACCAGCTGCTGCTGAGTACACACCTCATCATCAATATGGAAGAATTCGAAGGGGCCAGGATAGGCGATCTGGCTGGATTGAAACGGGTCATCACGCAGGAAAGTGTGACGGAGCGGAAAGCATACGACATGCAGGCATACAATTTCATACGGCATGCATCCTTCATTGCCAGTACGAATAATCGCCAATGTCTGCAGGACATAGGCGGGAACCGGCGTTTCCTCCCCTCCTCCATCATTACACTGGATTATCGCACACCGGTCAATTATGAGGGGATATACGCGCAGGCCTACGCGTTGATAAAGGAAGGATACCGGTACTGGTATGAAGGAGAGGAAATAAACGAACTGAACCGGCACAATGAACTGCACCGCATGAAAGATCCGGTGGAGGAAAACCTGCTCGTATACTTCCGCAAGCCACAGCCGGAAGATTACTGCATAAAGTGGATGCCGGCGGCAGCCATACTCAGCAAGATAACCATTTACGGAAAGATACAGGTGAACAGGCAGACCATACAGACATTGGTAATGTCACTGGAAAAATATGGTTTCCGGACAAGAAGGAATGAACAGGGAAGCACGGAATATGAAGTGGTGGATATACAAAACGATGAAGTGGACAAGGGATTCAAATAAGTGGAACCGGGTATTGTCAGACATAAGTGCATCGTCCGATGCAGATAAGTGAGAAGGTCATCGCAGATATAAGCGTTGGCCGATACAGATAAGTGCGCAAGCCAACACAGATATAAGCGTTCGGTTTGCGCACTTTCATACACCAATTGTCAATTATCAACTGTCAATTGTTCAGGGTCTTCCCAGGTATCTGAATATCAGTTCCACCTGCATGGAAGTAAATATCTGCTGGCGCTTTTTATAGCCTGTCTGAAGCAAGGCTTCGCTTAGTTGTAGGTTATACTTGAACCATTGCGCCAGGCGGTTCAGTGCGGACACAGGAGAGATATTCGGAGCATAAGCCTCGGCAAGCTCACGTTTGGAGTAAGGACGTACGGGCCAGGCTTCTTCAGGATCCCTTTCATTTTCATTACTTGTTTTCATAAGAGTTATTTTATTGATTATCATAGCATAAAGATAAGCGTTTTATATTACACAGAACTCATTTCAGACAAATACTTTTCACTCTTTATCATATAGTTTCATGAAGGAATTATCTCTTTCATTATTCGTCCCTTAGCACATCGTACCTTTGTTTCGTTCACCACGGGAAGCACAGTATTTCACTGAACTTACCCGGGTGAAATTCATCCTTCATTTTTTAATTTTTAATTCTTAATTCACAACTATGGCATTGAATTACAGTATTGCAATGATGGGCAATCCAATGAATCTGGAAGAGGCCAAAAGAGCGTATGCGAAAGCGCAGGTTTCGCAAGAGTTATCACTAAAAGCACTCGCCAAGAGAGTATCATCGCAGACTACCGCCAGCAGGGCGGACGTGACTGCCGTTATCATCGCTACCGTCGAGAATATGATTGACGGCCTGCGGGCAGGAGAACAGGTAGACTTCGGAGACCTGGGGAAATTCCGATTACAGATAACCAGCCGGGGGGCTGAAACGGCGGAGAAATTCTCGGCTGCCAATATTACCGGAGTCAATATTCAGTTTATACCCGGAGAAGATTTGAAAAACATCTTCGCCGGTATGGAGTTCTCACCGGTCCCTACCCGCGCTGCCACACGCGCCGTGCTCAAAGCACAGAAGGCAGGACAGACCACCGTGGATATTTCCAAAACACCCACACCGGGAGGAGACGATGGGGGAAACATCGGTGGAGGTGGAAATTCAGGAGGAGACGGAGGCATAGAGGATGATCCGCTGGGATAAGGCCTAAAGACGCAGTCTTTAGAAATTAATAATGAAAGGCTGCGCTATTGCTAATTACTAATCACTAAATCACTAATCACTAAATTACTGTCACATGGAGAAAAAATCAAGTTCAACCTGGAGTGTGATCATCAAAGTGGTAATCGCCTTGGCATCTGCCCTGGCAGGTGTATTCGGACTAAATTCCTGCATGAAATAGACTATGAGAGCAGGAAGTTTTTATCAGAACTATCGGGAGGTAAAACTCCTGGTAGTTCATTGTTCAGCAACACGCTGTGACAAGAATTTCTCCGTAGAAGCTCTTCGAAGATGTCATTTGGCAAGGGGCTTTGCAAGCATCGGATATCATTTCTACATCACACGTGACGGTGAAGTGCACATCTGTCGTCCGGTTCACCAGATCGGAGCACATGCTACAGGATGGAATGACAAGAGCATCAGCATCTGCTACGAAGGCGGACTGGATGAACGCGGCCGACCGGCAGATACAAGGACGTATGCCCAGAAATGTTCCCTACTCGATTTGCTGCGACAACTGAAAACAGATTATCCGCAAGCTAGCATATTGGGACATTATCAGCTCAGTAATTCCATACACAAGGCGTGTCCGTGCTTCGATGCGAAAGGACAATATCGGGGGCTTTAAGCTCCTGATACTATCAGTTCAACCTCATTTGAGTATCAATATTATGAATTATAAATATCAAAAAAATAGATATTTTTCTATTTGGATAGATTAATTAAAGAACTTCCTGCGTGGAGTATGGAAAAGAGGCGGTCTGGCAGGAGCCACTCCCGAAGATGCATTCAGTGTACATGTCGGATTGGGTGACACGATGACACCGGAAGATGTATTGGAAGGTATAATGCATGTTACAGTATTAGTAGCAATCTCCCGCCCTGCAGAATTTATTGAAATAACATTCCAGCAACAAATGCAGAAGAGCTAGCTAAATTTAGTTTAATCTACCAAATAAAGAATATATGAATTATGAAGGCGGAATAATCCGCCTTCGTTTTTTTGTAACGACACCTCATTCTCCCATCCTTCCTCTCCAAGAACATCGCGCGCACATGATCCACTGTTCCTGAGAAATGATAATGAATAAAAACAAAAATAGTGGAAAATGAGGAAATGTAAATTCTAAAATCGATAAATTGAAACAAATAATTTTACGATATTGATAATTAACAGATTAAACAAGGTTCATTCTAATATATTATGGTAAACGGGGGAAAACAAGAAAGAAGAGGATAGAGAAGCTGTAACATTATTGATTTTCTGGTATTTCAATATCAACTGATCTAATATTATTAATCCTTTTTCAATAAGGACTAATCTTCTTCCTGTATGTCACGTAATTTATTTAATCTTATTAATTACAAATAATTCAATGGATAATATCATTATTTCATCTTTTCAATTAATGAGAACTAAGCAACAGGAATTTGTCTAAAAGCATGTAAAAAACGAAAACAGATAATTATATTGCGAAATATGAAACAAAAAATGATATAAAACAGTTATATTATTAATAACAGACTATTTTCCAGTAGAAATATAGACTTAACAAGGATTAATATACTAAAATGATCTGTAGACCTGTTATCTACTAATATTAAAAAGACAACAATATGGAAACTACGCTAGCTCAAAAAGGACTTGATGATTGCAAATATTGTAGTTCAAATGGAACAAGTACCCAACGTAGATTTGAAAAATACAGATTTGACCAAGATTCTACGATTTTCCTCTCTCCTGAAGCAGGACATTTATTGTTCATTCTGGAAGGAAAAATCAAAGTCGAAGATGAAGAAGGTGCCTATACATGTGGTGAAAATCATATGGTATTGATTGGATATAACAGTAAATATCGTGTCACATCTTTAACAAAGGGAAGAATGATGATTCTTAATTTCACAACTCATTTTCACGTATGCGTCAATGTTAGTGCGGAAAGAGTCTGGAATGCCATTAAAACTTTAAAATACAAGTTCAACACTTTGGAAATGATTCCTCCCATGCAGCAATTTGTTAAGTCTGTCATGTTTTATTTAGATAATAAAATAAATTGTGATTATTTACATGAATCTAAAGCTATAGAGATATCCACCATATTCAGATTCTTTTATACCTCAAAAGAAACAGCAAACTTTTTCTATCCGGTCCTATATAAAGATATATCCTTTGATACTCTGGTGAGAAGTAACTATAAACAGGCAAAGACTATACAGGAGCTAGCCGATTTATGTGGCTACAGCCTTTCTAAATTCAAACAAACATTCGTCAAACATTTCGGAATTTCACCTTATCAATGGATGCAGCAACAAAAAATATCAAGACTCAAAGCTGATTTAGCGGATAAAACAATCCCTTTCAAAACCATTACATTCGAATTTGGCTTTGTTGATCAATCTCATTTGAATGCATTTTGTAAGAGATATTTAAATGCAACGCCCTCACAAATCAGAAATAATACGGGAGATAAAGATTAATATAATAATTTACTCTGGCACACACCGTAGACTCAAACCATGTCTTCTGGTGGAACTTAACTGATAGGATGCGGCTTCGGTACCAACGAAATACCACATTTGAGTTGTATTCGGAGCCGAAGACGATAAAAAAACAGAAGCTTCCCCCCCCTCTATAAGTAAGCCGGTATCTGAGTGTCGTGTCCCGGCAGCTGGAATAAACAAAGAGGCGTTTTCTCGTAAACTACCGGCATCCGGATTGAATATAAGAGTACCTATATAAGCTACATCCTTATTTTTCCAGGAGACTGCCGTGTTGGCCTTCATTGCCGAAGTGAATACTTCATGTGTGCTCGAGACAAGAGGATTATTGTGATCCCTGCGGTCAAAGAATCCATCAGCATAGAACCCCCATCTGAAATTATCACTACTGGTAGCATCACCGAATGTCGGAGTGACATACAAAGATTGTCGTATTTCAGAACTTTCAATGCCAGTGGTAGTGGTATTTGCCGCCGCATAATTGATAATACCGTCACTAGGACGCCTGTAACCTGAAGGGCAACTTTCTTGTGTAGACAAAATTGCACTCCAATATTGACCATCCAATGCATCAAGCCACAAAGTGGGTTTTACAGGATAAATCGGATTATATGCCACAGGATTGCCATCATTAGCCCATTGGAAAAATGCTCCGGCTTGACTAGGATAGTTTGTGAATGCAGAGACGGGATAGCTAGGTCCGACATCGACCATCTCGATATTATTGCCCATGTTCGAAGTCGTGACATTATATGGACTGAAACGCCTTGCGGCAATACGAGGTAAGGAATTGTCCCCAGGATACATTATATAGTCCGGATCATCGCCCTGTCGAATAAATATGGCGTGATACTTTCGAGGCGTACCATAACGAAGCACCACCAATGCATAACGGGCAGGTCTGGCAGTAGTTGCATTGAAAAGGCTTGAAAGACCAATGCGGAACTGAATATAGTTTCCCGTCCCACTAATTGCATAACCCGAAGCAGATGAGAAATAACCTGAAACTCTATACATGGCATCACTATTATTCATATCAACAGGGTTCTCGTTTGCGACATTGAATGTAACCCCCGAATCATCTGAATCATTGGTACTGAATACGATATCACCTGTATTCCAACCGGCGTCTAGCCAATATACCGAAGCATCCCATTCTCCTGCACGCACAGCGTTGGTTACCGGAATACGAATAATACGTTCGCCTTGCTGACTCGCTTTCCAGAAAGCACCTACATATTCTCCAGACATATAACTGTCACGAACAGTTGCCATTGTGTAATCTGGTAGTTGAATAACATTTATCGAGACGCCGGTCGGATCGATAACATTGGAAATCGTTCCGGTAATTTCAGCAGTCGGGCTGGAATTCGCTGTAGGTTTCCAAACATATAAAGTCTTTGTACCGGTTCCCGTAAACTGTGTCCCTGGCGTGGTGCCGTTTGTGTTACGAACATTTGCAGCAGGAATCGAGCCGGATGCCCAATTACGAATATCAGTCAAATTATCGCAAATCATAAAGCCCGCATTGTTCAGTCCAAGAGTCCAATCCAGATTAGATCCATTCTCCACGATCACCTCAAACTGTGAGAATCCTCCCGCAGCAGGCAGTACGATCTTTTCAGGAGTAAGCAGCAACGCAGCTTCCGGTGTAATGGAAAGATTATAATTAATAAATTTCCCGGCCTGCCAAACAACCCGCTCAAGTCAAAATCGAAACTTCTTCCACTATTAAGTTCCACGGTAATACCAGCTCCCGTTACCAGCGTCTGTGGAATCATCATCAAATACCCTCCACCTGTATTGACAAGTTGCGCCAAAGCATCCAAATACACACCATCATCGACTGTAGCCTCGAAATTACCGTTCACTGTCCCGAGACTCCACGATGGAGTCCCATCAGCAACCACAGTCAGTGTCCCGGAAGTCTTAACACTCTTGGCAGTTATTTTCGTTATCCGCTCCCCATTGCCAGACGCCTTAAATCCTATACAAGTCAAGGCATGTCTCATTTGAAAATTAACAGGACCAATATTCGTTTTATTAAGATCATTTAAAAGAGCCGAAGCCATCAGATCTGGCTGATCCGAACAGTTTGTTGGGACAGTATAAGTTATAGAAGGAATACCCGTTGAAACATTCATTGTGATGCCATTAGCAGAAGTGGCATATGGTGAATAAGCAAAGAAACTCACATTGGCATCAGTTGTATGTGGCCAGTACACAGGATTATCATAAGTCCAAACACCATTACTATTGGTTATTTGAATATTATTCATATAGTCAGGAGTAGCAGTCGCTCCTTTAGCATCCCAGTTATTAGCAGAACCATCACCGGTATAATAGGCAAACACCCCCATATCCGGAATCTCATTGGAAGACAATACTGGTAAACCACGCGACTGTACAATATCAGAAGCTGCTGTAAACCGTATGCTGTTAGTTTCGTAATCGTTATCGTTAAAGTCTGTTGTTTCCGTGCAGGAGACTGTCAAAAAAGAAGCCACCAAACACAAAAATGCCAATTTG
>Ga0192242_10419_pt1 | contig 16102 bp, 14 predicted proteins | sample Koala_Koa27_J3_FD_131235 | JGI IMG/M metagenome (GOLD analysis project Ga0192242, IMG submission 131235) | Enriched cells from koala feces incubated with labeled cellulose particles, San Francisco Zoo, California, United States - Koala_Koa2-7_J3 ...
CATCGTTTGACAACATTGATTACAATATCTGCAAGGCAGTTCTCGACGTGGAGATGTCCATTCCGGCGCAGTATTATGAGGATGTGGCGATCGGCGTGAAGAACCGCGCGGTTATCGAGACATGCCTGTGCTCCGGCGGAAACGTGATGAGCCGCGAGGCAGTGATCAAATCTGCAAGAAAAATTTTAGATAGATTAGGAGGGTACGTCAGTGGAATTAGTTTACTCTAGAACAAAAACAATTCAGGAAGATAAAGTATCCGGATTTTGCCCGGGCTGTATGCACAGCACCGTGATTAAGCTGCTCGGAGAGGTTCTCGAAGAGCTGAATATTGTAGATAAGAGCGTTCTGATCACCGGTATCGGATGCTGCGGACTTCATATGGACTATATTGCGTATGACACGATCACCGCGCCGCACGGACGTGCCTGTGCCGTGGCTACCGGTATGAAGCGAAGCAATCCGGATTCCGTTTACATCACCTATCAGGGTGACGGCGACTTTGCCTCTATCGGTCTGGCGGAGTCTGTTTCCGCGGCGAACCGCGGCGAGAATATCACCGTTATCTTTATCAACAACGGTATTTACGGCATGACCGGCGGACAGATGGCGCCGACCACGCTGATCGGTATGAAGGCTTCTACTGCTCCGAAAGGACGTATTGCCGAGGAGCATGGCTATCCGATGCATATGTGTGAGATTTTAAATCAGCTGACTGCTCCGGCTTATCTGGAGAGAACCAGCTGCAATACGCCGCAGAACTGCATTAAGACAAAGAAGGCGATTAAGAAAGCAATCCAGAATCAGATCGACGGCAAGGGATTTTCCATGGTTGAGATCGTGACAAGCTGCCCGACGAACTGGGGTCTTGAGCCGCTCGACGCGCTTGATTTCATTGAGCAGAAGATGCTGCCGGAGTATCCGCTCGGCGTAGTGAGAGATAAATAAAGGAGGAGGAAGAATTTTATGGAAACAAATTTATGTGTTGGCGGATTCGGCGGGCAGGGCGTTATGACTCTCGGCAAATTCCTTGCGACCGCTACCTGTGATTCCACAGACAAAAACGTTACGTTCTTCCCGTCTTACGGCGCAGAGCAGCGCGGCGGTACCGCGAACTGCTTCGTAGTTATCTCGGATGAGATGGTCGGTGCGCCTCTCGGCGACGTGATGGACGACCTGATCGTGATGAACGGACCTTCCCTTGTGAAGTTCCTGCCCACTCTGAAACAGGGCGGTACCCTGTTTATCAACAGCTCGATCGTGGATGAGAGTGAGATTACCCGTGATGATGTGAAAGTGGTAAAAGCACCGGTTACGGAGATGGCTTATGAGCTCGGCAATGCAAAAGTGCTGAATGTCATCATGCTTGGCGTGTATGTCGGTTATACCGAGGTGGTTTCTCCGGAGGTTGTATGGGGAACGATTGAGCACAAGCTCGCGAAAAAGGCAAAGCTGCTTCCGCTGAATAAGCAGGCGTTCGAGAAGGGACTCGAGATCGGCCGTTCTTTCAAATAGAGAAGGTGTGAACGGTACGCTGTGTGGGGACACAGAAGCCTTTATACGAGGAAATATTACATGAAATCTGATATATACTGACTCGTCATGGTACATGGGGCTATGACAGGAGGACGCCCGGCCGGAAGGCCGGGTGTTTTCCGTTATTGGTGTGCGCAGGAGTGCGTAAGGGATTCAGCGTACATTTCTGAAACAGACAGATTTTGCGGTTCGTTAATTCTTTTTCAGTGTAAAACAGAATTCCGTACCGGACGAGTCACTTTTTCGCAGCCAGAGTTTTTCGTCAAGAGAGACGGCTATTTCTGAAGCGATGGCGAGTCCGAGTCCGCTGCCTTTTCCGTTATGAGATTTATCTCCTTTGTAAAATCTGGAGAAGATATGCGGCTGATCTTCCGGTGAGATGGGTCGACCGCTGTTGATGACGGATATGGTAACGCATTTTATATCACTGACATATGTAATTTGTACGCTTCCCTCTTCGCCGGAAAACTTGACCGCGTTGTCCAGCAGAATATCCATGAGTCGGGCGGCCAGATTCTGGTTTGTGTATACTGCGGGGCAATGATTCAGAGGCGGTATACAGGTAAAGGAAACATCCATCTCCTCACAGAGGGCATCATATTTGTTCAGGACGGCCTGAAAGAGATCAGGAGCTGATATTTTGTGTTTCTGGCAGTCGATCTTCTTGCTCTGGATGCGGGAGAGTTCCAGCATATAGGTTACCGTGTGTTCGAGATTGTGAAGCTCATTCAGCATGATGCCGCAGTATTCTTTTCTTTTTTCTTCTTCCGGCACAAGGCCGTCGTACATGGTTTCGGTCAGCGCACGGACAGAAGCAATCGGAGATTTCAGCTCATGGCTGATGTTATCAATGTATTCCCGCTGTATCAGTTCTGTCTCTTTGTTTTTTCGTATGATAATCGCTGTGTAGATGACAGCAAGGATCACCGTCAGAGTGGCGGAAACAAATAAAACCAGAAGCATAATCCAAAGGGAAGAAAATCCTCGAAGGAAAAAAACATCTGTCCGTTTTCCATGGGTATGGCAATTGCGATGGCAAAGTTATCCTGCAAATCTGTGTTGAAGATAATGGTATAGACAGTCTTTCCCGACTGTACCTTCGGCAGATATTTATGCGCATAAAAATCGTAATTGAAGTCCTGTGTGTGGCCGGGAGAGAGAACGGCATCATATTTTTCCCCATCAGAGGAATAGATCAGATTGTCGGCGCCGTTGACAATCGCCTGCGGATTAAAATCCCCATATTCGATATAATAGTTCAGATCACGCTGTGCAATGTTCAGGAAATCTGTATTTTTATTTAAAACAATCAGAACAGAAAGACTGGTACCGCAGACAAGTACAACGGCGTAGATCAGAAGCCAGATGCCGATAAATCCGGCCGGAGATAAATGTTTCCCATGTGTGATTTTGCCGGGGTGCAGCCTGCCGTGCCGCAGCCCGCCTGTTTGAGTTGATAACGGTTCCTTTTTCATACATACCTCCGATTTTACGGGCGCCGCATATTTACACTGCCTTCCGGAAAGAAGACGGTTTTTATATTTCTCCTAATTTATATCCCACACCGTAGACGGAGCGGATCGCAAAGCGTGCGCAGGCGGGAAGCTTCTGCCGGATGTGTTTGATCCGGGTATCAACGCTGCGGGTATCTCCGTAATAATCATATCCCCATACTTTGTTCAGGGTCTGCTCGCGGGAGAAGACAGTTCCCGGGGCAGAGGCCAGACAGGCCAGTATATTTAATTCTTTCGGCGTGAGATCGACCGGTTTTCCTTCAATGGCTGCCGTGTAGGCGGATGTGTCAATGGTAAGATTGGAAAAACTGGTATAATTCGCGGATTGATTTTTACCGGATCGTTTTAAAATCACACGAACGCGGGTGACAATTTCCCGGGGAGAAAACGGTTTCGTGATATAATCGTCCGCACCAAGTTCAAGTCCGAGGATACGGTCAAACTCGGAGGATTTTGCGCTCAGGATCAGAACGGGTATGTCACTTGTCTTTCGAATCTCTTTCAGCACATCTACGCCGGATATTCCCGGCAGCATCAGATCCAGAATGATAAACGTAATTTTACGCTGATGAAAAATATTCAGAGCATCTTCCCCGGTATACGCAGAAATAACATCGATATGATCTTCTTTCAGATAAACGGAAAGACTTTCATGTACTGCGATATTATCATCACAGATTAGTATAGTCGTATTCATAGCACAGCCCCTTATGCCGTTTTTTTGTTTGAAATCCAATAAGAATTCCTTGTCGATTATATCAATAAAAACGAAATTGCACAACAGATAGATTTTTGTTCATGGAATTATTGACGATTTTGCAGATGTATTTTTTGAAGTACATTCAGATATTGGTAAAATTAGACACCAAAAATAATTTTATTTGGTTTTATCGGAACAAAGTGCACAAATTACTTATTTCTGACACATTTCATGCGTTTTTATGTCGAATTGTTTTGGTAAACTGAACCAGTAAACTCTACACAGGCAATTTAAGAAAGGAAAATGGGGCATGAAGAGGAGAAAAGTGAAACGCCTGATCGCTTTAGCTATGTCAACAGCCATGGTGCTGTCATTACTGCCGGCGACGGCAATGGCGGCCGGCACAGACACGGCGGATGCTGAAACAGGTGAAACAGCAGTACCGGATGCCGGAGATTATGTGGATAAGATTACAAATTCCACATTGGATGCATCGGCATACCTGGATTATTCAGAGGGTATTGAGAAGGGGATTTATAAATGGTGTCTGAGTGAGGACGGCAGTTATTACTCTCTGGTTGCAGTTGATGAAACAGGAACACCTGTGACGGTTACGTCCGGGACCAAAACAGTTTCCATTGGTTTGTATACGAGTGCTGACATTACAAATATTGAGTATCAGACCATGATCGTATATGTACCTGCAGAGTATCTGACGGTAGACGACGAGGGAAATGTTACCGGTATTAACAATGAAGCAGAAGTAAACGGTTATACGGCAGATACGGCTCCGATTATTTATGAAAACAATAACGGTGCCTGGAAATCAGGAACAACGAAGGCATGTGATACTTCTTATATAAGCGAAGGCATGATTTATGTCAGCGCAGGTTCCCGAAGCCGTGACGCGGAAGATGCAGATGGGAATCCGACAGGTAAGTCGCCGACACAGGTGGTAGATTTGAAAGCCGGCGTCATCCAGCTGCGCGCGAATCAGGATGTGATCCCCGGCGATACGGATCGGATTATTTCAGTAGGAACTTCCGGTGCCGGCCAGATGAGTTCCATTCTTGGTGCATCCGGAAATATGAGTGCGTATTATTCATATATGTATGAATCCGGTGTCCTCGGTGTTGAAATGGATAGTGACGGAAACTATACCAGCGTATATGATGACAGCGTATATGGGGCACAGTGCTACTGCCCGATCGCAGACATCGAGAATGCAGATATGGCTTACGCGTGGATGCGCTATGATTCTACGGTGAATGAGGATGGCAGTTTTACATCTACAACAGGTACCAGATATTCATTTACAGCGTTCCAGCTGGCATTGCAGGAGGATCTGGCATATGCATTTGTTGATTATATCAATGGCCTGAATCTGGAGGATGCAGAAGGAAATCCTTTGACATTGGACGATCCGAGAAGCGGATCCTATTATGATGCAGTTCTGCAGAATATGTCGGACGCTCTGAATGCTCTTGTGGCGGAAGGTGCGTTTGATCCGGCAACTGCGTATGAGAACAGCGAAAACTGGCTGAAGCAGAATGAGGACGGATCATGGTCGGTTACGGATATGGCCGGTTTTCTGGAAGGAACAGGATTAACCAGAAATAAGGATATTCCGGGCTTTGATACGTTGGATCTCTCTGCAGAGAATGATGCATTCGGTACGGAATCGGGAGGCGTTCATTATTCTGATTCTGTTGCAACGGTTTTAAAGGCAAAGTATGAAGAATATGAATCGCTGATGACAGAGGAAGAAAAGGCGCAGGTTGACCAGTATATCGAAGAAGGTCTGGATGAGGATATTATGAATCAGGCCAATCTGATGAATGCGACAGAGATCTTGTTGGGTGTCAATGAAGGATTAGAGGCGGTTGATCCGGCAGAACACTGGCGTACGAGAAACGGTACAGCGGATCAGCATACATCTTTCACAATCGCGTACAACCTTTGCCTGGCAGCGGAATCGGCAGGTCTGGATGCAGACTATTCTCTGGTATGGAATATGGGACATGGATCGAATGAGGGAACTTCAACCGGAACATTTATCGAATGGGTTGAGGAGATTGCTCCGGCAGAAGAAGTTTCGGAAAGCCCCGTGACAGTAAGCATTGATGCAGATATCTATCTGGATTATTCCGCAGGTGTTGAGGCAGGCGTTTACACATGGGTGGCAAGCGAGGATGGCTCATACTATTTCCTGGCGGCAGTAGGTGAGGATGGAAATCCTATTACCAGCGCAGGCGGCAGAGGCGGCGTAACCTATCAGGGTGTTTACACGAGTACAGAGATCACGAACGTAAGCTATCAGACCATGCTCGTCTATATTCCGGCACCATATCTGATCATTGACGAGGATGGCAATGTGACCGGTATCGATCATGATGCAACGATCGGTGATTACACGGCGGACACTGCTCCGATTATTTATGAGAACAACTGCGCGGGCTGGAATTCCAGTACGCCGGGATCCTGCAGTACTTCCTATATTGAAGAGGGTATGATCTACGTGTCTGCGGGCGCCAGAAGCCGCAACGCGACGGATGAGAGCGGTAATTTTATTACCGGTAAAGCCCCGACACAGGTAGTAGACCTGAAAGCAGGAGTTATTGAACTGAGAGCTAATACGGATATTCTGCCGGGCAACACGGATCAGATTATTTCTGTGGGAACCTCCGGTGCCGGTCAGATGAGTTCTATTCTCGGTGCATCCGGGAATATGAGTGATTATTATCCGTATATGTATGAGACCGGTGTGCTCGGTGTAACCTATGACGCGGAGACTGATACATATATCAGCGAATACGCGGACAATATCTATGCGGCGCAGTGCTACTGCCCGATCGCAGATCTGGAGAACGCAGACCTTGCCTATGCATGGTGGTGGTATGATTCCGCGGAGAACGGCGGCGATGCTTATACGGAAATGGGTGCTTCCGAACCCGGAACACTGACAGCGTTCAAACTTCGTCTGCAGGAACTGGAGGCTAATGCGTATTGTGAGTATATCAACAGCCTTGAACTGACGGATGAAGAGGGCAACGCTCTGACACTTGAGTCTCCGAGAAGCGGATCTTATTATGATGCAGTTCTTCAGAACATGTCGGATGCGCTGAATGCGCTTGTAGAAGCAGGAGAGATTGATCCTGCGGAAGAGTACCCGGACAGCGAAGACTGGCTGGTTCAGAATGAGGATGGCACATGGTCTGTGACAGATATGGCCGGATTCATGAGCGGTACCGGTCTGGTGAACAACCGCAACAAGGATGTCCCCGGATTTGATACGTTCTGGTCAACCGCAGAGAACAATGCGTTCGGTTATGCGGATGAAGGCGGCGTGCATTACTCTGCATCCGTGGCACAGATCCTGAAAGATAATTATTATGAGCTCTCTCAGTTGGATGGCTTTGATGAAGTTGATGTGGACACTTATATTGAAGAGGCACTGACCGGAGACGAGGCAGCTTACATTGAAAATCAGACGAACCTGATGAACGCTACCGAGATCCTTCTTGGCAATAATGGTCTTACTGCAGTTGATCCGGCGCAGTACTGGAGAACACGTAACGGCACAGCGGATCAGCATACATCCTTCACGATCGCATACAACCTCTGCCTGGCAGCGGCGTCTGCGGATCTGGAAACGGATTATTCGCTGGTATGGAACATGGGTCACGGTTCCAATGAAGGAACCTCCACGGGCACGTTCATCGACTGGGTGAAGGAAATCACGTTGACTGCGGAGCCGGATGTTCCGACAGAGCCGGACATTGATGAACCGGATGTTGATGTTTCGATATCATCTGATACACTGGTGGCACGCCGCGGCAATGCTTATTATTTCCAGGAGTCTCTTGCTGATACAACGGCGACGACTTACGCAACTGTTTCCTACGGAAAAGCAACAGACGAAGTTCTGGCCGGCGACTGGGATGGCGATGGAGTGGATACGCTCTGCGTACGCCGCGGAAATACCTTCTATTTCCAGAAGAACCCGGGAGACACTCAGGCATATAAGGTTGTGTCTTACGGAAAAGCAACAGACGAAGTTCTGGTCGGCGACTGGGACGGAGACGGCGATGATGAGCTTTGCGTACGCCGCGGAAACACCTGCTATTTCCAGAAGAACTTCACGGATACGGCGCATGCTGTCAAGGTAAATTATGGTAAGGCAACGGATGAGATCCTGTCTGGAAACTGGGATGGAGAAGGCGGAGACACGCTGGCAGTACGCCGCGGAAACACCTGCTACTTCCAGAAGACCATCACGGCTACAGTTCATTACGCAAGCGTAAGCTATGGCAAGGTTTCGGATGAAGTGCTGGTCGGCGACTGGGACGGAGACGGCAGCGACACGTTGGCGGTACGCCGCGGAAATACCTGCCTGTTCCAGAAGAATCTGACAGATACCAGCGATACCCTCGGCCGGGTTTCTTACGGCAAGGTGACGGATGAGATCTGTGTCGGGACATGGAAGTAATTCTGAAACCATGGAAGGTATGCCGACATACACGTCAGCATATATATGGGGTCTGAATGTTAGATAGCAGAAGACAGTAACTACAAAGAAATGATAGCAGGGACTGCAGAAAAACAGTCCTGACAGCAGGAGGTTCACCGATTCGGGTAATCGAATTCGATGGATCTCCTGCTTTTTATTTTGATTGCTTTTTTTCACTTTTTATTTGTGTGTAATTATGAATTGTTGATTGACAATATGATATCAATTTGATATCATAAATACATCAAATAAGATGAGGGAGGAGCAAGGGATGACGGAGAAAGTTTTAAACAGCAGGAAAAACGGAATGTTGTTTTTAATTTTGTTTATTGTTTTGTATGGGGCGACAGCGTTTCTGTTTATACATGGAGTGATAAGCATTACCGGCACGATGGAATGGGTGGAACTTGGTGCGGATGAGGTCTGGGTTACTCCGGGGCAGATTGCGGGTCTGGTAATCGGCATTGTCTGGCTGTGTCTGGGATGGATCCCGTTTCTGGGATTGAAGATTCTGAAACCGCAGGAGGCTCTGGTGCTGACGCTGTTCGGAAAATATGTGGGGACGCTCAAGGATGACGGATTTTATTTTGTTCATCCGTTCTGTGTGGGCGTTAATCCGGCCGCGAATACGAAACTGAATCAGAGCGGTGATGTCAATACGAATATCCGGAGGGTGCTTGCCTCGGGGAATACCGGGAAGGACGATGAGAGCGGGAAAAAGCTTTCCTTAAAGATTATGACGTTGAATAATGCCCGTCAGAAGGTCAATGATTGTCTGGGCAATCCGGTGGAGATCGGTATTGCGGTTACCTGGCGGGTGGTTGATACGGCGAAAGCGGTTTTTGAAGTGGACAATTACAAAGAATATTTATCGCTCCAGTGTGACAGCGCCTTACGGAACATTGTGCGGATTTATCCTTATGATGTGGCGCCGAATGTGGACACCACGGGTGACGGACATGCGGATGAGGGATCTCTGCGAGGCTCCAGTGAGGTGGTGGCCTCCCGCATACGGGATGAGATTCAGCAAAATGTCGCAGAGGCAGGGCTGGAGATCATTGAGGCGCGCATTACACATTTGGCTTATGCACCGGAGATTGCATCGGTGATGCTTCAGAGGCAGCAGGCCTCCGCTGTTATTGACGCCCGTAAGATGATTGTGGACGGTGCCGTGGGAATGGTGGAGATGGCTCTGGATCGTCTGAATGAGAATCATGTAGTGGAACTGGACGATGAGCGAAAAGCAGCCATGGTATCCAATCTTCTGGTGGTGCTCTGTGGAAACCATGACGCTCAGCCTATTGTAAATTCAGGAAGTCTTTATTGATATGTCGGATCAGAAAAAAAAGCAGGTGCCTCTTCGGCTTTCTGCAAAATTGTACGATGCCATTGCTGCCTGGGCGGAGGATGATTTCCGTTCCGTTAACGGACAGATCGAATATCTGCTGACGGAATGCGTCAGACAGCGCAAGAAGAACGGAGGACCTGTGCCGCATGAATTAGATGTACCACCGGAATTGGATATTTAGCAGGATTCGAAATGCAGGAAAAGCATGATTATCCCGGCTTTTTATGGGCTGCGTGCGAAAAGCCGGATGTATAAAAAGGAGGTTCTATGTCTTATCAGGAGGAAAACAGAACAGAATATTGTCCGGCATGCGGCAGCGCTTTGTCCTTTGATACGAATGTTTGTCCTGCTTGCGGTCTGGACGTGGAAGAGTATTATCTCCTGTATGAGAGGTCCGTGCGTAGAACAAAACGGAAGCTTCGGATTATGCAGACCATCATCGGTGCGTTTTTTATCATTATGGTGATCAGATTGTTGATCAATAGCTGAATCGGATAAAATATTTGACAAGAAAAAGATTCTGGAGTATAGTTAAGAAACTTCATGAGGGAGTAGTTTGCGTACAGACGTGATTTGTCAACAATCCCGGTTATGGAACCTGGCAAATCTTAAAAAATGAGACTCATGTGTGCTTTTGGCATGCATGGGTTTTTCTATTTTCGGAAGAATATAAAAAGGAGTTTGATTCATGGCAGCGTATATCATTTTAGTGGTTGGTTTTGTACTTTTGATAAAGGGAGCTGATTTTTTTGTGGACGGCGCGGCGTCGGTGGCGCAGAAGCTGAAGGTGCCCGGATTTATTATCGGTATGACGGTGGTCGCGATGGGCACCAGCGCTCCGGAATGTGCCGTTTCGATCACGGCGTCCGTGAGAGGGAGTAACGCCATGGCAATCAGTAATGTGATCGGTTCCAATGTGTTTAACCTGCTGGTGGTCTGCGGCATGTGCGCGCTGTTTTCCCCTTTAGTTATCAAAAAAAATACGTTGAAAAAGGAATTCCCGTTTTCGATTCTGGCCGCGGTTGTGTTGCTTGTTTTCGGAGCGGTGGGTATGTCCGTAAACCATGTGGAGGGCATCATTCTGCTGGTTGTGTTTGTGATCTTCCTGATCTGGATGGTTTTATCTGCTGTTAAGGCCATGAGGGCCGGGCACGAAGAGAGTTCGGATGAAATAAAGGAACTGTCGAATCTCCGCTGTGTTTTGTATGTGGTCGGAGGTATTGCGGCAATTGTGATCGGAGGGCAGATGGTGGTGAATTCCGCTGAAACCATTGCTTTGCGGTTCGGCATGAGCGAGACGCTGGTCGGTCTGACGATCTGTTCGATCGGGACATCGTTGCCGGAGCTGGTCACATCGATTGTGGCGGCAAGGAAAAATCAGGCGGATATGGCGCTGGGAAATGTGATCGGATCCAATATTTTTAATGTGCTGCTTGTGGGCGGACTGGCGACAGCCATCAGCCCGATCGCCGTTACGCAGAATAATCTGATCGATCTGGTTTTTCTTATCGCCATCAGCGCGTATATGCTCTTGTTGGTCTGGAACCGGCAGGAACTGCGCCGGGGCGGGGGAATCAGTATGCTGGTCATCTATGCAGCGTATATGGTCTATATCTGTTTGAGGGACACCGGGCTTTCTCTGTTTTGAAGTTCATGATAATTTATATTTTTTTTAGATTCAGGAACTTGGCTGAATATGGTAAATGAGTTATAATAAGATTAATTGATGCGAATGGTTATGAATCAGAGATAATCGGAATTCAGATATTGCGGAAAGCAACAAAAGGGAGGGGTTTTAACATGGCAGGCAGGGATTTTTTTAACAAACTGGGCAGTTCTCTTTCATCGGCAGGCAAGGACGGACTCAACAAGGCGAAGGAGATGAAGGATTCAGCGAAGATTTCGCTTGATATCAAGGATCGTGAGAATTCGATTCAGAAGATGTACCGGGAACTCGGGAAAGCATATTATCAGGATCATAAGGATGATATTTCTCCGGAGTACAGCGATCGGATTGCGTCGATTAAGGCAGCATTCGAGGAGATCGGTGAGTTGAAATCGAATCTGGATGATGTCCGCGGTGTCCGGAGATGTCCGAATTGCGGGAAAGTGATTTCCCCGGAGGCGAAGTTCTGCGCGAGCTGCGGAGAGAAATGCGAGGAAGAGGTTGTCGAGTGCGAGGTTGTTGAGGACGAGACGGAGGAGCCTGTTGAGGAAACGGTTGAATCTGCAGAGGAGACGGAAGGAGCCGCAGAAGATGCGGAAGAAGCGGCGGATACTGCGGCAGAGACAGAAGACACAGATGCTGATACTGAATCAGTGTAATCGACTTTCATACATGGTGGTGTGCGCGTCAGCGGGCATGTCCGTTTACCGATGAACAGATCGGCAGGTTCCGTAAAAGGAATCTGTCGATTTTTTCGTTTCACCGGCATCGCGGAAATATCCATTGAAAATACAGCCTGTTTATGGTATGTTTTTAAAGGAAAAAGTTCCCTGACATTTCCGTTCAGACAAAGAAGGGGAAATGTGTTGGGCGATAATATAAGAAAAGAGGATACAGATATAATGTGCAAGGCATGTAAAGGAAAGTTTTATATGACGACCGCGATCGCGTATACCTCCGGCAAGCCTCATATCGGCAACACCTATGAGATTGTGCTGGCGGACGCGATTGCCAGATATAAACGGCAGGAGGGATATGACGTTTACTTCCAGACCGGTACGGACGAGCACGGACAGAAGATCGAGCTGAAAGCGGAAGCGGCGGGGATTACGCCGAAGGAATATGTAGATCAGGTTGCGGGTGAGGTAAAGGCGATCTGGGATATGATGAACACCTCCTATGACAATTTTGTCCACACAACTGACGCGGATCATGAGACTCAGGTGCAGAAGATTTTTAAAAAGCTGTATGAGCAGGGGGATATTTACAAAGGATATTATGAGGGGCTTTACTGTACGCCCTGCGAGTCGTTTTTTACGGAGTCGCAGTTGGTGGACGGCAAATGTCCTGATTGCGGCGGCGAGGTGCAGCCGGCGAAGGAGGAGGCATATTTCTTTAAAATGAGCAAATATGCGGATCGCCTGATCGAGCATATAAATACGCATCCGGAGTTTATTCAGCCGGTTGCGCGGAAAAATGAGATGATGAACAATTTCCTGCTGCCGGGATTGCAGGATCTCTGCGTTTCGAGGACGTCCTTTTCCTGGGGGATACCGGTGGATTTTGATCCGAAGCATGTCGTATATGTCTGGCTGGATGCGCTGACGAACTATATTACAAAGATCGGGTACGACGCGGACGGGAATTCATCGGAGCTTTTTCAGAAGAACTGGCCGGCGGATCTGCATCTGATCGGGAAGGATATTATTCGTTTCCACACGATTTACTGGCCGATATTCCTGATGGCGCTGGATCTGCCGCTGCCGAAACAGGTGTTTGGGCATCCCTGGCTGCTGCAGGGCGAGGGCAAGATGAGCAAATCCAAGGGCAATGTGCTATACGCGGATGAGCTGGTGGATATGTTTGGCGTGGACGCGGTTCGGTATTTTGTTCTGCATGAGATGCCGTTTGACAATGACGGCGTGATATCCTGGGAGCTTCTGGTGGAGCGTATGAACTCTGATCTGGCGAATACACTGGGCAATCTGGTGAACCGCACCATTTCCATGAGCAATAAATATTTTGATGGTGTGGTTGTTAATGCAGGGATGGCGGAGCCGGTGGATGACTCGTTAAAAGATGTGGTTACTTCGACCCGCGATAAGGTGTCCGCGAAGATGGCGGATTTGCGGGTGGCGGACGCGATCACGGAGGTCATGGCACTGTTCAAGCGGTGCAATAAATATATTGACGAGACGGAGCCGTGGGTTCTGGCGAAGGATGAAGCAAAACAGCCGCGGCTCGCGACGGTTCTCTACAATCTGGTGGAAAGCATCAGCATCGGTGCGAATCTGATTTCCAGCTTTATGCCGGATACGGCACAGAAGATTCTGACCATGTTAAATGATCGGGTGAGGGAATTTGATGAACTGGCTTCCTTCGGACTTCGCGAGGATGGCAAAAAGGTGACGGACGCGCCGGAGATTTTGTTTGAGCGTCTGAAGCTGGATGAGGTTCTTGCGAAGGCGGAGGCGCTCCATCCGGCAGCGGCTGACGGGACTGCGGAAGGATCAGTTCCGGATGCGGCAGGCAGCGAAACGGGTGCCGGACAGAAAACTGCGGGAGATACTGCAGGAGCATGTGAAGGCTGCAAAGCAGGAGACGGTGAGGCTGTCATTGACATAGATCCGAAGGACGAGATTACTTTTGAGGATTTCGGGAAGATGCAGTTTCAGGTAGGTGAGATCATTGCCTGCGAGGAGGTAAAGAAGTCGAAAAAGCTTCTCTGCTCCCAGGTGAAGATCGGCAGTCAGGTAAAACAGATTGTATCCGGAATCAAGAAGTATTATTCCGCGGAAGAGATGGTCGGAAAGAAGGTTATGGTGCTGGTGAACTTAAAACCGGCAAAGCTGGCCGGTGTGCTTTCTGAGGGTATGCTTCTTTGTGCGGAGGACGCAGAAGGGAATCTGGCGCTGATGACGCCGGAGCGCACGATGCCGTCCGGAGCGGAGATCCGTTAACACAATTCAACCATGAGTAAAAAAGAATGCATTTTGGCGCATCCTCGCGGAGCGTTTTTCGAATGCCTGGGTTGAACGGTGTGTCACAGAGGGATTTAGATGAGGAACTTAGATGATATTTGATACACATGCGCATTATGATGACGAACAGTTTGACACTGACCGGGATGAGCTGCTGCGAAGCATGCGTGACCGGGGCGTGGGATATATTGTCAATGCAGGCGCGTCGACTGACGGTTGCCGTGCGAGCGTGCGGCTGGCAGATCAATATGATTTTTTGTACGCGGCGCTGGGCGTCCATCCGGATGAGGCGGGCAGCATCGATGAGGATTTTTTTTCGTGGATGCGCAGTGAGGCCAGGTCGAATCCGAAGGTAGTCGCCATCGGAGAGATCGGGCTGGATTACCACTGGGATGTGGAGCCGCGCGAGGTACAGAAGGCGTGGTTTGTCCGTCAGATGGAGCTGGCGCGGGAGCTCTCGCTGCCGATCGTGGTTCACAGCAGGGACGCGGCGCAGGATACGTTTGACCTGATTTCCCGATATGGACGGGATTTGCCGGGCATTCTGCACTGCTTTTCCTATTCGCCGGAGATGGCGGCGGCGTATGTGAAGCTGGGCTATCATATCGGCCTTGGCGGTGTGGTGACATTTAAGAATGCGAAAAAAGCGAAGGAAACGGCAAAAACAGTGCCGCTTGAGCATATAGTATTAGAGACGGATTGCCCCTATATGGCGCCGACACCGTACCGCGGTAAACGCAACTCATCTGACCTCATTGCTTATGTTGCAGAGGAGATTGCGAGGATCAAAGGGATTTCCGCGGAAGAGGTGATTGCCGTGACGGAGGAGAATGCAAAGAGGATATTTCATATATGAGCAGACCTGTACCCAGACCATATCTGGCGAACCCTCAGATTACGAGAGCGGTTCTGGACAGACATAAATTTACCATACAGAAAAAATACGGACAGAATTTTCTGATTGCTCCGCATGTGCTGGAGGATATCATCTGTGCGGCAGGTATTACGGAGCATGATTATGTCCTCGAGATCGGACCGGGGATCGGCACGATGACGCAGTATCTCGGTGCGAATGCGCGGGAGGTGACGGCTGTAGAGATCGACCGCATGCTGATGCCGGTTCTGGATGATACGCTGCAGGGTTATCACAATGTGGAGGTGATCAATCAGGATATCCTGAAGGTTGACATCCGGAAGCTTGCGCAGGAGAAGAATCAGGGGAATCCGATCAAAGTTGTTGCAAACCTTCCGTATTATATTACAACGCCGATTATTATGAATCTGCTGGAGAGCCATGTGCCGATTGAGAGTATTACGGTTATGGTGCAGAAGGAGGTCGCTGACCGGATGCAGAGCGGACCGGGGACGAAGGATTACGGAGCATTGTCGCTGGCGGTGCAGTATTTTGCGCGGCCTGAGATTGTGACGGAGGTTTCACCGGACTGTTTTATGCCGCAGCCGAAGGTCGGATCTGCGGTCGTGAGACTGACTGCTTACACCGAGCCGCGCGTGATCGTACAGGATGAGGCCCTGTTGTTCCGGCTGATCCGCGCCTCTTTTAATCAGCGCAGGAAAACATTGGTGAACGGACTTAAAAATTCTCCGGAACTGCAATTTTCCAGAGAAGAGATTGAAACAGCGGTCGCGGCAATCGGGAAGCCGCTGACGGTTCGGGGCGAGACGCTGACGCTGGAGGAGTTTGCAGCGCTGGCAGATCAGCTGACCCGGCAGAGTGCGGCAGGTGAAAGAAGATAAAAGTCCTCATTATATTCCGGAATGAAACAGAAAGCAGAGTCATAAAGTTTTACTATGAAAGAAAAAGTAAAGCTTTACGGCTCTGTTTTGAT
>Ga0192242_10422_pt1 | contig 15881 bp, 14 predicted proteins | sample Koala_Koa27_J3_FD_131235 | JGI IMG/M metagenome (GOLD analysis project Ga0192242, IMG submission 131235) | Enriched cells from koala feces incubated with labeled cellulose particles, San Francisco Zoo, California, United States - Koala_Koa2-7_J3 ...
GGACAAGCCGTATGCATGAAACTTGCCTACGCCATCTGCCGGAAAGAACCGGAACTAATGAGCGAACTGGAAGCCTACTTGGAAAATATGGAACCGGAATACTACACTGCCGCCGTGCAATGCACCCGTAAAAACATCTTAAAGAAAATAAGAAAATGAAGATACTGATCTTAAACGGAAGCCCTCGCAGCAAAGGATTAATCAGCCGGATGCTGGGAATCATGGCCGAAGAAGCCCGCACACGTGGCGCCGAGGTGGAGGAAGTGCAAGTAAGTAAATTGCAAATCCGTCCCTGCACAGGTTGTATGAGTTGCCGGGAACGCAATGCCTGCGTACTGCCCGAAGATGATGCACAACGCACGCTTCAAAAGATACAAGAAGCGGATGTACTGATCGTTGGTTCTCCCTGCTATTGGGGAAATGTGAATGGTTACCTGAAGGTACTGTTTGACCGCATGGTATATGGCATGATGGGTGAAAATTCATGGGGCATGCCCCGGGCAATGCATAAAGGGAAGAAAGCGGTCATTGTCAGTACATGTTCCACGCCTTGGCCGTTTAGTATCTGGTTTAATCAGACACGCGGGGTGGTAAAAGCATTGCGTGAGATCCTAAAGTGGAGTGGATTTTCGATCAAAGGTGTTATTCAGAAGGGAGGGACGAAACAACATTCCGAGTTGAAAGAAAGTGACATTGCACGTTGTAAACGTATGATCAGAAAGCTATGAGTTATAATTCCGAGATTCATCACCGCCACAGTGTACGGTTAAAGGATTACGATTATTCTTTGGAAGGATTGTATTTCATCACGGTTTGTGCACAAGATAAGAAATGTTTGTTTGGAAAGATTACGGATGGAGTGATGTGTTTAAATGAGGCGGGACGGATGGTGGAAAAGTGGTATTTAAAAATATCCCAAAAGTTTCCCGACATAGAATGTTTAGAATTTATCATCATGCCCAACCATTTCCATTGCATTTTGCGCAACGTAGGGGCGGACCCATGTGTCCGCCCGAATACATCCAACAATACCCCATGCGGAGTATTGGGCGAACACATGGGTTCGCCCCTACAGCGTATCGTCCAGTGGTTCAAAACAATGACGACTAATGAATACATACGAAATGTAAACACCAATCATTGGCCGAGATTTAATAACCGTTTATGGCAACGCAACTATTACGAACACATCATCCGCAACCAACATTCATACGAAGAAATATCAGATTACATAGTCACCAACCCATTACGATGGGAAAAAGACCTATTATTTGTAGAACAATAACAATTTTAAATAACAACATTATGTTTTCAAACGAACTTGAAAAAATAGACTGGGAGGAAACCACCAAAGCCATCTACTCCAAAACCGAGAGTGACGTGCTTCGCGCCCTCGGCAAAGACCATTGCGATGTAGACGACTTCATGGCACTCATCTCCCCCGCCGCCGCAAAATACCTGGAGCCTATGGCCCAACTGAGCAAGAAGTACACCGAAGAACGTTTCGGCAAAACCATCTCCATGTTTATACCTTTATATATAACAAACTCTTGCACCAACTCATGCGTGTACTGCGGCTTCCACATCAGCAACCCCATGGCACGCACCATCCTCACCCCCGAACAAATGGAGGATGAATACAAAGCCATCAAGAAACTAGGCCCCTTCGAGAACCTCCTCTTGGTAACCGGAGAGAACCCCGCCAAAGCCGGAGTCCCCTATATAGCCCGAGCACTGGACATCGCCAAGAAATACTTCAGCAACCTGAAAATAGAAGTAATGCCTCTGAAAGCCGAAGAATATGCCGAACTGAAAGACCACGGACTGAACGGCGTCATCTGCTTCCAGGAAACGTACAACAAAGCCCGCTACAACGTGTACCACCCCCGCGGCATGAAATCCAAATTCGAGTGGCGCGTAGATGGCTTCGACCGTATGGGACAGGCAGGAGTACACTCCATCGGCATGGGCGTCCTCATCGGACTGGAAGAATGGCGCACCGATGTTACCATGATGGCTTATCACCTGCGTTACCTCCAGAAACATTATTGGAAAACAAAATACAGCGTCAACTTCCCCCGCATGCGCCCGGCAGAGAACGGTGGTTTCCAACCCAACGTCATTATGAATGACCGCGAATTGGCACAACTCACCTTTGCCATGCGCATCTTTGATCATGATGTGGACATCTCCTACTCCACCCGCGAACCGGCACAAATCCGCGACAACATGGCAGGACTGGGAGTAACCACCATGAGTGCCGAAAGCAAGACCGAACCGGGAGGATATTATACTTATCCGCAAGCCTTGGAGCAATTCCACGTGAGCGATGAACGTACAGCCGTAGAGGTGGAACGCGCCTTGAAGTCATTGGGACGCGAACCGGTATGGAAAGATTGGGATGCCTCATTCGACAAGTTCTCGCTGGCAAAGTAATTGTCCACCGTAGGGGCGGAATATCTTCCGCCCGAACCAGCGGTTACGATCTTGGGAGTAATGTATACGGCTACGCTGTGTTATCGGGCGGGCAAACCCCACCCCTACAGTGGACGACAAACAAAATAGGTTTCAATGATACATACGCATTAAAACATAGAGGATATGTCAAAACTTAAATTAGCTCTCATTTTACCGTAGGGGCAGGGTTTGCCCGCCCGATAACACAGCGTAGCCGTATACATTACTCCCAAGATCGTAACCGCTGGTTCATGTAGGCAAACCCTGCTCCTACAGTAGATAATTTGATAGTTACATTCATCTTTTGGCACATCCCCTACCAAGAATATAAAAACATAGTATTAAACTTCTCCTTTCAAGCCGTCAAGTTTACCGTCCCATAGCCGTGGGGAGCGCTCCCCACGGCTATGAGGAGCGCTCTCCACGGCTATGAGGAGCGCTCCCCATAACCGTGGGGAGCCAAACTTAACGGTACACAATGGAAAGATACAACCGTCAAATCATCCTTCCCGAACTGGGAAACGAAGGTCAGCAACGCCTGAAACGTGCCAAAGTACTGATAGTAGGCGTAGGCGGACTAGGCTCCCCCATCGCCCTTTACCTAGCCGGAGCCGGAGTAGGCACCATCGGACTGGTAGACGACGACCTGGTAAGCATCAGCAACCTGCAACGCCAAGTACTTTACAGCGAACCCGAAGTAGGCCTGCCCAAAGCCATCCAAGCCAAGATACGCCTGAAAGCACTGAACAGCGACATCAAGGTCAACGCCCACCCCTGCCGCCTTACCAAAAGAAACGCGGAAGAAATCATCGGCGAATACGACATCATCGTAGACGGATGCGACAACTTCGCCACCCGCTACCTCATCAACGACACCTGCCTGAAACTGGGCAAAGTATATGTATATGGCGCCATCCGCGCTTTCGACGGACAAGTCTCCGTCTTCAACTACCACGGCGGACCGGACTATCGCCACCTCTTTCCCTACGAAGAAGAAATGCTCTCCATGCCCGCCCCCCCCCAAGGGAGTACTGGGCGTGACACCCGGCATAGTGGGATGCGCCGAAGCCAACGAGGTGCTAAAGATTATAGGCGGTTACGGCGACATACTGAGTGGGAAACTATGGACGATAGACCTGAAAACGATGGAAACAAATATTATTTCCTTCTAAATGTAGGAATATTACAAATAGGTTGCTACCTTTGTCCAGCAATTAGTCTAAGGTATGAAGTTAATTCTAATAACACCCCCCACGTATTTTGTGGAGGAAGACAAAATAATCACAGCTCTTTTCGAGGAAGGGCTGGATACCCTCCACCTGCGAAAGCCCGACACCGCACCGATGTTTGCGGAACGTCTGCTGACGCTCATCCCCGAACAATATCATAAACGCATTGTGGTACACGGGCATTTCTATCTGAAAGAAGAGTATAAGCTGAAAGGTATTCACCTGAACGGCCGCAACCCCAACCCACCGGAGGATTACAAGGGGCACATCAGTTGTTCCTGCCATTCACTGGATGAAGCAAAAGCACGCAAGTCCGTCTGTGACTATGTATTCCTTAGCCCGGTATTCAACAGCATATCCAAGTTGAATTATAATTCAGCTTACACAGCCGAAGAACTTCGCGCTGCCGCCAAAGCAGGCATTATAGACAAGAAGGTAATGGCATTGGGAGGCATTGATGAGGACAATCTGCTGGAAGTAAAAGATTTCGGTTTCGGAGGGGCAGCCATACTGGGTGCCCTATGGAATAAATTCGATGCATGCAGCGACCGTGACTACCGCTGCGTGATAGAACATTTCCGAAAATTAAGAAAGTTGGCGGACTGATTCATGAAAAAGTTTAAAGTCCGGCGCTTATAAATGGAAAACACACTGCAAAACAAGCATATTACAATAAGGATGAGTTATTTTTATATTTCTATTTTCAAATTCTAATTATAATATGTACCTTTGCACGCAAATTAACAAATAGGTAATATCTATTACAAAAATGAACAAAAAAGCACCTTTTATGGTATTCTCCGGAACAAACTCGAGATACCTTGCAGAAAAGATTTGCAACAGCCTGGGTTGTGAATTAGGAAACATGAACATCATGCATTTTGCGGATGGTGAGTTCGCAGTTTCTTATGAAGAGTCAATCAGAGGCGCGCATGTTTTTCTGGTTCAATCTACCTTTCCTAATTCTGACAACTTAATGGAATTGCTGCTGATGATTGATGCAGCGAAAAGAGCCTCTGCAAAGAGCATTGTAGCCGTAATCCCTTACTTCGGATGGGCACGTCAGGACAGAAAAGACAAACCGCGTGTTTCAATCGGCGCAAAACTGGTAGCTGACCTTCTGAGCGTAGCAGGAATCGACCGTCTGATTACGATGGACTTGCATGCCGATCAGATTCAAGGTTTCTTTGATGTACCGGTAGACCACCTTTACGCATCAGGCGTATTCCTACCCTACATTGAGTCACTGCGCCTTGAAAACTTGGTAATCGCTACTCCGGACGTAGGTGGTTCCAAGCGTGCCAGCACTTATTCTAAGTACCTGGGTGTGCCATTGGTACTCTGCAACAAGACTCGTCTGAAGGCCAATGAAGTGGCAACCATGCAGATTATCGGTGATGTAGAAAACAAGAATGTTATTTTGATTGATGATATGGTGGATACAGCCGGTACTATTACCAAAGCTGCCGATATTATGAAAGAAGCCGGAGTTGTTTCAGTTCGTGCCATTGCTTCTCACTGTGTAATGTCGGGTCCTGCTTCTGAGCGTGTACAAAATTCGGGCTTGGAGGAAATGGTATTTACCGATAGTATTCCTTATTCTAATCGTTGCTCTAAGGTGAAACAGTTGACTATCGCTGATATGTTTGCTGAAACCATTCGCAGGGTGATGAATAATGAATCTATTTCTTCACAGTATATCATTTAATTGGTTAAGATATAAGAAATAAAGAAGGCTCCCGTCGTTACGGGAGCCTTCTTTATTTTATTCGAGAGATGTACTTTTACGACGTCCACCGTAGGGGCGGGGTTTGCCCGCCCGGAAACACAATGAAAAGAATGGTATATTTGGATGCATTCGGGCGGGCAAACCCCGCCCCTACATGGAAGGAACCTGCCCGAATACGCGTATCAAAAATAATTAAATAGTTATATGTTATCGGGCGGGTTTGGAACCCGCCCCTACGTTAGAGTTTTTTCTTTTTGCGATGATGCCTGCGTCTCCGCTGTGCCTTTTCATACTGATAACGCTGAATCCGCTTATACACCGTAAAGACTACCATAACACCAAGGGAAACCAAGATAACAATTACTACTCCTACCCCCAGATTATCACCTTTTACACGCGACCACATTTCCAATACCAACTCTGTCTTATCACCGGAATCACGAATCATGGCACACCGTTCCACCACTTTACGGTCGGGATATTGCACCTTATCTATCTGTATGCTATCTGCTTCGGGACCAAAGAAATAACTCAGATCAGCAAAGTAATTCAAAGTAGTATCGATCTTCTCTTCCAGAATCTCGGGAGTAGCCACCGAACTGACATAACCGCAAGTTTCCATATTCCGCAAAGCAACTTCCGGACGGCACAAGTAATTAATGAAGTAACTGGCAGCCTTCTTATTCTTGGCATATTTAGGAATCACCCAGCCGTCATACCACACATTACTCCCTTCTATGGGAACTTCATAATCCAGGTTCACACCTACCCCTTTTGCTTCCTCTATCGCCCACACGGCATCACCACTCCAAGTCATATTGAGCCACGCCTTGCCTTTGATCATCATCTCCTTTCCAAAGTCTGCTTCCCAACCGGCAATCAAAGGCTTCATTGCTTTCAAATACTTTTCCACCGCATTGATGGATGCCTGCGAATAGTCATTCATTAATTCTTCTACCGTAACTTTGCCTTCTTTCAGATCCTCAGCATTGGCATAAATCAACGCTGTGCCGTAAGCATCCCGGTAACTCTCTTTCATCAGGATTTTATCCTTATATTTACGATTCCAAAGGCTCGCCCACGTCTTGGCATCCGCATCGGGCACAAAGTCCGTATTATAAAGAATACCCGCCGTTCCCCACATATACCCGATGGCATAGTCTGAGGCACGGCGTCCCGGCTGACTCAGTTTATCCAACTGTTCGCGGATATAAGGAGATTCATTGTGCAGGTAGTTGGGTGTCTTGCCGAAAACCGTATCAATGGGCAGCAACAGGTTCTTGCGCAACATGCGCTCAATGATATACTCCGAAGGGCAAACCACATCAAAATCTTCGTGACCGCGCTCTATCTTGGTCAACATAATTTCATTGATGTCGAAAGTCTGATAGACGATCCGTATATCTTCGCCTGTCTGCTCCTTGTACCATTCGGGGAACTCAGCCAGCACATCTTCATCTATGTAATCCGCCCAATTATATATTTTCAGTACCTTTTCACGGAGTTCCGTGTTATAGCATCCGGTTAGTCCGATCAATGAGAGTAGCCCACAGGTACATGCCACTATCCATTTATTTATCTTCATCATTCTCTATTCCTCCTTTTTCTTGCCGGCGCGGCGGTTGATTATAACAAGCAATACCAGCACCAATACAAATATAATGGTTGAAAGCGGACGAAGTTCGGGAGTAAGCCCACCTTTTCGCGCATCGGCGTAAATATAGGTGGAGAGCGTCTCCAATCCTTCGTTGCCGATGGTGAACACCGTCACGGCAAAATCATCAATAGACAGAGTGACTGCCAGCATGAAACCGGAAATCATGCCCGGAAGAATCTCAGGGACGATGACTTTGCGAAGCGCCTGCATGGGGGGTCGCTCCCAGGTCGAGGGCGGCCTCATAGATATTGGGGTTCATCTGTTTCAACCGGGGAAGCACGCTCAGCACCACGTAAGGAGTACAGAAGGTGATATGTGCCAGCACCACCGTGGTATATCCCTGAGGGATGCCCAGCGAAACAAACAGCAGGAACAAGGATATACCTATTATTATATCACCATTCAAAATAGGAATATTATTGATGAAACCGATGGCCCTGCGCGCACGAGCACGCAGGTTGAAAATGCCGATAGCAGTAATGCTGCCCAGCAAAGTAGACACGGTAGCGGCTATCAGGGCAATAGTCAATGTGTTAATCAACGCATTGGTAAGCGAATGGTGCGTGCCGGAAACGAACAGGGACGAATAGAGTTTAGTGGAAAACCCGGTCCAGTTACCCAGTACTTTCGCCTCGGTGAACGAATAAATCATTATAATGAAAATAGGTGCGTAAAGCATCAGCAAAAGCAGCCACAAGTATCCCTGGCACAGTATTCTCTTTACCATAGTCCACCTCCTTCATTATTATCTTTCTCATCCGAAGCCAGCAAAGTGGTCGCTCCGATCAGGAACAGCATAATCAGGGAAAGTGCCGCACCATAGTTCCACATACTGTTATTGATATTCTCCTGGATGGTGGTACCAAACAGTTTGATATTGTTCATGGTCAACAATTCGGCAATGGCAAAGGTAGAGATAGTGGGCATGAATACCATCAGTATGCCGCTTACGATACCCGGCATGGACAGTGGCAGCACTGCCTTAAAGAATACCTGAACGGGATTCGCTCCCAAATCCTGTGCCGCTTCCACATAACTCTTATCCAGTTTTTGCAAGGTATTATAGATAGGATAAATCATGAAAGGCAGGAAGTTGTACACCATGCCGAAAATCAAAGCTCCCTCGCCCAACGACACGTCCATAAAGTCGAACAATGCCACCGTAGCCAGTGTGCGTATCAATATATTCACCCACATGGGCAGGATAAACAGCACCACGATAGTAGATGCATACTTCATCCGTGTCTGCGTAAGGATATAGGCGGCGGGGTATCCCAACAGGATACATACCACCGTGGTAATAATGGCTACGCCAATGGAATAAACAAATGTATTGATCGCCTCGGGATGGGCAAAGAATTTGGCAAAATTACCAAACGTGAAATGGCCTGCATCATCCATAAATGCATAAACCACTATCAATAGTAGCGGAAGAACAACAAATACCGCGGAAAATATCACGTAGGGAATAGTCCAGCTTTTACGTGAAGACAAGAATAATCGTATCGTTCTGAGCACCTCGTTTCTTATTATGATTCTACAATCTGGGTTACTTTTATACTTTGGGGCAGGATGCTGATACCTACATGGTCGCCATTATCCCACACATCATTGGTATCTACAAAGATGTCCTCGCCCCAGTCCGATGAAACGGTGAGGTGGTAATGATCGCCTTTATAGAGGATAAAACGCACATCTCCGGTTAAGGTTCCATCTTCTTCGTTATCTTGCAAAATAATATCCTGGAATGCTACCTGTATCTTTACTTTCGCGCCCGGTTCCATACCTTTTACCGGAAGGCATTCAAAGTGACAGCCCAAGAAGTCTACATGGTTTTCATCTATCAATTCTCCTTCAAAAGTATTGCACACCCGTTCTTTCTTCATGATATGAATATCGAAAGGCTTCACCAGCAGGCCTACTTTCTCTCCCACTGCGAAGTGATGGTAATCTTGCACAATGAACTCGTATCCGTTTGCTTCTATCACCATTTCATAATGAACGCCTTTGAAGATGGAGGAAGTAACCACGCCGGAAATCTGGGCGGCATCCGAATTCGGGAAGATATACCAGTCTTCGGGACGTACCACTACGTCTACGGGCATATTCTCGCCAAAACCTTCGTCCACGCACTCAAACTCTATTCCTGCAAAACGGACCAGTTTGTCTTTTATCATGGTTCCGTTCAGGATGTTGCTTTCGCCTATAAAGTCGGCTACAAAAGAGTTGATGGGTTCATTGTAGATATCTACGGGCGTACCTATTTATTGTATCTTTCCTTCACTCATCACCACGATGGTATCGCTCAGGGTCAATGCTTCTTCCTGGTCATGGGTGACATATACAAAGGTGATTCCCAGACTTTTGTGCATCTCTTTCAATTCCATTTGTATATCCTTGCGCATCTTTAGGTCGAGGGCTGCCAACGGTTCGTCCAACAGCAATACTTCCGGCTCATTTACAATGGCACGGGCTATGGCTACACGCTGTTGCTGTCCGCCCGAAAGGGAGTTGACATCACGATACTCGTAATCGGTCATTCCTACCATGCGGAGTGCCGCCTTTACCTTCTTTTCTATCGTCTGCTTGGGAATCTTCTTTAGTTTCAGTCCGAAAGCAATGTTATCGAATACATTCAGATGGGGAAATAAAGCATACTTTTGGAACACGGTGTTTACCGGCCGCTTATGAGGCGGGGTTTGTGTTATTTCCTTTCCGGCTATTCTGATCTCTCCTTCCGAAGCCGTTTGGAAACCGGCTACTAAACGCAAAAGGGTGGTCTTGCCACATCCGGAGGGTCCCAGGATAGTCGCAAACTCACCTTTCTTTACGTATAGGTTGATATTATCCAATACTGTCTTATCGCCAAAAGACTTGGAAACATCCTTTACCTCTATTATATAATTTGAATTCTGCATACTCCTATTGTAATTGAGCTGCAAAAATACGCTATTTTTCAAGAATGAAAGTAGTATTTGCTATTAAAATTAATAATTCTCCATCGTACGGACAATTTCTCCTTCATTATCACCCCCGATGATAGGTTTTACCGGCAATGTAAACCAGAAAGTAGAACCTTCTCCGGGTTGGGACGTGACACCGATTTGTCCTTCCATTATCTTAATGATGCTGCTACAAATGGAAAGTCCCAATCCTGTACCCTGCTTAAAGCTATCCAATTGCACGAAACGCTGGAACACCTGTTCCTGTTTCTCCTTCGGGATTCCACACCCTGTATCCCTGACATAGAAATACATTCCGTCCCCACGCTGCTCATACCCCATTGTGATGCTTCCCTTGGTGGTAAACTTTATAGCATTGGTTAGCAGATTGGATATTACCTGAATCAGGCGTTGGCGTTCAGAGCGTATGATGCAACTTTTCAGTCCGGGGACAAACCGAATCTCCACCTCCGGATTATTCTTGTTACGCAACTGGAATACTTTCTCCAGGTCATACATCATCGCATTGATATTCACATTGCTCCAAATAAATTCCAATGTTCCGGATTCTATCTTTGACAAGTCCAGAATATCGCCTATCAACTGCAATAATAACGCACTGTTTTGCTCTATGATCTGCTTGAAACTATCAAAGTTCTCTTTACTGTCCGCATTCATCAGCAAATTAGAGAAACCCACAATGGCATTCAACGGGGTGCGTATCTCATGGCTCATATTTGCCAAGAAAGCGGATTTCAATTGATCCGAACTTTCTGCACGTTCTTTTGCCTCACGCAGTGCTTCTTCCGTCTGTTTCTGTGCATCGATATCCACATTGACACCTGCCAGAATAACAGCTTTGTTCTCGGGATCAAAAGTCTGCTGAATAAGGTATTGCTTGATCCATCGATACTTACCGTCTATCAAGATACGGACATTCTTTTCCAATGGCTCCATCTTTTCATAGAAAGCCCTTTCCACATATTTCCGGAAGAACTCACGATCTTCGGCATGGGCATGCTCCAGATTGGAAAAGATATGACGCAGGTTCGTACCTTCTTTCACACCCAGGTTCTTTAAATATTCCGGCGTCACCAGTTGTTCATTCTTTACCAGGTTGATAGAACAGAATCCTATCTTGGAGATAGAAGATGCATAGGTAATCATTTCACGGAACGTGGCGTTCTGCCTCAGTGTCTTATGGATAAGGGTATTCTCTACCCAAATAATCAGGATATTTTCTACGGCGCCATGAGAATCACGCATATAGTTTACGATAAAACGGAAATAATGCACATCCTGATGGCAACTCTTTACATAAGATTGATTGATCTTCTCATAGTCATACTTCACTTCTCCGGATATAGGAATACCGGCTTTCATCATATCCTTATATTCCTCATTCACACATGGATTGGTATAAATATTAAGTAAATTCACCGCATCTTCCTTTGACTGGATGCCCATATATCGCACGTAGGTATCATTCACTTCAACCAACTTTCCATCTTTGTCGCAAATGGCGCATCCCACGGTCACATTATCAAAGAAACAAAGGAATTTCTCGTTGCTATGTTTAAGTGATGACTTCAATTCATATTCTTCATTAATATCATGCACCGTCAAAAGAACATATTCTTTTTTATCCAGCACCAAATAGCGCCCGGAAACGAGCATATTATAAACACCGGAAGGACGGGAAGCAAACTGGATATCCATTGCAGTCTCAAGATTGTTGAAAGAAGTATGCTCTGCAAACAGATTTTCTATCTTGCTACGTATAAGGCACCCATTACACTTGTTATTGTTAGCACATTTTTCCAGTTCCCTGGCATAGCGGCACTGCAATATGTCTCCAAAGTGTTTTCCTTCCTCATTAACAGGAAGATTACATACTGCATAATAATTGGTATGCGATATGTGCAGAGATTTATCTATCAAAAAGATAAACTCATGCGCATTATTCCATACTGCTTCATGAAACTGTTTTGCTGCTTGTATTTTGCGCCTCTGAGTTCTCTCTCTACTAATCACCAATATTAAAGCAAAAGAAGGTGATATGATCAGAGTAACGCCTACTATTATCATTGACATGGGATTTTACTTTTTATTCCATATAATTTTGCAAATATAACCAAAGGAATTGAATGCGGGTGCATTATTTCCAAAAAAAGCAATGCCAAGCCACAGATTATTACTCACACGATAAAAATAAAAACCTTTTTTTCTCAAACATATCAATTAAGTAGCTATCTTTGTGGCAAATTATAATCATATTGAAATGAAAAAATTAGTTTATTTATTGGCAGCAGGAAGTATGGCTTTCATGGCTTGTCAAAATTCGCCCTCTTACAAAGTTACGGGTACAGTAGAAGACATCACTGATGGTGATACTATTTATTTGCAGGAATATGCAGGTGGCGACCTTGTGAAACTTGATTCTGCTATTGTTAAAGGTGGTACTTTCGTGTTTACCGGCAAGCAGGATACTGCTGTAAACCGTTACATCACTTATATGAAAGGTGACAAACGTTTCTTCACTGACCTTTTCCTGGAAAATGGAAATATCAATGTAACTCTGGGCAAGGAAAGCAAAATTTCGGGTACCCCCAATAATGATGCTTATCAGAAGTTTAAAAATGATTTCATGGCTTTGAGCAAAGAAATGAATGAAATGTATCAGAAAGCACAGAGCGATACCAGCCTGACTGAAGAACAGGTAGCAGAAGTGATGGCTGAAATTGAAAAGAAAGACAGCATCGGTATGGAAATGGTTTATCAGACTATCGAAGCTAACATTACTAACCCTGTAGGTGTATATCTGCTTCCTTCTTATGCCGGAGCATTTGACTTGGAAAGACAGAAAGCATTGGTGGAAAAGATTCCTGCCGGACTGACTGATGAGCGTATCAACAAACTGAAAGCTCATATTGAAACTTCAGAAAAGACTGCCGTAGGTCAGAAATATATTGATTTCTCAATGCGGACTCCCGAAGGTGAAACTGTAAGCTTGTCCAGCTTTATCAGCAAGAACAAATATACTTTAATTGATTTCTGGGCTAGCTGGTGTGGTCCTTGCCGCAAGGAAATGCCTAACGTAGTAGCTGCATACAATGAATTCAAAGCTAAAGGTTTCGGTATTGTAGGTGTATCTCTGGATGAAAATGCAGAACAGTGGAAAGAAGCTATCAAAGCACTGAACATCACATGGCCGCAAATGTCTGACTTGAAAGGCTGGAGCAATGAAGGTGCTAAACTTTATGGCGTGAACTCTATTCCTGCTACCGTTTTGGTTGACCAAGATGGTACAATCATTGCACGTAATCTTCGTGGTGAAGACATTAAAGCTAAGTTGAGCGAACTATTGAAATAAACTGATTACAAGATATTTCAGAAAAAAGCCGGTATCTCTTTATGAGGTATCGGCTATTTTTATGGGCTTGGATTATCATAACAAGAAAGCCGCATCCCAAAGGACACGGCTTCCATTATTTATAAGATATAATCTAAACCAAATTAGATAAACCAACGTACATAGCAGAAATCCTGACGGTGAGGCAGATCGATATTCTTCGGGAACATACGATATGCTACCTTGAAGCTACCAGAATTAGACAAGCTGTGTTTTACCTGGAAAGTATACAGGTTGCCTTCTTTCTTAATTACTTCCATCGGTTCTACAGAATAGATATGTTCTTTACCTTCTGCATTGGTGTAAGTAGTAACCAGTTCAATGCCTACTGCATCATCCAGTCCCTTTTCATCAATCACATAGTTAATGATATATTCTTTTCCGCTTTCAATGTTTCCACCGGCCAATTCTTCTGTCTTTTCGTAAGAAACTATTTCAATAGAATCCCATACTTCAGCAACTTTTTCTTTCCATGCTGCCAATTCCTTAGCTTTTGCATAGTCATTAGCCGCCAATACACCGAAACGCTTAGCTTCTTTAGTATAGAACTTAGAATAGTAATCGTCCAACTGGCGTTTCATGGTATAGTGAGGAGCTACCTGAGCAATAGAGTTCTTGATAGTCTTCACCCAACCTTCAGAATATCCCTTACGGTTACGTGCATAATACAACGGAAGAATCTCATTTTCAAAGATGCTGTAGATAGTAGCAGCATCCAACTGATCCTGATGATCCTGATTCTGATAAGTACGCTTTTCTGTCAATGCCCAACCTGCACCTTCGCGGTAGCCTTCCAACCACCAACCGTCAAGTACTGAGAAGTTCACAACACCATTCATCAACGCCTTTTCACCAGATGTACCTGATGCTTCCAAAGGACGGGTCGGAGTATTCATCCAAATATCAACACCGGAAACCAAGCGACGAGCCAACTGCATATCGTAGTTTTCAAGGAAGATAATCTTACCCAGGAATTCCGGACGACGAGAGATTTCTACAATCTTCTTGATCAAACCCTGACCTGCACCATCGTGCGGATGAGCCTTACCTGCAAACAGGAATTGTACCGGATAGTCGGGATTGTTAACAATCTTAGCCAAACGATCCAAATCTGTAAACAACAGGTGAGCACGCTTGTAAGTAGCAAAACGACGGGCAAAACCGATCAACAACGCATTAGGATTGATTTTCTCCATCAACGAAACGATGCGTGAAGGATCACCTTGGTTCTTCAACCAGCTCTGGCTGAACTGCTTACGGATATGATCTACCAATTTATGCTTCAAAGCCATGCGTGTGCTCCAGATTTCTTCATCGGGCACATTATAGATAGCTTCCCAAATCTTTTCATTAGACTGGTCTTGCAGGAAGTTAGGAGCAAAATGCTTAGCATACAGCTTCTTCCATTCTGTTGCAGTCCAAGTAGGAAGGTGAACACCATTGGTTACATAACCTACATGGCTTTCTTCGGGGAAGTAACCTTTCCAAATGCCTGAGAACATTTCCTGAGAAACCTTGCCGTGCAACCAGCTTACGCCGTTTACTTCCTGACAAGTGTTACAAGCAAATGTAGACATACAGAAACGCTCACCGGCATCACCCGGATTGATACGGCCTAAGTCCATCAAGTCTTGCCAAGTGATTCCCATACGCTGAGGATAACCACCCATATATTTACCGAACAAACCTTCGTCGAAGTAGTCATGACCGGCAGGAACCAGAGTATGAACCGTATAAAGAGAAGAAGAACGAACAACTTCCAAAGCCTGGTCAAATGTAAGACCACCCTCTACATAGTCGCACAAATGCTGAACATTACACAATGCAGCGTGTCCTTCATTACAATGATAAACGTCTTTCTTGATACCCAGTTTCTTCAGCAGCAATACACCACCGATACCCAACAGGATTTCTTGTTTCAAACGATTTTCCCAATCGCCACCATATAGTTGATAAGTGATAGGACGGTCAAATTCGCTGTTCATTTCATTATCTGTATCCAGCAAATACAAAGGCACACGGCCTACATTTACTTTCCATACATATGCATGAACAAAATAGTTCAAATAAGGAACGTCAATAACCATAGGTTGTCCGTTCTCGTCCATTACGCGTTCAATAGGAAGGCTGCCGAAGTTCTGTGCTTCATATTCAGCAATTTGCTGTCCATCCATTGAAAGGCTCTGGCTAAAGTATCCATAACGATACAAGAAGCCTACACCACACATATCTACATTACTGTCCGATGCTTCTTTCAGGTAGTCACCGGCCAAGATGCCCAAACCACCGGAATAGATTTTCAAAACATGTGTCAAACCATACTCCATGCAGAAATAAGCTACTGAAGGGCGTTTGCTATCCGGCTTAGTATCTACATAAGCTCTGAAGTCAGCATATACATCGTTCATGCGCTTTACGATAGCTTTATTTTTAGCCAGCGCTTCCAGCTTTTCAT
>Ga0192242_10424_pt1 | contig 15850 bp, 10 predicted proteins | sample Koala_Koa27_J3_FD_131235 | JGI IMG/M metagenome (GOLD analysis project Ga0192242, IMG submission 131235) | Enriched cells from koala feces incubated with labeled cellulose particles, San Francisco Zoo, California, United States - Koala_Koa2-7_J3 ...
AGATCATCTTTATGAAGTACATCGCCGTAATTGGAGAAGAAGATGGCTACCTCGTCCTCTTCTTTCCATTGCCATTTATACGGCAACCGATATCGGGCTATATGTTTTTCCGTATATATCTTTTCAATACATCCGTCTATCTCTGATATTTTCCCCAAGTATTTGCTTTCTTGCGGAGTATGGAAAATGATAGTCGGACGCAATTCTTGATACAACCAGACCGACAATGCAACCAATATCACAACGGATATTTTCTTGTGTTTTTTTATTCTTGCAAACATATATCTCTTTTAATACGACAACCTTCAAATATATGCATTTAGCCTTTAATTCCAAGCATTTGCGCAAAGAGATGCCCAGGGTAGAAGGATTTTCCGAATCGAACGATATGCCAAACGATTCTTTCAGCTCTATTCTGAACATTCTGGAAATCTTCCACAAGTTGTTGAAGATTTGTGAGGCATACTTTGGGGGGCATCATCGCTATATCATAAACAAATGCTCAGGTACTCCCGACAAAGCCTTGCTCTATGTGCGCCAAACCTTGGAACACGGGTGAAGCCGCGCCATGTTACTCAATTTTGTGGATTACGATGGATTTGCCAATATTATGATAGAAACCGATAACTTCTTTATTTGTTTTCCTACAAAGTGAAACACCGGAACATCGCCTTACCTTCTTCCCCGCTTTAAAACTCCTTCAAAAGTTTCAGCCTTCCCACAAACCTTGTGCAGAAAGGCATTCCAGCTGAAAGATCACACCCGAAAAACATTTCAGTCCAAAGAAGAATCCTTCAGCATCACCAACCGGTACACATTACCATACTCAGTATGCACCCGCTTCACCCCCAAGGAAGCCAACATGCGCCCCAAACGGATAGGAGTCACCCCGCGCATGGCAGCCGGATAGCGTTTCTGCAAATAATTGAAGATATCCGTAGCCGTATAGGGCACCGGCTTCTCCCCCTCCCGGGCACACGGTAGCAATGCAAAAACAATTCCTGCTCCGCCGGTGATTTATAGAACTCCCGATTATTACGCTGAATTTCCGCTTCTTCCTCCGATGAAAACCAATAACGGGCGCCTCCGGCAAGTTCAGCTTTCAGTTGGGCAAAGAGTTGTGCATGGTGCGGAGGCGTGCAGTCTATCTTGTCATTCACCTCCACACACAGAAAGCGGCGGCTGCCGGAAGGGTCGGTCAGTAAGTCCGTCATATTGGAAGTGGCAATAAAGGAGGCGATGCGGGGCAAGCTGCTGAATGACGGACGATGCGCCTTGCGGAAAGTCAGCGAAGTCATCTGCATCAGGTTCTTCAAAGTGGGCATCTGACCGGGACGGTATTTGTCAAATTCATCCATATTGATCAAACCAAAGAGAGATAGTTTCTGCTCGCAACCACTCTCGCTCGTCAAGTCGAACTTATCTATATAATAAGGTGTAAGTGACTTTGGCATCAATATCTTGCAAAAAGAAGATTTGCGTTTCCCTTGCTCACTACTCACCAGCATGGGAGCCAACGCATTGGCACACTCCCCCGCCTGCCCCATCCATTGGGCGGCAACACCCAGCATCCAGTGATGGAAACCGTTCACCCACAGCGGTTTATGAGAGATACGTTCTGCCAACGGAGTGACCCTGTCCGTCCCGTCCCATGCAGGCAAAGTATTCATATAATGCAAAAAAGGATGATAATTCTTCACCATGCGCGAATTGAGCAAACGACTCACATCCTTGTCCCAACAGTTGATATGCTCCACACGAGCCTCTATACAAAAAGTATTCAGATCTCGCTGATTTACAGGATAATAAGTATCTTCATCCGCGCACCGGCGTTCCCGATACTCCGGCTGCTCAGAAAGCAGATTATAACGAAAATCATATCTATTATAAAGAAACTCCTGCAACTCATCCAGCACCGTATTTTTGGGTTTATCTTTTGATTTACAGATAGTTACTTCTTCCTTTTGCACTTCTGTAGGCTGTTCATCACTCTTTTTCACTGATTTACACCATTTCATGAGTTCTTCAATCATTTTTTCTATCATTTCTAATTTCTTTTTAGTTCTTCATGGCTACAAAGTTAATACCTAATTATCGGTTTTACAATAGTTTGAGAGGCATTGGGGAGGAAAAGTGATTAAGCTAAAATAACAGGGAAAATATTCTTTTTTATCCGTTCTTTTTTATATTTTTGCACCGTCAAGTTTATCGTTTCACTAGAGTGATGATATTTCATCACTTAGGTAATCAGAACTCATCACTATTATGATCCGTTCTCATCAATCCAGTGAAACGATAAACTTGAGAGGAGAAAAACCGAAGAAAGTCCCGAAGAAAAAGGATAGTAGTAACTGAGGAAAAGAAAAGCCATGGCTATACAATTTGAATTTTACCAATCGCCCAACACGATAGGGACGAACAGGAAAAGGTACCACGCCCGCGTAGTTAATTTTCAGCGTGTCAGCACCGACCAGTTGGCGCACGAAATACATGCCGGATCCAGCCTGACCATAGCGGACATCAAAGCGACGCTCATCTCGCTGAGCGAGAAACTGGTGAGGCATCTGGAAGAAGGGGAACGGGTACACATTGAGGGCATCGGATACTTCCACGTATCACTGACCTGCCCCGAAACCCGCACGCCTAAATCGACACGCGCCAACAATGTGAAGTTCAAAGCAGTTACATTCCGCGCAGACAACTATCTGAAAAAGAATTTGAAACACGTCAAGACATCGCGTTCAAAGTATAAACGCCACTCGGCCGAAGTGACGGGCAGCGATATAGACGAAATACTGACGGAGTTCTTCAAGACCAATCCCGTACTGACCCGCTACAGCTTTGAACAGGCGTGCGGACTGACCCGTGCCACAGCCGGACGCTATATATCCCGACTGGCAAAGGAAGGGAAGCTGAAAAACATATCGACTTATCACAACCCCATCTATGTCCCCGTGCCGGGACAGTATGGAACGGAAGTTCCTGCGGAAGAAGGGGAATAAGTATATAAAAAAGAAAACTTCTACAAATGTAGCTCTAATTATAAAGAGCTGAAACTTCTACAAACGGCTGACGGGTCTCCGGGAGGAAATCCGTCAGCCAAAATTATGTATAGGGGGGGGCGTTTGCCGAGGGGCTGAAAGAATTGAAGGAATATTCCAACGGATCTCGTCTGCCAATACTCAATGTACTGATGCATAATATGGGTTCATGGAGATTGTAAAGCAATTATAATAGATAAACAAAAGGCAAAACGAAAAAATCATCCCATTCATTTGTTCATACAAAAGGAATGATGTAATTTTATGCCATATTATATGGCTTACCGCACCTATGTATATATAATGAGTTGAATGAAAAAAAACAATCTATAAAATCTTGTATTGGATAGGAATTGGCATTGAATTCTTATTAGTCATACAGACATATGCGTTCTTGAAAATGGGAGAATATATAGGTATGCTGGTGACAGCTTTCCTTGCCGCTACTCCCGTAATAGCCATGATTATTCATAGCAAGCTGGAAAGCAAAAGGGCAAATAATGCGGCAGAAAAGCGAAAAGAGTTTCTTCGCAGCAAAGGAGTTGCCTTGAAAGTAGATTTGTCCGAATGCCTTATAAACGAAAACAAAAAACACCGTTTATTATGACCGGCAGGATATTCCTGCATATTCATTGCAAGACCGTTTGTACCCTCCACGCTCACTGAACGAGCCGGATATTCCCTTTCAAACCTTGGATAGTCAGCGGAGCAACGCAGGTGAGGCTTTATCTGACCCCGAACGAATGTACGAGCGTTTTTCGTATGACCGATGTGTTTGCACCGTAAAGGCAACACTCACCTACAAAGGTAGAAAAAAGACATTTGTCAGCGAGCCTGTCTTTATGGATAAAAGTAGCCTGGGCGTATATCTTGCCATGTACAAAGAGGGCTTCATATATGTAAATCCCCAAAACAACAAGGACTATTTTTTTGATTTGGATTTTCTGAAACAAGAAGGATGATAAGGACATTCATAAACAGAATATGGAAACAGAACTGTTCATAGATGAATCTCCTACCGGGAATCCGGATTTTATCAAATCTTTTTCTCATCTTCCTATTCCATATTCCACCATATTATCCTATCTTTGCTGGAACTAACATCACCGACATGAAAGACGCATTCTACTATTTATACATTTTGATATTTGCGGGATTCCTTCTCTCATCCGCCCCAACGTGCCATGCTGAGAAAGCTGATTTTGACATCAAGAAAGCAAAGTTCTCCCAAACGATGGAATATGAAACGGATAGCGTAAAAGAAGCAGCCGTGCAAAAAGAAGTAAAACAAGGAACAGATGCCGAGCTTTATAAACTTTATAATTACATTTTCAATAACGATGCCCCTACCTCAAAGAGCGATTACGAAGACTTCTGCAAGTTACTGGAAATGAAGCACTCCAAATATATGGGATACCTGCAACTGCATCGCATCCAACTGTGGCTATACCTGCAAGCGGACTCAATCCCCAAAGACTCTATTGCCGCCTATTGCGAACTGGCCAAACAAATAACCATGGAGCATGAAACCCCTCCGGACACATTTATGCACACATGGGCACTACTCATTATGACATACGTCAACAACCAATATGATAATGAGGCATTTATGGAAGCCCAGGAGATGCTGCAAGCCGCCAAAGAAATCAACTTTGAGGAAGGGCTGATCTTTGGTAACGAGATTATCGGGAAAATCTTCTCCAAGCAAAAATTATGGAAACTCTCCGCCCAATATTATAAGGAAGTCCTGTCACTTATCCATCAGGCATATCGGCATAAAACGGGCAAGACTATGATTGCCCAAGAGGACTACACCTACTATAATTACGGTGACTTTATGCTGGCTTACCTGCTGAGCAGCCTGCGTTGCGGAAATTATGAAACAGTAAAAGAGAACCTGGAAGTGGCAGAAAAGATAAGCAAAGACCGTAAAGAACAAGATAATACCTTCCTCTACCTGAAAGGACTGCTTCATGCAAAAACCGGTGATGAACCGGAATTCCGGAAAAGCGCAGCCGAGTATAGACGGAAACTAGAAGAAAAAGGATTGTTGGAGAAACCGGATTTATCGGTAATCACAGCAAAGGACGTTTACCACTATTACGAAATCATGGTGGAATATTACCTGTATCATCAGGACTATGCCAAAGCACAGGAATATTGCCGGGGAATGGAGCGTCTGCACCCTGCAACCGAACTCAAAGCACGCATCATGGACGGTGCAAAGAAATATGCCGAGGCTGCCCATATTTACAAACAACTGTATGTGGAAACAGACTCGCTGAGGCAAGAGATGGGAAATAATTCCGTAGGACAATTTGCCGCCTTTATGGAGAATGAGACCCTGCAACTGAAGTACACGCGTGCACAGATGGAAACGCAAAAAGCCGAACTGGAGCGCAATAGAATAGTCACGTTGGCATTGATTATCATCATTTTAGCAGGCATTGCATTCCTATACCGCAACAACAAGTTAATGAAAAAGCTCCGCCTGTCACAGGCTGAATTGCAGGAGAGAAACGACATTCTGGCAAAGAAAGAGAAAGAAACCATCGCCGCCCTTCAACGTGCCGAGGAAGCAAACCGCATAAAGACCTCTTTCCTGATGAACATAACGCACGAAATACGGACACCTTTGAACATCATTGTAGGTTTCGCACAAATGCTGCATGCCTCCGGTGAAGAAGAAAAAAATAATGCTGGAAGAAATACAAACACATAGCAACAAACTGACCCAACTGATTGATACCACAATAGAACTGGCGGACTATGACACCGCCAGCAACGAATTGGAAATGACGGAAGCCAATCTGCATATCTGTTGCATGATTTCCGTAGAGCAGGTACGCCAGCACTTGCAACCCGGAGTATCCTTAAAGTTCCTCCCCTCAAAAGAGATCACCACTTTCCGCACCAATGAAACAGCATTCACCCGATTACTGAACTGCTTGCTATACAATGCCTCCAAGTTTACCACGCAAGGAGAAGTATCTCTGAGTTATAGAAAGGAAGGGGAGCAAATACGCATCGAGATACAGGATACCGGAAAAGGAATACCTGCGCAACAGGCAGAGTGGATCTTTGAAAGATTCACCAAGATAGACGAATTTGTCCCCGGCTTCGGACTAGGGTTGCCACTGGCACGCGCCATTGCCCATCGGTTGGGGGGTGATGTGGAGTTGGACACTAAATATACGAATGGGGCACGGTTCATTATTACTTTGCCGTTATATTCCGTTCTTCAGCATTAATAATTAGTACAAATTCTATCTACAAACGTCATTATCTATAAGCCACAATAGGGGCTGTTTAACTTTTAAAAGACCAAGTATGATAAAAACACTTTTTGGAGACTATGCATCGGGCTATGTCTGGCAGGTACGCAAGCCGTTGCCCAAAAGATAGAAAGTACAAGTATCAAAACTACTGAAAAGAGAGACAGTACATCATTCCATATCGACGGAATCACCAACGGAAGATCCTTATTTACTATTATCGGAGGTCCTGACGAGACTGTGGTCAATGCCGGAATGCCGGGTACAGAAGGCATTCAGGGTGGCTTTGAAGGGGTCTCCGCCGTTAAAATAAAAGAGACTTATCACATGTTCCCCACAGAACGCGTCGGCGTGAAAGGCGTGCCTGCCTATCATGACAGAGTAAAAACACGCATAGGACACTGGACCAGTACTGATGCCGTTCACTGGACACGCCGGTCCACCATACTGGAGTCAAGTGGCGTCTACGCATTAGTACATGAAGACAATCCCATGAATGACCGTCGTTCTGCCATTTGGTCATACATGCCTATATTCAGTGAGGAAAACAACAGATGGTATGGATTCTACCTAGCCTACACCACAGACAAAGAAATCGCGCCCAATCATTCCTTTGGCCGCATCTGGAGATGTGAATCCGAAAAGGAAGGTATAGAAGGAATAGGCGGCCCTTATCGCGATAAGGGAATCATTATAGAACCGGGACTGGACTCCCAACTCTGGGAGGGACGACAAGGAGTAGCTTCTTTCTTCCCTTATAAAGTGGATAAAGGTTGGAATGCGTTTATCAGTGGAGCCTACCCCTATGAAACGCGCGCAGATTATCCCTTGAAAGGAGGAGAAAGACGCAAGGTATGGGCCGTGGGACTGGCAGAATCAGAGACCTTGGAAGGGCCATGGAAGCGTATGGGAGAGGAAATCAATCCGATTACTTCCATTCATCCGCAGTTTGTAGAAAATCCCATCGTATCACAATTACCTAATGGCACCTATATAGCGATGTTTGACGGAGGTCCGGATTATTTAAACTTGCCCAACAGAATGGGATATTCCCTATCTGTAGATGGAAAAAGCTGGAGTAAAGCACGTTATATCGCAATAGACACCAAAGTTAAAAAGTGGTGGACAGTCATGCGGACTCCCCTTTGTCTGATACCTGAAGGAGACAATGTATACACTATTGTTTATACAGCCTGGGACGATACACGTTTTCATCCTATTGGAATGGTTAAAGTAAAATTAAATCCGGAAGTTTTGGAAAAACTTACGGCAGAACTGAAGCCTGCCATCCCCTATTTAGATGAAGTCGGCGCACAGGCTATGCCTCGGAATGTGGCTCCAATAAAGAACGCATATTTCCATATGCCCCAACTGAAACAACCCATTTTCCCCCATTTCACCGTAAATATGAAGGATAAAGGAATAACAGGAAATACACCTATTACCGAACTCGTAAACCAGACTATCGCCGAAGTGAGCCACAAAGGTGGGGGTACGGTCATTATTCCCGAAGGGAAATGGAAATCAGCCCGTATTGTACTTAAAAGTAATGTCAATCTACATTTAGCCAAAGGAGCTGAAATAGAATTTGGCGGACGTGCAGAAGATTATCTGCCGGCTGTCTTTACCCGCCATGAGGGTGTAGAAATTATGGGACCCGCCGCCTTTATTTACGCAAACGGAGAGAATAACATAGCAGTCACAGGAGAAGGAATCATTTACGGTCCGCCCATGGATGCAGAAATCAGGAAACGCCCCAACGGTGCATCAGTAGTAGAAAAAGACATCCCATGGGACATGCCTGTAGAACAACGTATATATGATGGCATGGAGGGCAGAACTTTCTACCGCCCCAAAACCATATCCCCATCAACTGCACCAATGTATTGATAGAAGGAATTACCATGGAACGCAGCACACTGTGGAATGTAGTACCTATCTATTGCGAAAATGTAATTATAAGGGGAATCACTGTCAATTCTACCAAAGTACCCAGCGGAGACGGAATTGATATAGAATCCTGCAAGAATGTATTGATTGAATATTGTACGCTAAACTGCGGTGATGACTGCTTTACCCTAAAAGCAGGCAGAGCAGAAGACGGATTACGTGTAGGCAGACCTATAGAAAATGTAGTTATCCGCTATTTACTGGCTCAACATGGTCATGGCGGAGTAACTTGCGGCAGTGAGACAGCCGGAATTATCAAGAATCTTTATGTGCACGATTGTGTATTTGACGGTACCCGTACCGGAATCCGTTTCAAGACACGACGCAACCGCGGAGGAGGCAGCGACAACACTTACTATGAGAGATTACGCATGATCAATGTAGGGAAAGCATTTACATGGGATTTGCTGGGCAGTGCTTATTATATGGGTGAACTGGCCGCACGCCATCCGGCGAGAAAAGTAAACCGGCTGACTCCTGATGTAAAAAATATCCTGATCAAAGATTTCATTGTAGAATCATCCGATCAGTTTTTCACCGCCAATGGCATTCCTGAAATACCATTCAACAATGTGTTGGTGGAGAATGGAGAAATAAAATGCAAGAAACTAATTGGCGCCCTGAACGATACTAAGGGATTTACGATGCGAAACCTAATCATAGAATCGCAGAACAATGACATTCATATTTTGGACGGAAAGGACATTTTATTCGAAAACATACATTTCAAACTTCCGCACGAAGAGGAGGTCATCATTAATATAGAAGGGGCAAAGTCAACGGATATTCTTTTCAAGCAGATCAATGGAATTCCCAAAAACGTTGAGTATAAAAAGTTATCTCCTATCAGGATAAAAACAAAATAATCCCTATTAGTTGAATCATTTTTCATCATAATGTATGATTTTCCATTGTAAGGCGGTTTCTACCGCCTTATTTTTGTACCCTGAAAATATTATTCAACTACGGTATTATGAGAAACAAATGGATTAGCTTGATAGCCCTATGGGCAGCTACCTTGGGAACCGGTATGCCCATGCAGGCACAGGCTCCGCACTCCGAGCGCATCTACTTGTCGGGAACCGGTATAGACAACACAAAAACGTGGGAGTTTTTCTGTTCCGGCGGACAAAACAGTGGTAAATGGAAAAAGATTGAAGTACCTTGCAACTGGGAGTTGCAAGGATTCGGCGAATATACCTATGGTCGCTGGTACACCATAAAAGGTGCAAGACCCAGCGATGAAACGGGCACTTATCGGTATAAGTTTGAAGCCCCGAAGACAACAGCCGGAGAACGCGTCAAAATATTCTTTGATGGGGTAATGACCGACACCGAAGTCTTTATCAATGGAAAATCGGCAGGTGAGATGCATCAGGGTGGTTTTTATCGTTTCAACTACGACATCACGGATTTGCTGAATCCGGGAAAGAAGAATCTGCTTGAAGTAAAGATAGCCAAAGAATCCGCCAATAAATCAATCAATGCCGCCGAGCGCAAGGCGGACTGGTGGCTATACGGAGGAATCTACCGTCCCGTTTGGCTGGAAGTGGTTCCGGCAGTACATATGCGCCATTTTGTTCTGAATGCCGATCAGCATGGAAAGCTGCAAGCGGCAGTGGAACTGGAAGGAAATGCCCAAGGTTATGAACTGGCAGTGTCCGTGCAATCTGTAAAAGATGGGAAAGAGGCCCGTACCAAAGACAATCAATCAACGATCTCATATAAGATAAACACCCCGGACAAGGAACAAATGCTGGAAGGGGAATGGAGCAACATCCTGCAGTGGTCTACCGAAGACCCCAACCTGTATGTAGCCCGACTGGAACTGAAAAACCCCGACGGCAAAGTAATCCAGACCCGTGAAACACGTATCGGATTCCGCACCATAGAGTTCTTTCCGCAAGACGGCGTTTACCTGAACGGAACGAAACTGGTAGTAAAAGGTGTAAACCGTCATTCATTCTCGGTGGATGGCGGACGTGCCACCAGTGCGGCAATGAGCCGTCAGGATGCCTTGTTGATAAAGGAAATGAATATGAATGCAGTGCGTTCACATTATCCGCCCGATGAACATTTCTTGGATATGTGCGACTCCCTGGGCATCGTTTATATGGATGAACTGGCAGGGTGGCAGAACGGATACGACTCTGAGGTAGGCCCCAGACTGGTAAAAGAGATGATAGAGCGCGATGTGAATCACCCGTCCATCATTATTTGGAGCAACGGTAATGAAGGGGGATGGAATTATAAGCTCGATCCTCTGTTTGCCCAATATGATAAATTGCAGAAACGCCACATGGTACACCCTTGGGCGGACTTCAATGATCTGGACACCCACCACTACCCTACTTACCTGACAGGTGTTGCACGCTTCACCAACGGATATAAGGTATTTATGCCTACAGAATTTATGCACGCCATGTATGATCAGGGAGGTGGTGCCGGACTGCGCGATTTTTGGGATCGCTGGTGCACTAATCCCCTATTTGCCGGAGGCTTTATTTGGGTATTCTGTGATGAAGCGCCCAAGCGTTCCGATAAGGGAGGCATTCTGGATTCCGACAAATCCAATGCTCCCGACGGCATTGTAGGGCCCCGTCGCGAAAAAGAAGGCAGTTACTATGCCATCCGCGCACAGTGGTCGCCTATCCAACTGAAGCCGTTACTGATTACCGACCATTTTGATGGCAGCTTCCTGGTTACCAATGAATATACCTATACCCATTTGGACAAATGCCGCATGACCTACAAAGTACGCACCTGCGAAACTCCTTTAAGAAATGCTGCCGAAAGCACTAAGGTCATAGCAGAGGGTAATGTTCAATTACCTGCCATTACTCCCGGCGAAACAGGAAAAGCGCGCTTCACACTGCCTGATACTTTCCGCGAAGGGGACGTATTGGAACTGGAAGCATTTGATAAAGAAGGCAGAAGCATCTGTAACTGGAGCTATCCGATTCGCTTGGCAAAACAGTATTTTGAACATAAAATGGCACAAACCCCGATGACCTTGGAAGCCCTGCAGCCGGCAACAGCCACTCAGACTGCCGGTGCCATCGAACTGAAAAGCAGCCATGTAACTGTTATTTTCGATCCTGCCACCGGTATGATTCGTAGTGTGAAATCCGGTGAAACAGAAGTTCCGTTTAAAGACGGCCCTGTTGCCGTAGGTATGAAGATGCGTTATGAACCATCTCTCAGCTATGTGCGTAACAGCAATAACGAGGCTGTCTATTGTGCAAAATACAAAGGTGCTGCCGATTCTATCGTATGGCGTCTCACAGACAAAGGGTTGCTCTATATGGATGCCATCCTCCTGAACCGTGCTTCCGGCGGAGGCGGGTTTGATGATGCCTTTATGGATTCCCAGGTATATAATCTCGGTTTGACTTTCTCTTATCCCGAACAGAATTGTTCCGGTATGAAATGGATGGGACGTGGCCCGTACCGGGTATGGAAGAACCGTATTCCGGGAACGAATTACGGCGTATGGCAGAAGGATTACAATAATACCATTACCGGGGAAAGTTTTGAGAACTTAATCTATCCCGAATTCAAAGGTTATCATGCCAATATGTATTGGGCTACCTTGGAAAGCGATACGACTCCATTTACCGTTTATTCCCGGAATGATGGCATTTTCTTCCGTGTGTTCACTCCGGAAGAACCCAAGGGACGGGTAAAAGATACCATACCTAAATTCCCTGAAGGTGATTTATCCTTCTTGCTGGATATTCCGGCTATCTGTTCGTTTAAGCCTATTGAGCAGCAAGGGCCGAATAGTCAGCCGGGGAATATTCGTATCAAATCGGGTGATGAAGGGTTGCATTTGAATTTGATGTTTGATTTCCGGCAGATGAAAAGATAAACATTCATTGCGCAGCCTCCCCCTTTTTAAGGGGGATTTAAGGGGGATGTTCTCCTTTGTACGGTTATTTTCCGTAGCAAGGTACACCATTATTCCAAAGAGAACATCCCCCTTGCCCCCTTTAAAAGGGGGAGGCTGCGCAACCCTTTCCAAAAAACAGCCCTATAAAAGCGTGAAAACAAACCCATTATAATAATTAAATCTCATGAAACTAATAACTTTAATATGTGCCGCCGCCCTATGCCTGCCCTCTTTTGCAGAGGAGAAATTCCCGGACGGAACCCCTATCCCCGAATGGTTCAAGGATAGCAAAATAGTAAATATCAACACACTGGGTAAAAAGTATAATATTACCAACTATGGCGTAGTAAATGACAGCACCTTATTGCAAACAGAGAAAATCCAATCGGCCATTGACGCTGCCGCCCAAAATGGAGGCGGTGTCGTAATCATCCCCAAAGGAACCTACCTGAGTGGCGCCCTGTTCTTCAAGCCCAAAACGCATTTGCACTTGGAAGAAGGAGCTGTATTAAAAGGAAGTGACGACATCAGCAACTTTCCCGTCATAGACACCCGCATGGAAGGACAAAACCTGAAATACTTTGCCGCCTTGGTGAATGCCGACAAAGTGGATGGCTTCACCCTATCCGGCAAAGGAACGATTAATGGAAACGGAACCAGATACTGGAAATCATTCTGGCTACGCCGCGCAGTCAATCCGAAATGTACCAATATGGATGAAATGCGCCCCAGACTGGTGCACGTATCCAATAGCAATGATGTACAGATTTCGGAGGTACGCCTCATCAATTCTCCATTCTGGACCACCCACCTCTATAAATGCAAGAATGTAAAGCTGCTGAACCTGTACATTTTCTCTCCGGAAAAGCCGGTACGCGCCCCTAGTACCGATGCCATTGATATTGATATATGCAGCAACGTACTGGTAAAGAATTGCTATATGTCCGTCAATGATGATGCCATAGCATTGAAAGGCGGAAAAGGCCCGTGGGCTGACAAAGACCCGAATAACGGGGGGAATTTTAATATCATTATAGAGGATTGTACATACGGTTTCTGTCACGGCGCACTGACCTGTGGAAGTGAATCCATACACAATCGCAACATTATTCTCCGTCGTTGCACCATCACTAATGCCAATCGGTTGTTATGGCTGAAGATGCGTCCGGATACTCCCCAAAGATATGAGTATATCCTTGTAGAAGATATTACGGGAGATGCGAACTATTTTCTGTATATCAAGCCTTGGACACAGTTCTTTGATTTGAAAGATAGGAAAGATACTCCTATCTCTTACTCGGATCATGTAACGATGAGGAATATTGATTTTAAATGTGATGAGTTCTTTAGTGTGGAAAAGTCAGAGCAATATCAGCTTAGTAACTTTACGTTTGAGAATCTGAATATCAAGGCTAAAAAGGGAAGTTATAATAAAGAGTTGATTGATAAAGTGACTTGGGAGAATGTGAATATTACCCAATAACCGTAGGGGCGGACCCGCGTGTCCGCCCGAATACATACGCCATACCATCGGGCGGACACATGGGTCCGCCCCTACGGTGACAGCATCAATAGCTTTTCCAAGCATTCGCCTTCTTGGCATTCCGCGCCTTGGCCCGCATCTTCTTACTAAAGATAAGTCCCAATAACTTATCCGCATCAAAAGTAGCACTGATACCTGCTCCCACCATCAAGGCACTCGGAGTAAACTTGCCCGCAGGAGCCGGTTCCAAGAGGGGATCATACCCCGCCAGCAATTCTTTATTGATAGGAATCTCCACATAAAGTTTTTCTTCTTCCGGACTATTAAACGGCCCGTATGGCAATAACCGGATATAACCTTTCCCATCCACCGTATCTACCTTTGAAATATAGTAACGGGGAAGTTCCGTTTCAAACTTCATGTTCTTTTTTTGGGAAAGGAGTCGATTTCTGCTTCCATTTCTCAGGATTGAACAGACGGTCAAGCTCTCTTTGAGCCTCATCATCCACTACGATTTCTACCTGACCATTCAATAGTTGTTGCAAACGAAGAGAATCCTGTTTGGTCCACTGCTTGGTCTCATTTGTCTTCTGGGCAAATGAAAATGCCGATAAACACAGGCATAACAAAAGGAAGAATATACGTTTCATAACTACATACTTTTAGTGACTTCCTAAAGATACGCAAAAATAACGTACATTCTCCCTTTTTAGTTCTTTTTCTTAAGGTGTTTTTTTCGTTAATCCTGGTAATAAACTCGTTTCACCCGGTTGGAAACACTTGTCAATATCTCGTAAGGGATAGTCTCCAGAATATCGGAAAGAACCGTAACCGGCAAATCATCTCCAAAGATGATGGCTTTATTACCTTCCTTACAATCAATATCAGTAACATCTATCATGCACACATCCATACAGATATTGCCCACGTATGGCGCTTTCTGCCCATTTACCAAGCAATAGGCATGACCATTCCCCAAGCGGCGGTTCAATCCATCCGCATACCCGATAGGAATAGCGGCGATACGGGAATCCCGTTCCAAATGCCCCTTACGGCTATACCCCACCGTTTCTTCTTTAGAGACATCATGAATCTGAAGAATGGTAGTCTTCAACGTGCTTACATTATGGATAATCTTATTGGTAAACGGATCAATGCCATAAAGCCCGATTCCCAAACGCACCATATCAAACTGAGCGCCCGGATAGCGTTCTATGCCGGCCGTATTGCAGATATGACGCAGTATCTTGTGCTGGAAAGCCGCCTGTAATTCCTCCGAAGCCGCCTCAAACATCTCTATCTGCCTGCGGGTGAACGAATCGAATTGGGAACCGTCACTACCTACCAGATGGGAGAACACCGAACGGGGAATAACAGCCGTTTGTTTTTTCAGGCGCTCTATCAGTTCCGGAACTTCTTCGGGAGCAAAACCCAAACGATGCATACCCGTATCCAGTTTTATATGGATGGGGAAATTAGTCACTCCGTCTTTTTCGGCAGCCTTTATCAACTCGTTCAAAAGATGGAAACTATATACTTCGGGTTCCAACTTATAATCGAACATGGTCCTAAAGGCGGTCAGTTCGGGATTCATTATAATGATGGAACTTGTTATACCGGCTTTGCGCAAATCAGAACCTTCGTCTGCTACGGCTACCGCCAGATAATCTACCCGGTGGTCTTGCAAGGTCTTGGCTATCTCATACGAACCGGCGCCATAGGCCGATGCTTTTACCATGCAGACCATTTTAGTTTCAGGTTTCAGCTTCCCACGGTAATAGTTCAGATTATCAATCAGTGCATTCAAGTTGATTTCCAAGATGGTTTCATGGACTTTCAGTTCCAGTTGGTCTGAGATTTCATCAAAATGGAAGGCACGCGAACCTTTTATCAGCACTACTTCATTGCGGAGTCCTGCCAGTAAATCCGATTCCAGCAACTCCCTTGTAGTACGGAAAAAGTATTTCTCTATCTCGAAACGGGAGGAGGCCGAACGGATTTCCTCTCCTACCCCGATTATCTTTTCTACCCCACGGCTATGTACCAATTCCGCTACCTGCCGATAGAGCAATTTACTGGTTTGCCCGGTTTCCAGCATATCCGAGAGGATAAGTGTACGTTTCTTCCCCTTATTCTCTGAACGGCGGGACATGAAATCAAGGGCAATATCCAAAGAAGCAAGGTCTGAGTTATAGCTATCGTTTATCAA
>Ga0192242_10437_pt1 | contig 15376 bp, 7 predicted proteins | sample Koala_Koa27_J3_FD_131235 | JGI IMG/M metagenome (GOLD analysis project Ga0192242, IMG submission 131235) | Enriched cells from koala feces incubated with labeled cellulose particles, San Francisco Zoo, California, United States - Koala_Koa2-7_J3 ...
GGCCACGGAGGCGGACGGACTGGCGGCTGATTACGCGCTGGTCTATCATATGACGGACGACGGCAGTGTAGAGTATATCGAGGACGGACAGGGCCAGGAGGCCGGTCTGAGTTCCTATTCATTTACAGCCAGTGATTTCTCATCATACGGCGTGGTGAATGTGAATGTGGAGTATGCGATCTCGACAGTGGTGGATGAGTCTGTCAATAATGCGGTGGATACGATTGTCTACAGCTATACAACGCAGGGAGGTTGGGGACAATCCGGCACAACAGTCACAAATAATATTAATGTACATTTTGTGGACAGCAGCGGGAATGCGCTGTCTTCCGCGACAATCACAGCCGCGGATCTTCCGACATCTTTCAGTGGGTCGGTAGCCCTGTCAACGATTGCCGGATATTATACGGTTACGGATGGCGATACAACCTACAGCTACAGTTCTGCTGCGGTTAATACGAGCGCAAACTACTCGGGCAGCGTTGCGGCGGTATATTTTCGTTATAATATGAATACATGGCAGTACCGCAGTTCGTCGTATGGCAATAACTGGTCATCACTCAGCAGTGCCATTACGGATATCTATCTGATTTACGAGGAGAGTTCCGGCTCCTCCGGCGATTATGATGGTTATAGTGTGGATCATATTGATCTGGCGATCTACCCGACAGCTACGCTGACGATCAACGGCAAAGCGCTGACGACAACCATTACACTGACAAACAGCGATTTTTATCAAAACGAAACGGCTACGGATACCTGGGGGCTGACTGCGTTTGATAACAGCGGGAATACTTACAGCTATACTGTATCCAGTATGGATACATCCGGAAGTGAGGATTCCAGCGGAAATGCCCAGGTACGTTTTGACGGTACTTTCTCGGTTGGTACGTCCGGTAATCCTGTTTATTATACCTTCTGGTTTACGACCAGTGTGACGTTTACGGATACGGATACGAATGAAACCTATACGGTGGAGATGACTTTCTATAATACCTTCACTTATTGGGACGCTACGAATAATAAATGCCCCGGTCTTGGTGGTAACTGGAATGGAACGACCTATGGCGGTTCCCAGTCCGGTATGGATTTTACAATCTCTGCGGTTATGGGCGGCGGCTCTATTTCCATCGTGAAGGAAGTAAGGAACATTGGAGGAGAATTGCTGGATCCGACGGAGGATGAGACATATGGCATCACTCTGTATGACGCAACAGAAAATGACGGCGATACTTCCAACGATGAGGTAGAAGAGTCGGCAAGTCTCACGGTGAGCGACGGCGTTGCTTCCGTACTGTATAACGTGAGCGCGGGCGACTATTATGTTGTGGAGAGTATGCCGGATTCATCCGTTACAACGGCGGATGGTGAGCTGCCATACGTGCGGACGGAGACATACTATGTGTTGTCCACGTATGATTCCAGCGGCAATGTCACCGGGACGACGATGAGCGACACCCTGTCAGGATTGACCAGCGGAAAGGACAAGGTTGACTCGGATCAGTCGATCACATTCTATATCGTCAACTACTATGGTGAGGAGACCGTGGATGTCCCGGTTGAAAAAGTCTGGGCTGATAACGATGATTATTACGGTCTTCGTCCTGATAGCATCACCGTGAACCTTTATGCGGATAATGAGTTGGTTACAGACACCGCAGGAAATGCGGTAACCCTTACGCTTAATGCGGACAACAGCTGGGCAGGAACATTTGAGAATCTGTCAAAATATAATGCGTCAGATAAAGAAATTACCTATACGGTAAAAGAGGCAGATAATAGTGTGCCTTCTTCCTATGTGTCTGTAGTTTCAGGCAGCATGACGGACGGATATACGATCACGAACACGATTCAGACCGGATCGCTGACGTTGAATAAGGTAGTGAAAGCGGACAGCAGTATCATTGACACCGCGGATATGACATTCACCTTTACCGTGACGGGAACGAACGGGGAACTTGACAATCTGCAGTCTGTATCTGACAGCAATAATAATTTCTGGTCTGTATCCGGCGGCGTGGCTACGGTGACGGTTCTGGCGGACGGCAGCGTTACTCTTGTAGATCTTCCGGTGGGAACCTACACGGTTGCCGAGTCCGCTACTACGGTGGCTGTAAACGGTTATCAGTACCAGTGGAGCGTATCCGGCGGCGGTGATGTAGAGGTAACGACAAGCGGAGCCAGCTCCACGATCACGAACACCATCACCGGAACGGCGCGTCTGGTGCTGACTAAGAACTGGTCGGATTTGAGCAATAAATACTCTGCGCGGCCTGAAAATGACGGTACACAGTTTGCTGTTACCCTGACGGCGACGAACGCGACCGACGGAAAGACATATACTTATACCACTACGGCTGTATGGACAGAGAGCGGCGACTCCTGGATGCTGGTATATGACGGTGTATCGGCCTTTGATGAAAACGGTGCGGCGCTGACGTATGAGATTACAGAATCTGGAACATTTGATTTGAGCAATTATACTCTCAGCGGAGATACGACCGTAACGCCGGCCGCAGACCGCAATGCCGAATGGACCAATACCTTGAAGACTACGACCGTGACGGTGAATAAAGTTGTGTTGGATATGGACGGCAATACGGTGACCAGTGTGGAAAATGAAGACAACTTCCGATTTGCTCTCTATACCTATGTAGATGGATCGGCAGTCTCAATCGGTACGGCGACCATCAGTGCGGACGGCACAGCGACATTTTATGATGTTCCGCTGGGGACCGTTTATCTGACAGAGTATCTGGTGGGAAGCCATGTTCACTCCTATGACACGACAGTATCCGTGAGCGGAACCGGTGTTTCAAATGTAAGTACTGTGTCCGAGAGATACGCTTATGACTCAACCGAGGGTGCGTATGTGAAATATCATACCGTCAACTTTGATGTCGCTGAAAGCGGGGCGGCGGTTTCTGTTACCGTTACCAATCAGGAGGAGTCAGTCTCTGTGGAACTGGCTGCCCTGATCAATGGGATCAAGACGTTAAGCGGGACAGATGTTGCGACCAAGACGTTCACATATACAGTGAATCAGTCCATGGATAATCCGAATGCGGATGAAGACGCGGGAGCAGCTGTGGCGACCGGAACGGTGACTGTTTCCACGGGAGATTCAGATCAGCCGATCACATGGACAATTTCGCAGCCGGGTGCATTTGTTTACACCGAAGTCGGTACATACACCTATGTGATTTATGAGGATGAGGCGACCGGAACGGGTTCCGGCGGTGTGATTTACGACTCTACCCGTTATACGCTGACAGTTGTGGTCAGCAAGGATGCGAATTCGGGCGAGCTGATCGCCACGGTTTCCATGACAAAGAGTGTGGAAAACAGTGATGGTAAACGGACGGTTACAGACGTAACGATTGACGGCAGTGATTCGGTCACGTCCTTTGTAGCGGACAGCACACATAAAGATTATGAGGATACAGGTGATTCCTTTACGGCGTCTTTTGTCAATACTTACGACGCAAGTGAGACATCCATCATTCTCAGAGCGACAAAGACTCTGACCGGACGGAGTCTGGAAACGGGTGAATTTACGATCTGGATCCAGGAACTTGATGAAAGCGGTTATGTGATAGAAGATACACTGGTTGAGCGTTCTAACGGAGCTGCCGGAGCGTTCGGTTACGAGATTGTATTTGATACGCAAGGTACGTACTGGTTCAAGGTTTCTGAGGAACCGGGAGGTCTTTCCGGAGTCACCTACGATACTCATTATTATATCGTGGAAGTGGTTGTGGAAGATATAAATGGTGTACTGACAGTTGTTAGTACGAGTACTACTTATTATGATGCAAACGGAAGAACGCAGCTGGGCTCCACAGCTACATACGATTCCATGGTTTTCAAAAATACCTATAAGGCTGCCGGAGAAGCAATGCTTTCCGTTTACAAGGTGCTGAACGGGCGCGATTTCAACGATGATGATGAGTTTGCCTTCAAGCTGGAGGCGCTTGACAGCAGCGCGCCTTTCGCGGATGCGTATGAGACAGATGAGGAAACCGGCAACCGTTATATCACGGTGACCGTGACCGGCGCGGAACTGAAACAGCTCACGACATATGAGAAAAACGACGACACGGCTTTGTCCCTGATTCAGATGCTGACACTGACACTGGATCAGGACGACGTGGGAAGCTGGGAGTACCGTGTGACCGAGATCGCTCCGACGGGCGCTGTACAGAACGACGATGGCACTTACACGCTGGATGATCTGACCTATGACACGCAGACATACGGCCATCTGATCACGCTGGTTGTGACCGACAATGGCGATGGCACACTGAGTGCATCGACCAGCAGCACCAATGACACGGACTGGAACGGCGACAGTGAAACAGATACGTCGAGCGCCGTGATCGTTAATACCTTTGACGCCGGCAGTATGAATATCTACGGACGCAAGACCTGGGTGGACGGCGGCCTGTCCCACACGGACAATGAGACAAAAGTACAGCTGACCCTGTACTATACGACAGATGAGAATCCGGATGAGGATACGGTCTGGACGTTATATGAGGATACTTACGGCTCTTATACCGTGAACTGGGGTACACTCTATACGAACGACTGGGATATTCTGAACCTGCCGGTGTATGACGCGAGCGGGAAAAAGATTACCTACAAGGTAGTGGAGACAGGTATCGACGGCTATGTGACTACCTATTCTAATGACAGTGATGTATATGACACGGATGTCTATGACAGCAGTACCCGCTTTACTGTTATCAACACACTGGAGCAGGATTATGTGGTTCTGAACGGTACCAAGACCTGGGTGGACGGTGGTTTGACTCACAACAACGCACAGGAGATCACCCTGACTGTCACCCGGAACAGTGAGGCCGCTTCGCTGAAAACGCTGACGCAGGTGAGCGGCAACGGCACCGGCGAGGAAGATACCTATATTGTGGTATGGAGCGGCGATGCCTATAAGATTTACTGGTATTGGACGGCACAGGACGGATATGTCGGTCTGCCTCTGTATGATGACAGCCGTTATGAGTACTATTATTCCGTGGCGGAAACGCTGAAGACGAGTAACGGGTATAACTATACTTCCGGTTCGGATATGGATGTTGACACGTATACCTTCAATTTTACCAATACACGGGATTCGGAAGATCCGGAAGCTTCCAAGACGGAGACATCCATCAATGATGCATCCGCCGGAACCGGGACATCGTCTGTGGTAAACGGAAAAACTGTGACACAGTACGGAGAAGTTTCCGTGGGCGATACCATTACCTACGAGATCAGCTATTACAACGGCTATAATACGGAATCGCAGGTTACGATCACAGATGTGCTGGATGCGGGTGTGGAGTATGTGATTGCTACGAATCCGGAAAGCTGGACAGATACGGTCAATAACTCTTTCAAAGAGGAAAACGGTACCGTGATCTGGACGTTTACGGCACAGCCTTTTGAATCAGGAACAGTTACCCTGACTGTGAAGGTGACCGAGGCGGCGGAGATAATCAATGCTTCTACGGAAACGACCGCTACTGTGGAGAATCAGGCGACTGTAGTCATTGCTGAAAACAGCATGAATACGGATATTGTATCCAATCCTCTGGAGAATGAGGAACAGCAGGATCCTGAAAAAGAACTGGTGTCTGTAACAGACGGTGATGATGCGGTGCAGACAGATACAGATGATAATGAGAATCTGTATGTATCCGTCGGAGATACGCTGGTTTACCGGATTCATTTTGAAAATAACTCGAACACTACGAAAACCATTTATCTGGTGGATACGCTGGATTAAGGAGTGACTTTTGTGGGAGCGAACCGCAACGGCGTATACTATGACACCGCGACGACGCTGACGATTGACGGGAAGACTGTCGAGGTTCCCGCAGGGTCTGTTGTCTGGGAACTGACGGTACAGCCTTTCCAGAGCGGTTATGTTCGTCTGTATGTGACGGTTAATGAGAATGCACTGAATGCGGAGCAGACATATCAGGCGGAGGGAGAACTGACTTATACGGATACGGCTTCCATTGCCAATCAGGCGTACGCCTATATCGGCAATACCACGGCGATGTATACCAGTGTGATCGAGGATCCCATCCAGCCGGAAGACCCTGTTGATCCTGTAAAGACCGAGACGGCCATCACGAATGCGGATGAGATCAGCGGAACGGTTGACGGAGAGTCGCTGACGGATGAGACTGTGATCGATGAAAACACGACGGTTACCTATAATACGGTAGATATCGGCGATATTATTGAGTATGATATCGCGTATTACAATAATTTGACCGGCAATGCAACAATCACGATTACAGATCAGCTGGATGACGGTGTTCGTTATGTGGACGCCACCGGCGACAATGGTGAAGTTGAGGGAATGACGACCAGCTATAATGCTGATACGCACACGGTTACCTGGGTAATCGATAATGTCACTCCTCTGACCGGCGGCAATGTGAAGCTGCAGGTGCAGGTGACGCACGATGCGATCGAGGAAGGCGCTGCGGAAAACAACGTTGTGAATCAGGCCAGTGTTCAGGTTGGAACTCAGAACACACAAAAAACAAATATTGTGGAAAATCCTGTAGATGATGAGCCCGGCGATCCGGAGAAGATTGTTTCGGACGACAGCGAGGCTGGTGTGGACGGCGCCAACGTAAAGGCAGGCGATCAGATTACCTACGAGATCACCTACTACAATCACAATTCAACGGCAGCGCAGATCACGATCACGGATACGCTGGATGAAAACGTGACATTTGTTTCAGCCACAGATCCGGACAGCTGGACAGATGAAGAGAACGGATCCTGGGAGAAGAGCACGACAGGGATGCTCGGCACCGGAGATACCGTTGTTACATGGACATTCACAGCCGCGGCTTATGAGGTCGGCACGGTTACGATCACGGTTGAGGTTTCGGACACAGCGGTCGAAGCCGGCAGTGTGGTGAACAATGCTTCGGTGCAGATCGGAAACGAAGATGCACAGGATGCAGATCCGGTGGAAAATCCTGTAGATGATGATCCGGAGGATCCGGTGAAGACGGAGACGGCCATCACGGATGTGGATGACGGTGATCTGGTCGGAACCGTTGATGGAAAGACTCTGACGGATGCCGCTGCGATCGACAAGGATACCACAGTCACCTATAATGATGTGACAGTGGGCGATGAGATCACTTATACGATCAGCTACTATAATCACTACGGAACACCGGCAGATATTACGGTTACCGATATTCTGGACGCAGGTGTGGATTATGTATCCGCTGACGGAACCTATACGCAGGTATCAGCGACCGACGGATCCGAGTCGGAAGCGGAAGCGGATGTAACAAAATCCGTGACCGGAACGACGACGACTGTCACCTGGACTTTGACAAATGTGAAGGCCTATGAACACGGTACGGTGACTCTGACGGTTAAGGTAACTGATGACGCCAAATCCGTTACATCCGGTGAGACGCAGGCTACTGTGGATAACCGGGCTGCCGTAACGGTTGGCGAGGTGGAAAATAAAACGAATCAGGTTGTCAATCCGTTAGAGGATGATGATCGCGATGATTCCAAATCTGTTGATATTGATCATGACTATGATTATGAAGATAATAATGAAACAGTGAAGGTAAATGATCAGATCACCTATCAGATCCGCTTCTACAACAATACAAACAGCACCGCGGATGTAACGATCACGGATGCGTTGGATGAAGGCGTGGATTTTGTGATTGCCCATGATGAAAACGGCGAGGCAGAGTCAGACGGTTATGACGCGAATACACATACCTACACCTGGACGGTTGAGGATGTGGCGCCGTTTACTTACGGCACGGTGACACTGGTTGTGAAGGTCAATGAAAAGGCCATGACCTATGCAGAAGGCGAGACGGACGCAGCAGGCAATGCAGCCGCGATCGTGGACAACCAGGCGACCGTGACAATCGGGGAAGCAGATAATGACACCAATATGGTTATCAATCCGCTGGAGGATGATGATCCGGAAGCTCCGGTCAAGACCGAGACTTCGATTACGGACGTGGATACTGCTGATCTGGCCGGTACTGTGGATGGAGAGGTTCTGACAGAGGATACGGTTCTGGATGAAAATACGACGGTTGAGTACAACAGTGTGAATGTGGGCGATGAGATCACCTACACAATCAGCTATTACAATCATCTGAATGAGGCGGCCGGTGTGACCGTTACCGACGCATTGGATGAGGGCGTGGATTTTGTATCTGCTACCGATGAAAACGGGAACACCGCGACGGCCGGATATGATTCGGAACAGCATGTATATACATGGAACATCCCGGATGTTTCTCCGATGACCGCGGGCAGTGTGACGCTGACTGTCAGGGTAAATGATAACGCGAAACTGACAGAGAACGTCGGCGATGCGGCTTCCGTGGAGAATCAGGCGACCGTTACTGTCGGCGAGGCGGAGAATGATACGAATGTGGTTGTCAATCCGCTTGGATCAGATGATCCGGAGGAGCCGGTCAAAGCAATCAGCGAAAGCAGCCCGTCCGGATACGATGCGGACGCTGAGATTGAATATGATGCGGATGACACGACGGATCAGGGTACACTGACGGAAAGCAGCGTGGGCATTGGTTCGATCATTGCCTACACCATCGATTACTATAACTATACGAATGAGAAGACAGTTGTAACCATCACAGACAAGCTGGATGCGGGTGTGGATTTCCTCTCCGCTTCTGATGACGGTGTATACAATGAGAGCACGCATACTGTTACCTGGACGCTGACGGTCGATGCTCTGACAAGCGGTACGGTGGTACTGAACGTGCAGGTAAACGAGAACGCAACGACGATTGAATCCGATGAGACACAGGCGACGGTAGAAAATCAGGCGACGGTTACCATCGGGGAGAACGATTACGACACGAACCTTGTCATCAACCCGATCGATCCGGATGACCCCGGCGACCCGGAAAAAACAGTTTCCGCTGACAGTGCGGCGGGTACAGACGGCGCAAGCGTATCTGTGGGCGATCAGATTACTTACGAGATCGGTTACTACAACCATACAAATGAGACGGCGGATGTGATTATCACAGACGTTCTTCAGACCGGCATGGATTACATAAGTTCCTCTGACGGCAGCGAGTATGACAACGATACCGATACGGTCATCTGGACCATTGAGGATGTAGCTCCGTTCACGGGCGGCACCGTGACACTGACGATTGAGGTCACGGAGGACGCGGTGGAAGTGACGCAGGTAGAGAATGAAGCAGACGTGCAGGTCGGTGACAATAAGGCCACGACCAATCTGGTTGTCAATCCGGTCGACGATGATCCGGAAAATCCGGTGAAGAGCGTGGATGTCGGAGACGGAACGGAGGTTTCCTCCGGCGACCGGCTGGTATATACCATAACATACTACAACCACCTGAATACTTCTGCAGATGTTACCATCACTGATACGCTGGATGAGGGGCTGACCTTCGTATCCGCGTCTGACGGCGGTACGTATAATGCGGCAAGCCGGACGGTAACATGGATAATTGAGGATGTTGCAGCGTTTACGGAAGGTGCAGTCACATTGACAGTCGATGTGAACGATGACGCTGAATCATCGGTAGTCAATACGGCGAAGGTTTCGATCGGCGGAAACTCTGCTGTGAGCACAAATACCGTGACGAATACGGTAAAGAGTGCTGTGACGGCATCGTCAACAACAACGACAACGACGACAAAGACAGGTGATACCGGACTGCTGTATCTCTGGATCCTTCTCCTGTTCGCTTCCGGGGCAGGTCTGTGTATCCTGGGAATTTACAGCAGAAAGAGAAGCCGGGTCAGAGAATAATGAATCAACAGGATCGTGAATCTGTGTTTATATGCCGCAGGCAGCACGATATGCAGATGAAGCGTACAGAAAGCATATAAATATGCAAAATTAAAAAAGGAGCAGGCTGGGATTTCGTTCCCTGCCTGCTCTTTTGCAAAAAAACACAGCTGTGTGATTGAAAAAGTGTGATCAGCAAGAACGGAACGAAAATTACGGATAAAAAAGTGTCATAGACACTTTTTTGTTTTTCTTTTTTCTTCATATCTAACCTGGTTGCATGTTGTAACCAGAACGGGCTGGATTACTCCAGTCTGGACGGGCAGCTGAATTTCGTGCTGTATGAGATGCAGACAAACTCGACATATAAGAAGGTCTATAATTACCTGAAAACAGAAACTGACCCGCAGATGGCAGCCCAGGAAGTGGCAGCCGGGTATGAAGGCTGTGTCGGGAAAACAGGGAATAATGATGCCAAATATACAGGGTCTTTGTTTCTTTCCTGTTATGGGAAATACTACCAGGCATTAGGTGCAAGGATGTCTTATGCGCAGGCATATTATAACAGCTATTGATCGGAGGTATTGGCTGATGCGGACAAAGAAAAGGGCATATGCGGCAAGGATCCTGTTATTGGTGTTTATGGCAGTATGCATGCTCGGAAGGTACAAGGCTTTTGCGGCAGAAGCCGGATACGGGGATATTACGTTTAAATTTTATGTGGACAATTCCCTGCGTGGGAAAGAGATAGAAATGATGTTCATGAACAAGGAGACCATGCAGTTTGTCAGCATCACCACCACGGAGTATAAGGACAATGACCTGGCAACGGAAATGCCGGCCGGGACATATGAACTGAGCGCCATTTATTATGACGGGGACTGGAACTTTAACTATATCGGTTCCCTCAGCTGTGTGGCGCGGGAAGTGCATGTGAAAGAACCTGGAAGGACAGGCTGCCGGAGGAAGTGATTGTGTAGGAGAAAAGCAGAAGTCAGAATAAACTTATTTCGATAAGAAGGAAACTCAGACGTGGTATCCTCGCTGAAATTACGAAATCCGATCCAGACCAAGGTAAAACATATTCTGATGTTGATCTGATGATGGTAGAATTGTTTTCCACTGATTAATGATATATGATGTTAAAAAAATGCGAATAATATTTGCAATGCACTTGAAAAATGAATAAAAGTTGCATATAATAATATCAAGTTAATGAAGGTGAGAGGAGATGATATTATGGCTAAAGGTAATATGACGTTGAGAATGGAACCGGAGCTGAAAAATCAAGCCGCTGCACTGTTTAAAGCTTTGGGGATGGATTTGAGTACGGCAACCGGTATATTTTACAGACAGGCTCTCAGATGCCATGGCTTGCCTTTTGAGGTAAAAATTGATGAGCCGAATGAGATAACCTATGCAGCAATGGAAGCAGCAGAAAAAGATGAAGATATATATGGACCGTTTAGTAATGTATCAGATCTGATGGAGGCTCTAAATGCTTAGGCCAGAATTTACAGGACAGTTTAAGCGTGATTACAAGTTGGCAATTAAAAGGGGATGTGATCCAAAGAAATTGGAAAAGGTTATAGATATTTTATGTAAAGAACAGCCATTACCGGAATCCTATAGAGATCATGCACTTACCAATTCTAAAAACTATAAGGGCATGAGAGAATGCCATATAGAACCAGACTGGTTACTGGTTTACAAAATCTATCAAGATACGTTGATCTTAAAACTAATTCGTACAGGGTCACATAGCGATTTGTTTTAACTAAAAAATTCACTGTATATTTGAAGAAAATTTAATGATTTTATTATTTCGTAACGCCGCCTTGGGTTTCCAGGGCGGCGTTTGTTAAGGAAGAAGAGATAGTCCTCGAATATTATCTTTCGGAAGGGCAGGATATCATGCTGAAGCTTCCCGGACGGACAAAAGTACAGCTGGAACGGCGTGCTGCAGGCCTCGGCGTGAGATATGATGACGGGCGTTTTTCAGAGGAAGAGGATGATATCCTGCGCAGGTATTATCCGCAGGAAGGTATCAGTGTGGCATCACGTCTTCTGGGCCGGACAAAGGAACAATGCCAGCGGCGCGTAAAAAGGCTGAAAATCAGCCTTGACCATGGCGCGAAATCATGGGATGAAAAAGAACCTGGAGAAAGGTGACCCGCGCATCAAGGAATGGAACCGTGATTTTACGAAACAGTTCCGTGTAAACCATCTAAGCTGGTGGGGGCGGGAGCTACCATCAGAAGCGGAGATGGAAGAAGGTTGGAAGAACCTAGAAGTTGCAGGCAACAAGGTTGATTTCATCTTTACACACTGCACCGCGAGCAGCACGGCGGCGCTCTTTTTACGCGGGCTGTATAAGCCTGACTGTCTGACTGATTATCTGGAAAAGGTAAAGCAGAAGGTAAAGTATAAGAGATGGCTTTTCGGGCATTACCATGACAATCTGGCTGTCACTGAGAAGGATATCCTTTTGTTCGAACAGATTGTTAGGATCTGGTAGGGGAGCGGCTGCAGGGCTATGATGTGGATTCCGTAATCATATACCCGTACAATTAATCAGAAAAATACGAATTTTTTAGAAACTGTCACATTTGTGGCAGTTTTTTTGAAAAAATCGCTTTATTTGTTGCATTTTGTGCTCTTTTAATATAGTAAAGGAAATTGTAAAAGTAAATCCTTTAGAGATGAATTATAGTGATTTTTCCTTGGCTCTTAATGAGCCGGGGAATTTTTGTTTTTCAGTAAAAGATCATTTACAAGGATATAATATATACCACAACCCATATCGAATGATGTAATTATACACAAAACACATAAGAATAAATAAAACTATTTTGTGAAAAATACATGTTTTTCGTTGATGTGACTAATGAAAAATGGTACAATAATACCATGATGTTAAATATAATTAATTGGGGACGAGGGAGTTATGAAAAGATTACTTGCTATTATTATGTCTGCATCTATGGTTCTGGGCCTTTCTGAGCCGCCCGTTGTCACAGCAATGGATGATGGAAACAGCAATATGCCAATTTAAAATAAGAACATTATATCTACAGCAGAAGAAGAGGATGTACAAGTTGATGTTATTATTTAGAAGAAAACATTTTTACATTCTCTTTAGATGAAGCAGAGTCTGAGAATGCAAGTGGTACGTGCGGGGATGACCAGTCTTAGGCATTGACAGAAGACGGAACACTGACTATCTTAAGGACTGGCGAGATGGAATATAATCCATTATGACGCTGTTTTATACTCAATCCGGATGATGCTAAGCTGTTATTAATTATTTATGTTAAAAATGCTTTTTTTTGAGAACTTTTCTTTCCGATAACAAACTAAAGCCCGCTAAGATTTTTGTTATAACAATATATGTGATGAGTGAACCTTGCCACTTGATTAAAAAAATCAGATGGGTTTTGTGCAGTTAAAATAGGGACTATTTTCAACCACTAAATGCAACTACACAAAATTTCAATCAGTGATACGAGGGAGATAAATATACAAATGAAAATCTCAAAAGTAGATCATACAAGAGCGGGTGTAAGTGCCCAGAAATCAAACACACAGGGAATGCTTTATCATAGCCCTGCATCCAAGAACAAAGGTGAGCAGGATGTACGTACTATTGTAGAGAAGCTGAACGGAAGAGCAAAAATGCTATATCAGGTTTTTAACCAGAATGATTCGGAAAGCGGAGCCATGAAATCTGTCTGTGGTATTTTAAGAACCTGTACGAAAGATCTGGTTAAGGGGCTCTTAAATGAGACGGGGAAAGATGACACGCTGGATCAAACAGTGGACCGGCAGATCCGTTTCCTGGAAAGTCTTCCGAAGAAAAAAATATTTTCGCAGAATTCACAGTCGCGCGAGAAAGTCCTGTTATCGGATCTTTCGATTGAATGGAAAGGGATAGAACCTTCCGATGCAGTGGAAACATTGGTATATGGTTCTCTGAAAAAAAGCCTGAACCGAACCGTGTCTGCTCCGGATGGCAAAGAAAGGGTCCTGCTTCCGGAAGTAATCAAAAAACTATTGCTGGCTTTATGTTCCGGTGATGGATATCTGCAGGAACTCAGACAGATTCCGGAACAGGAGCTTAAGGCATTCCTGCATGCCCTGAACGAGGATTATACAAAAGAAATTCAGATCAATGGTATTATAAAATCCATTGAGCAGCAGGATGTCCGGGTACAGTGTGTGAAGAAAGACGGAGAGATGCTCCTGCAGCTGGCAAATGCGGATTACCCAAAGAAGAAATACATTTTTGAGTTCCTGAAAGAATATGCGGATAATGAGGAGAAACGGTCACAGATGCTGGTTCATTTCCGTAGGTTGGTCTTATTGTTTTACTGTGGCAGCGAAGTTTGGCACTTGTCTGAAGATGCAGATGTGGCGGAATGGACTTTTGGGCGGATGGAACCGGAGCAAGAGGAAACATTTAGTGAAGAAGCTTTGAAACTGTATAATAAAAAACAGGGGCTTCCAAGTAAAAGTGTTGAATATAAAAAACTGATTTCAGAGATAAAAGAAACGCTCAGAAAGGTAATTGTGATCCGCTACAGGGAGAGCGTGAAGGAACCCGGGCTGACAGAAGCAGACCTCTTCTGGTTGCAATACATCGAGCGTCAGGCGGAATCACTCTTGTCACATACCAGAGATTTGGAACCGGTGAAAATGTCTAAGCAGTACCTTTGCAAAAAAACATTTTCTGCATGGGTTTCCTATATTGGCATGAAGTATATCGACATGGGAAAAGCAGTGTACCATTTTGCGATGCCGAAAGGCAGCGGGGTACAGACAGCTGAAGAGTTCGGTAAAATATTGCCGGAATATGCCGAGGGGATTTCCAGCTTTGATTATGAGCGCATAAAGGCGGAGGAATCGTTGAACAGGGATATTATCTCAGCCGTTTCTTTTGCCGTCTCTAATTTTGACCGGGCAGCAAGGGATGATGAGGCAAGGCAGAAGCGCGGTAGGGAAGATATCCTGCAGCTTCTGGATAACTCAGATTTGGGGTTGCGCAATGATGCCGCAAGACGCTTATTGCAGTTTTTCGGCGGAAAAACAAAATGGGAGGACAGTTACGTAGGGTTATGTGAGGGCGGAGAACTTGCCAGTGCATTCGGGAAAGAACTTGCTCGACTGAGGAATGCAGTTTTCCATTATACAGGGGAATGGAGCGGTACGATAGCTGAGAAAGACAGAAAGGACCGGGAAATTATTGAGGAAGCATTCAATCTGGAGTCCGGGCAGGTCAACTCCCTTATCCGGAAAAAATACTATGCAAATAACGTACTTATGTTTTATCCCCGGGATGAAGTGGACGGACTGATTGGCGAACTGTATGCAGATCCGGTGGAAAGACCCGCGCAGATCCCCACATTTGGCAGGATATTAAACAAGGCGGGGTTAAAAGAATTTGATTATATCAAAGGAAAACCGAAAAGTAAGCTCTGGTCGAGCAGCACAGATTCCCTTGCAGTTGTAGGGAAGTTTGAGAACTGCCTGCTGTTCCTCCTGAAAGAAATTTATTATTAC
>Ga0192242_10442_pt1 | contig 15238 bp, 6 predicted proteins | sample Koala_Koa27_J3_FD_131235 | JGI IMG/M metagenome (GOLD analysis project Ga0192242, IMG submission 131235) | Enriched cells from koala feces incubated with labeled cellulose particles, San Francisco Zoo, California, United States - Koala_Koa2-7_J3 ...
TGATGCCGCGCGTATGTATGGGAATGAGCGGATATACCTGATGATCAAGGTGTTTGCTTTTACGGGTGTGATGCTCTCCCAGTTAAAGGAGATAACCGTAGAAACGATCTGCTCAGGAAAGCTTGTGTCTCAGGGCAGTATAGTTCATATTCCTTCTGTACTATGCAGAGAACTTCTGTATTATGCCGACAGACATATGATCTGCAGCGGCCCGATTTTTGTGACCCGTACCGGCCATGGTGTTGACCGGAGCAACATAAATCGGGAGATTCGAAATCTCGCATCATATGCGGGTGTGCCGCCGGAAAAATGTACGCCGCTTTCTTTGCGGAAACTGTATCAGGCAACGATGGACAGTATACGGTCCAGAACTGAAATTTTAGTGCAGCAGTATACAGACCGTCTGATCGAACAGGAGCAAATCAAATATGGCTGGGAGCGGCCGGAACAGGCTGAATGTGTTGTAAATAGCTGAGAGCGGATGATATAAGAGGATGGCAGATAAAGAATTACGGAAAATGAACCGCACGGAGCTGATTGAGATCATCTATGCCATGCAGCAGAATGAGCGGACGCTTCGTGAGGAAAACGAAAAACTGCAGAGACTGCTGCATGATAAAATGATACGTTTGGGACGCTCCGGCTCGATTGCGGAGGCAGCACTTGATTTGAATCATATTTTTGAAGATGCAGAAGCAGCGGCACAGCAATATCTGGAATCATTGAAGGATAAAGATGAACAGGCGTCGCAGATCCTGACGGATGCCCGGGAAAAAGCCGATGAGATTCTCGCTGCTGCCGGGATACAGCGCACGCAGACAGAATGCGAATGCGAAGCGATGCGGGATAAGGCGGTTCGTGATATACAACGGCAGGTGGATGCTTTTACAAAAAGCGTGAATCATATGATAGAGAAATATCCTGAGCTTTCTGCATGGATGCAGGAGGAAACAGAACAGCAGTGAGAAAATGGGAGGGTGTATGGATAAGAAACCGGTGTATGTGACTCTCCCGAGCGAAGAAGCAGTTGCCGCTGAGCGGGAGAGACTGCGGTATCAGAAAAAATACCGTCAGACTTTGCGAACCACGGTGTATGCGTTAGTTGTGGTGGCGGCTGCGGCTGTTATCATGGCAACCATATTTTTTCCGGTACTGAAGGTGTCCGGAAGCAGCATGGAACCGACACTTTCGGATGAAGACGTGATTATACTATTTCAAAACAATCAGTTTGAGACAGGCGATCTGGTCGGGTTCTACTATCAGAACAAGCTGCTTTTAAAGCGGGTTATTGCCGGGCCGGGAGACATCGTTGATATTGATGAGAAAGGAAATGTTTATGTCAATGACGAACTCATTGACGAGCCCTATGTAACTGAGAAATCTTTGGGGGAGACGGATCTGGATTATCCGTATCAGGTGCCGGAGAACCGATATTTTGTGATGGGAGATAATCGGTCAACATCCATTGATTCCCGCAGCAGCGCGATCGGCTGTGTTGAAACAGATCAGATCGTGGGAAAAGTTGTTTTGCGGATATGGCCGCTGAAACGGCTGTCACTATTGCGGTAGAGGGGAGAGGTAAGAGAACATGAGAGAGATTTGTAAGAGGAGCGCGAGGGTTATACCGGGCGCACGGGATCCGTGTGCAAGGTGTCAGAGGAAAGGCCGATGGTCTTACCACATGCGCATATGAAATGATTGCGCAAAATGGGTGTTCCTGCCGGTTGGTTTAATTCTGACTGCGCATAAATAATACAACATAAATACATTTAGGAGGCATGAAATGAAAAAAATGAAGAAACTTCTCGGATTCGTGCTGGCATTGGCTATGGTCCTGGGGCTGACAGTTACATCTTTTGCGGCGTCTGGTAACTATACCATTACCATCAATAATACTACCAGCGGTTATACATACGCCGCTTATCAGGTCTTTGACGGAGATCTGTCTACTGATGCTAAGATATTATCCAATGTAAGCTGGGGCGACGGCGTGGATGGAGATGCGTTGTTGAAGGATCTTAAAGAGGACACCGACACAACGAAAATTGTGGATGCTGACAGCGATGGCACTAAAGATAAAACAGTTGCGGAACTGTTTGCTAATTGTACTGATGCGGCTGATGTAGCAGAGATTTTGTCTACTTATAACACTAACAACGATCTTGCCGAAGCCTTTGCTGAGATTGCTGCGAAGAAATTGAGCACCACAACTTCCAGCAACTGTATCGACAACGCGACAGCAAATGGAACCTACACGATCTCTGGTCTGGATGCCGGTTATTACCTTGTTAAAACAACAGTTGTACCTAATAACGGAACACACTCAAACTATATTCTCAAAGTTACCGATAATGTAACAGTTGATACCAAGTCGGAGACGTTGACAATTGATAAGGCAGTGGGCGATGAGGATACTTCTAATGATGATTCCACGGAGGATTATGACTTGGGGGATGATGTTCCCTTCACCCTGACCGCTACACTGCCCAGCGACTATGCTGACTATTCCACCTATAAGCTGACTTTCCATGATACTCTTTCCACTGGTTTATTTTTTAACAATAATGTGGTTGTGACTGTTTATGCGAATGGCACAGATACTACAGGAACTGAGGTTAAGTCGGGGTATACTGTCGAACAGACGGGGCTGACTGATGGATGCAGCTTTGAAGTTCAAATTGTAGATACTAACTCTTTGATGGATTCAAGTGGAGATGCAATTTCTGTAACAAAAGATTCTACTATCGTTGTCACCTATACTGCGAAACTGAACGATGGTGCAACGAGTGTTGAAGATAACGATGTTTATCTGGAATATACGAATAGCCCTTATGATAGTGGCACAGGTACTACTACCCATGATAAGACCTATGTGGTTACCTTTACCCTGAACGTAGACAAGACGGATGGCACTAATGCTCTGGATGGTGCAGGATTCACACTGTATAAGGCGGAGCAGGTTACTGTTGACGATACCAGCTTTGATCCCGCTACAACAACGTATTATATCATTTCCAGTGGTAAGTGGATACAGGTAGCAACAGATGCAACATATGATTCGAGAGAAACCTATTATGTCTACAATGCAGTGGGAGGTGAAAAGACCGGTGGGACTAGTTTCGCTTTTTCCGGTCTGGCTACAGGCTATTACAAGCTGGTAGAGACTACTACCCCTTCCGGTTACAATACTGCTGACGATCTCTATTTCACACTTGAAGCTGTAACGGTTGAAGACAGCACTGACAGCAGCGGAGTAAGAGTTGATTCCATTACAGTAAAGGATGCTGCCGGCAATGTGATTAGCGGTACTGGGGCTACTTTTACCGTGAGCGTTACAGGAAAATCCCTTAACACGACAGTCGTGAATAACGCCGGTTCCTCCCTTCCTTCTACCGGCGGCATCGGCACCACACTTTTCTACATCATCGGCGGCATCCTGGTAGTCGGCGCGGCGGTAGTCCTCGTTACCAGAAGACGTATGCGGAGAGCATAAATCAGAAAAGTATATAGCAACAGAAAACTGACAGGAAAATTGACAAAACAAATCCCAAATGCCCCGGCCTTCCGGCCGGGGCGGAGGGAAATGTATCATACAGCTGCCGGTTGTCCGGTACCTGTCCGTAGCATATGAATTTAAGCGGGCAGGCAGCGAAGAGCCGACAGTAGAAGGTGAGAGGGGCAATAGCGTCCATGAGGAAAGGGAAACGGTTCAGGGCAGGGAAAAGAGAACGACCCGTGACGATCATTCTGGTTATTGTGCTCCTGGCAGGGCTTGCTATCTTCCTGTATCCGACCATCAGCAACTGGTGGAATGAGCGGGTGCAGTCCCGCGCAGTCGCTACATACGATGAGGCGGTTGCGGATCTGACGGAGGAGAGTTATACCGCATATCTGGAAGCGGCGGAAGCATATAACGAGGCGCTGGCAGAGGTCGGATCCGCTTCGGCAATCACGGACCCGGATCTGGTAGATGAGGATTACTGGGAACTGTTGGATATTACGGGAACCGGCATCATGGGCTACATCACAATTGATAAGATCGATGTGCAGCTGCCCATTTACCATGGCACGGACACAGCCGTCCTTGCGGCCGGTGCGGGACATCTGGAAGGAACCAGTCTTCCGGTCGGCGGGGAAAGCACCCATGCAGTTATCTCCGCACACCGCGGGCTGCCGAGTGCATTGCTTTTTACAAACCTGGATGAACTGGAAGTGGGTGATACGTTTAGCATCACGGTACTGGATCAGGTGCTGACCTACAAGGTCGACCAGATCACGATCGTTCTCCCGGAAGAGATTGAAAATCTTTATATAGAGGAAGGAAAAGACTACTGCACCCTGATGACCTGTACACCCTACGGCATCAATACCCACCGGCTTCTGGTGCGGGGCGTAAGGACAGATAATGCCGATGCACGGATGCATGTGAGCGCGGAGGCATACCGTATTGATACGCTGACTGTTGCGGCAGCGATTGCCGTACCTCTGCTGGCAGCCCTGCTGGTCTGGGTGCTGGTGAGAACGAGGAAGATAAAAAAGACAGAAAAGAGTGAAAACAGGCCGGCTGATGATGAACGGCAGTCTGGCGGAAAATAATGTGAACAGGAGGAAATGCATGATGGAAAAAAGAAGGAAAGCGGCGCGCTTCGGATCCGTATTTTTGTTATCCCTGGTTTTGTCCGCGGGGGCAGTCATAACGGCCTCCGCAGCGGATACAACAGATCTGGATATGGCAAAAAGCGGTTCCATAAGTCTGGTACTGGCTGACAGTGACGGCAATACGGTTTCCGGAGGCGCGGTCACTCTCTATGAGGTGGCAGATCTGTACCTGGACGACGGGGATATGGCTTATGAAATGACGGATGTCTTTTCCGGATACAGCGCAGAGATTGATGCAGAGGATACTGGGCTGGCGGCGGATCTGACTGCTTATGTGGATGAAAACGGCATCAGCGGCACAACGGCAGCTATCGGCTCGGACGGGGAGGTTTCGTTCGATGGTCTGGCACTTGGAATGTATCTGGTGGTTCAGACTGCTGAATCGGAGGATTATGAGGCCATCAGCCCGTTCGTAGTGACCGTACCGATCGAAGAAGACGGCGTGTGGGTCTACGATGTGGACGCAAGTCCGAAAGTGGGCACCGTGACGCTGACGGAGACTGAGGAAGAGACTCCGCCGCCGACAGAGACAACGGAAACGATACAGACCGAAGAAATCCCGACAACTACTGCAGAAACGCTGTCGTCCACGCTGCCGCAGACCGGGCAGTTAAACTGGCCGATCCCTGTGCTTGCAGCCGGAGGCGTATTCCTGACGGCAATGGGCAGGCATCTGGCACGTTCGGGCAGGAAGAACGGCTATGCATCGTAAGGCCGGCGTTGCCTGTATGGTCATCGGCATCGTGCTTTTGATTGCTGCGATGGGACTTTTAGCCTATAACCGCTGGGATAACCGGCGGGCCGGGCAGGCGGTGGCTGATATACAGGATGCACTGCAGACGGCTGAAGAGGAAGACCTTACATTTGATGATGATATTTCCGAAGACGGCGAGATGGATACCCTGGAATTGGATGGATATGAATATATCGGAACCCTGTCCATCCCGAATTTCGGGCTGGAACTCCCTGTAATGGCGGAGTGGAGCTATCCGGGTCTCAAAGTCGCGCCGGGACGTTATACCGGATCGGTGCAGACGGATGACATGGTCATTTGCGGGCACAATTATGAACGGCATTTCGGGAACCTGAAAAACCTGGAGGCCGGCGATACGATCGTCTTTACAGATGTGAATGGAAATGTTTATGAATATCAGGTGAAAGAGGTCATGATCCTGCAGCCTGCAGACGTGGAAGAGATGGCAGAGCGATCCGCGGGCGAATGGGAGCTTACATTATTTACCTGTACGATTGGCGGTCAGGCGCGAGTGACTGTCCGCTGCAGTCGGTCAGGATAGATGATAAACGATGTAGTAATATTTTCGAGGGGCAGTTTCCAAAACCGGTTCGCCCTCGGTGAATACGGGCGGAAAAGAAACTGCCTGAATGAAAGTAGAGGTGCAAAAATATATGAAAAACATAGTAAATTCCTATGTGGAAAGATTCAAGGCAAATCATCGCAAGTCCCGCCGGATGGCTTCATTGCTTCTGACACTTGCGTTAGTTGTTGCAGTGGGTGTTTTCTGGCAGCTTCATTCCACGGGTATTGCACTGACGAATGAAACATATTGCGGGTTGGAAGAACATACACACAGTGCAGATTGTTATGAAGAAGTTCTGGTCTGCGGTCTGGAAGAGTCTGAAAGCCATACGCATGATGAGTCATGCTATGAAACGCAGACTGTATTAGTCTGCGGTATGGAAGAGAGTGAAGCTCACGTTCATGACGATTCCTGTTATGATGAAAGCGGAAATCTGATCTGCGGTCTGGAGGAGTCAGAAGGACATACTCACAGCGAAAGCTGTTATGAAATACAGCAGGTACTTACCTGCGGCCTGGAAGAGTCTGAAGGCCATACGCATAATGATGATTGCTATGAAACACAGATTGTGTGCGGATTGGAGGAACATACCCATACCATAGAATGTATGAGTGATGAGAGCACTGATGTGGAAACCGCCGATGACTGGGAGGCTTCGCTTCCTGAACTCACGGGCGTACGGACAGATGATGTCGTTGCTATTGCGCAAAGCCAGCTCGGATATACAGAAAGCACGAAAAACTTCACGCTGGCCGATGACGGAGAGACAAAGAAGGGTTATACCCGCTACGGTGCTTGGGCAGAAAATCCGTACGGTGATTGGGACGCTATGTTTGCGTCGTTCTGTTTACATTATGCAGGAATTTCAGCGGAAGACTTTCCTCAGTCCGCAGGTGCTTATGCATGGGCTGTAAAGCTGCAGGAAAGCGGACTTTACGCGGATGCGGCGGATTATACTCCCGCGGCGGGCGACCTGGTATTTTTCGATACAGATAATGACGACATGACGGATCATGTCGGTATTGTCATTCAGGTTAATGGGGATGATAATACAATATCTGTTATAGAGGGCGATTATGCAGGTGATGAGAACGGTACAGATGCGGTTTGTGAAAATCAGTATGAATTGGATGATACTATAATTACAGGATACGGTACTATACCCGCAGATCAGGAACTGACTGCGGATGCAGAGTTGGTTCAGCAGACGTTGACTGCAAATACGGATGATGCAACTATTACAATCAGCGGACTCCTGCCGGAGGATGCTGCCGTATCTGCTGAACCGGTAGATGTGGAGGTTGAAGGAAAAGAGGTTTTTCTGGCTTACGATATCGTTATTTATTATGCGAACGGAATCGTATTTGAACCGGAGGACGGAACGATTGCTGTAACCATCGAATCTTCGAAAATCACGGGGAACAATGATGTATATTATGTTCCGGAAGACGGTGAACCGGAACAGATGGAATCTGAAGCCGAAGAAGGCGCTGTCGCATTTAATGCGGAGCATTTCTCAATCTATGCGGTGACTTCTTCTGAATCGGTGTATGCCAGCGGTACAATGGCAAATGCAGAAGGAGCAGAGGATGCGATTACCTGGACGTTTTATCAGGATGAAGACGGAAATTTGAGCACTTTGGTGATTTCCGGTTCCGGAGCGATACCTGATTATAGCAACGGTAGTGGTACACCATGGTTTAGTTATGTTGGTAACAATACGAACATTCCAGGGGTTAATCTGGTTATAGAGGATGGTATCACGGGAATAGGTAATTATGCATTCAACAATAATATTATTAAAAGCGTGGATATAGGCTCTGATGTCGTTTCTATTGGGGAAAACGCTTTCCGCTATGTGGGAATTTTGTCTTCTGTTACAATTCCGGGCAATGTGAAATCCATCGGAAACAATGCGTTCATATATGCGAATTCACTCACTTCAGTTACATTAGAAGAGGGCGTGGAGTCTGTTGGTATGTATGCCTTTTATAATCAGACCAGTAATGTATCATATACGGTGTACCTGCCCGGTAGTATAACGAGTATTCGCGGCGGTGCGTTTCTGAATGCATCAGCCTATGAGTTTTACGGAAATGCTGTTACTACCACAGATGATGGTTATCAGACAAATGGTACTTATACCATTGTTGATGGGGTGTTATATTCCACCGATCTGACTACCCTGGCGGACTATCCTTCGGTACGCGTGGCTGACAGCTACAGGCTTTTGGATAGTACTGAAAATATCGCATCAAGAGCTTTGTCTTATATTACGGGGACAAAGAAAATCATTATCCCCGGAACTGTACAGACTTATGGAGGCAGCAGCTTCGGAGGATATGAATTTTTAAATTCTACTGGTTTGGAATCGGTTGTTTTTGAAGATGGAGCTAATGCGAGCGGAAATAATATGTTTGAAAACTGTTCCAGCCTGACATCCATTACCCTGCCTGAGAATTATGCCGGGTTAGAACTCAGACAGTGTTATTTTAACTCTTGTACCAGTCTTGAGACACTGACAATTCCCAGCGGAACAAAAACTATCTATGGATTGAATAATAACTCGACTACGCTGAATCTGGGAACGGTGATTTACGATGCAGAAAATGCCGTAAATATTGCAAATGGAACAAGTTATAAATATGTGTTTAGTTCTGTTTCGCCCTATGATTTAATCATCGGAACGGATGTAGATACGCTGATTGCTAACTTTGACTATTTTGTAAAAGATGCCGGCAGCATTACATTCCAGGGGCCGAATTTTATCACGGTAGAGGATGGTGCGTTGGCCAGTGCTGCATCCACTGTATTGCAGAGCCTTTCCGGATATATTTATATTGATGAGTACGGCGCAATTTATCTGATCGATACAAGTGCAGATACCGCCTCTCTGATTTATGTGCCGGCGACTTATCTCGATGCAGACGGCGAAACGCAGAAACTGACAAGTTATACCATACCGGCTGAGATCACAGATACAGAAAATGGAAACAGTACAGTATATAAAGTGACGTCCATTGCTTCCAATGCATTCCATGACGCATTAAATCTGACTGCGCTGTCATTAGCAAACGCGTCTCAGATTACTGAATTGGGCGATTACGCAATAGCGAATGCTTCAAAACTGGCCAGTGTAACGGATGAAAAAACAGGCGATAAAGCTGAGACAGTAGAGTCTGCTCTGGCTCTTTTCAGCAGTGCGACTGGAAACATCGGTTATGAACCCTTTTATAACACGGCTTTGGGAGGTGCTTCCGGTTCAGGTGCATCCGCAGATGATATGGACGGCTCGAAATCTTTGAAAATGAACGCAGACGATAATACATTGGCAAAGATGGTCATTGAGGTCAGCGGGGGAACCTGGGCTGACAATGATGATATCAGCAACGGCTATACTCTTTTAACCGGAGAAACGCTGTCGATTACAGTATCTGCATCAGCGCCCAGTGCGAAAGATACTCATGTATATCGTGTGTATCTGTCTTATACGGACATAGATTCTGTCCTGAATTATAATACGGAGAGTTATAATGGAGACTGGCATACGACAGATGATCCGAATACGGTTTATCTGGAATTCACGGTTTCAACAGAAGAGACCACCAGTTTCACCCTTACGACCAATTATCCGAATACAACTTCAGATGGCGGCGGACTGACCATCTGGGGTGAGGTGCTGACGAGTGCGGAAGCAAAGACAGATGGAACAAATAGTCAGCCTGCCGATAGCGAAGATACGATTCAGGCATGGTGGGAGACTTCGCCGGACGATTATGAGGTGACAAAGGAAAACGCAGCATCTCAGGATTATGTGACACTGTATGCGGAAGACGGAACCACTCGTTTTTCTTCTTCGTTAACTTATAAAATAGAGACCAGTATAACCGGTAATACATCTACATATGGCCGTGATCTGGCTACAAGTGCATACTATGAGGATATTCTGACATTGCCGGATGGAGCGGAATGGGATAGCTCTGTATTGCAGGCTATCAGGGATGGCAGTGTATATTATCAGAATGGCGTGCTGTATTGCTACGATGCAACGGGAAATAAGGTAGAAATTGTGAAAATCTCTATCTCATCCGGTACGGATATCTCATTATCCGGTGTCAATATGAAGTACGTAGATGGCAGTGAAGGCAGTGATGGATATGTGGTTCTGTATTGGACAGTGAAAAATTCTTCCAAAAGCAGCACTTTGAGTTCGAATACGATAGATCTGAGTATTTACCCTGCTGCAACAGTTATCTCAGATGTGTCAAAGCTGGCCTCGACAGTAGAATCAACATCGACCACCACAACGGATGCGGACGGAAAAGAAGTTACAACAGTATCAGACACTACTGTCTACAAAAAGATTGCTAATAATGTAACGGCGACCTTCAGATATACTTACAGTGATGATATGACTGATTCAGACTCGGTGGAAAAGGAAGTGAGGGTTGAGGAAGGTACGCTTGATTTAAGCAAGTCTGTTGATAAGAGCAGCGGCTATTTCGGTGAAGATGTGGTTTATACACTGGTTGTGTCCAACAGCAAGGCACTGGTATTTACTGCGGCAGATACAGGAGAGTATACGCTGGTGGATACACTCAGCCAATATTCATATATCAGTGCGGACAATATGGAGACGATGTTTACTGATGCAGCGACAAGAGGCTATCCGCTGACTATAACAATTAAAAATGCTGTATTGGGTGTGTCGGATACTGCCGCAGATGTCACTGGCAATGCAGATTCAGTATACCTGAATTCCGGGAACACTTCTTCGGATAATGAAATGACTGTCTCGCTCACCATCACTTATGATGCGACAAGCGGCAGCTACACTGTTTCCTATAGTAACGCGGCCGGTGAGACGGTTACAAATACAGGAAATGATCTTGCAGTTATTTTACAGACACTTGGATATGGAGTCACTAATACCGATACATACACCTGTACATGGGTACTGGGCGGCGGTGGCAGTGAGAATGGAGGGCACTTCCAGCTGAATGCGGGAGAGAATCTTACTTTTGAAATCCCTGCTACGACAAAGAACACGTTTCAGATGCTGTTAAATGACGATCGCCAGAACCGCTATGATTTAGCGGCATCTTATAAGGCGCAAAACAATGCGTATGTTCAGTCAACAGATGTGAGCGGGACTGTAAAAAGTGCAAATGCAACAACTGCATTGAGCCGTGAAGCTTATATCAGTAAGGCGGTTTATTCCGAAGACGGAACACTGCTGACGTCAGATCCATCTGCTGAGGACGGTGATATTCTGGAGTATCGTCTGACTTTCCGGCATGAAGGAGACGGTGAGTATAACGATCTGCCCATGGTGGATGATATCTATGGTAGCCAACAGCTGCTGGTACCGTTAACAGAAAACAGTAACAATAGCAGTATTACAAGCCAGATTTATGCTGTAGATAACAATCCGAGCGGTACCGTTACAATCTATACAGATAGTAATAATAAAAAGTATTATGTTCTGGGTGCAGGAACCTATACAGATGTATACGTCGGTACTTCTGATGGAACATTATTATTGTCAGATACAATTACTGTTGAATATTCATCGACTGAAGTGGAGTCTGAAGACGGCACTGATTACACCGGTTATCATACGGAGATAAAATGGTATTATGACCATCTCAATGGCGGGGATTATACCATTCAGGTGAGCTATCAGACTCTGGTGCAGTATGCAGATGATGAAATCGAGTATTCCATAGGCAATGTGGTCTGGATGAACGACCGGACCGGATCCCGTATTTATGACGGAATCTGGGGCGGCGGCACGATGATTGACTTCGAAAAGCACCTTCTTGTAGGTGAGAATGAAACTAATGAAACAAAAACAGATGAATATAATAACAGTACGGGTGCGAAAGGTTCGGACGGTTATGATGATGATGATTACAGTACGATCTCCGCAGGAGAGACCGTGACGTATTGTCTGATTTTATCCGGTCACGGCGGCGGTACTTTTACGTTGAGCGGCAGCGATTTGTGGGATCTTCTGCCTGAAACGCATGATGTATTCAGCTGGAAAAAAGATGGTAATGTGACTTTGTCATATGAGATCGGAGCCGGCATTACAATCAGCGGGACAGCTGTTTCCGGTGATGTGACGACTACTGATCTGGATAATTGGAGTATTGTGAATGAGAGAAGCGGCCTGAATGGAAGCTGGATTAAATGGCCGGAAAATATGACAATTACATTTAACAGTTCAAATCAGCTGAAAATTTATGTGACACTGACTTTCCCGAAGGCGGATGATGATAATGGAAAATGGGATGAATATGTGGAGGAAGTCGGCGGTTCCTCGCTGGCAAATACCCTGTATGTCCGCAACTTCACATCGACAGTGACGCACGATCTGACTGAAGAGGCCAGTGTAATCCTTCAGAAAGGCGTTTATGGCGAGGCTACCGAAGCAGCGACAGGATCGAATCCCAGTTATTCCTACACGCCTACAGATGTCAATCTGAATTATTTCAATAATCAGGACAGCTATTACCGTTATGTGATTTATTATGTGACTGTTTATAACGCCGGCAATACGAAATTGTACCTGACGGATCTGACGGATACATTACCTGCTGGATATACTTATCTGCAGATGGTAGGAAGTACGCTGGCGAATGGTAATGATGCCATTTTAGATGGCAAAACATATATGGGCAACAGTACGAAATCGGCGATAACCGTGACAGGAGGAAGTTCAGAGAATCTTCTGGTGACAGGGCTTCCCACAAGTACTTCCTATAAATCGGCAACAATCACAAAGTCGGGAAGTGGGAACAGCCTTTCGTTTTCGGTAACCGGAAGTACAGGCGATTATGCGTTAAGCTATGATGAAAATGAACAGATGTATTATCTGGGGAAAGGAGAAGCGCTGGTGTTTGGTTATGTTTGTCAGGTTGGTGCCTACAGTGAGACCGGCGACACCGTAACAAACAGCATCAGCATGGAGTATTATGATTATCTTGGAATGGGTGTTTCACAAGTGGATGAGACAGATTCAAGCTACAACCTGACGGGCTCAGATGTTGTATATAACGGAAATACCTATTATGCGAATACAAGTAATGACGGCAGCCGGGTTGTGACTGACGATGGAAGTACAATTACATTGTCATCTTCTGTAAAACAAACACTGGCCGAGATTGTGCCGGGTGTCACGAAATCGTTTGCGGGATACAAGGACAGCACAGGGACGGTGCATACAGACAATGTAACATCTCTGCACGGATTCGATACAGAAACTGTTTACTGGAGCGCTGTTCTGACGAATGATGGCGGCAGGGCTATTACAGACTATTCTGTAACAGATACCATGCCAAGTCCTTATGTCTTCGAAGGGGACGTTAAAATGACTGTGTACTCCAGCACGGAAGCTACATCAGCAAGTGATGTGACGCTGTTTTCCATAGGGACGCGGACGGCAAACGACACTTCTGTTACGCTGCAGTCTGGAACAAAAACATATACACTGGAAATTAGCGGCGACAGTGTAACGATACCGTATAGCAATTATGACGGAACCAGTAATATGATTATATCGCTGAAGACAGATACTGCCGGCAACGAAGTACTTACTGTCCGGTTCGAAGGCGTATACTTTGCGATACCTGAAAGCGGAAAAATAGTGCTTGATTATTCATCCAGAAGTCCTGGCGGCGGTACAGCTTTGTCAACTTATATAAATAATATCAAGCTGGATCCGGATGGGTCATTTGATTCAAAAGGCGAAGGTATCGTTGAAACCGATGACAAAGGTAATATGAATGCTTTGAGTGCGAATGCGTCGATTACAGTTTCGGGAGCTTATGCAACCAGTTCTTCCAAGAGTGTAACAGAATTAGATTCAGACGGAAACACGACAGACAATTCGGCTTTGTCCGACAGTTCATCCAACAGCATCGTGCTCTCAGGTGTGGACAGTACCTTCCGTTATAGCCTGGATGTTCATAATCTGACGAATTATGCTATGACAAAGCTGGTTCTGATCGATAATCTTCCCGCAGAGAATGATACTTATGCAGTTGGAACGACAGGAAGAGGCAGTGAGTTTACGGTAAATCTGGCGAGTGATCCGAACTTTAAGGTGTATGTAACCACTACTGCAACAGATAGCAGCGGAACTGAAACAGTAACGAAAACAGAATTGCCAGTTAGTGATTATGAGATTCAGTATAGTTCTGTTTTGACAGAATTTACCTCGGATGATTATGCCGGAACAGCAGACAACAGCAGATGGTCAACATGGGATAATACTGTAAGTGCTGTGGACGTGCGGGCAATTCGCGTCATTATTACAGATGCGGACGGAACGCAGATTCCCGCCGGTGCGACTGTGACGGTTGAATTCGATGCGGTTGCGTATTCGGCAAACGGAGAATCTATTGACCCGAGTGCTACAGCCTGGAACAACTTTGGTTATCACTATGCATTGTATAATATTACCACCGAGTTGACGGCAATGCCTTTGGCGGTTGGTGTACAGGTGCCGTCCGCGCCGAGCTTGACCAAGAAGCTGGTAGATTTGGCCGGAGATGATTATGTGGCAGAGAAGAATACAGATTTTTGCTTTGTGATTTACAAAGGAGGGGAGTTGAAAGATTCGAATAACAGCAGTTATACGAGCCAATCCGATCTGGTAGACGCGTTGAAGAATGCGAGTATAGAGTATCGTATCGTAACTTTGACTGTGAAGGAAGGAGAGTCTTCCGGAACCCTGAGTTTGACAGGCAGCAATGGTCTGGATAGTGATAGCTGGTGGACATGGGAGAATAATCAGAAATATACAATTGCTGAGTTCCAGAATGGTAACAGCTATACATTGAAATCATGGAGTGCAACCGGAGGATCCGCTGCAGATGCGGCAAGCGGAAACAGCTATACATTTACGTATGACAGGACTAAAGAGCTGCGGATGACCTGCGCGAATACCTATGAAGTTTGGAATCTTTCTCTGACCAAAGTTGATGCGGACTCCAAGAACGAAGGTACCGGTGAATATGATACTAAACTGAAGGGTGCGGTGTTTGCTTTGTATAGTAAGACACAGCCGACAACTGCTGTGACATCTTCCTACGGAGCTGAAGCGTCTTTCACAGTGAACGGAGTCACCTGGTATTTATACGATGAACAGATTACAGACGATAATGGAAAGATCAGCTGGACGAACCTGACCGAAGACAGCTATTACCTGGTAGAGGTCAAGGCTCCGGACGGTTATAACCTGACCTATAAAC
>Ga0192242_10448_pt1 | contig 14946 bp, 16 predicted proteins | sample Koala_Koa27_J3_FD_131235 | JGI IMG/M metagenome (GOLD analysis project Ga0192242, IMG submission 131235) | Enriched cells from koala feces incubated with labeled cellulose particles, San Francisco Zoo, California, United States - Koala_Koa2-7_J3 ...
GAGATATGGTTATGTATTATTCAGGAATCAAGCCATTCAGTACGGAAAACGGCCCGGGCGTCCGCGTGAGCCTGTTTGTGTCGGGGTGCCGAAACCGCTGCAGGGGGTGCTTTCAGCCGGATACGTGGGACTTTTTTAACGGTATGGAGTTTACGGAGGAGACGCTGCAGCAGATTCTGGATGATTTAAGGCCATCCTATATCAAAGGTCTTACATTGCTTGGGGGAGATCCCTTTGAACCGGAGAATCAGGAAGGACTGATTGATCTTTTGCGGTTTGTAAAGAAGATGTATCCGCAGAAAACGATCTGGGCTTTTACCGGTTATATATTGGAACGCGATCTGATCGCAGGCGGAGCGAGGTTTACTCCTTATACGGAAGAGATGCTGGGGTATCTGGATGTCCTTGTGGACGGGCCGTTTGTTGAGGAGAAAAAGAATCTGATGCTTCCGTTTCGGGGATCCGAGAATCAGAGGATTATTTTAATGGGGGAAACACGGCGCACCGGCCGGGTGGTTCTTTCGCCGTTCATGGAGAGGGAAAGCGTGACCGCACAGTAGAGGATATGATGGGGAAGCGCATGTGACTGCGTCGAACCGGAATATGGATTTTCGTAACTGTTCAGTACCTTCACAGTTACGGTTTTCAATATTTTGCGGATATGGCGGAATTGGCAGACGCGCCGGTTTTAGGTGCCGGTGGGCTTATGGCCTGTGCAGGTTCGAACCCTGTTATCCGCATTGAGACAGGACTTGTTTTAAACAGAAAGAGGGATGATTATGGCGCAGGGAGATCCGAGACCGGGAGAGAAATATCTTCATTTTAAAAATCGGCTCTATCAGGTTATTTCAGTGGCATACCACTCGGAAACAATGGAAAAATATGTGGTCTATCAGGCATTGTACGGTGATTTTAAAACCTACATCCGCCCGTATGAGATGTTTATCAGCGAGACAGACCATGAGAAATATCCGGAGGTGACGCAGAAGTATCGATTCCGGTATCTGGGAGACGGGGATGTCAGTGAGCCGGTGGGTGAACCGGGACAGCGTCTTTTGGCTGGGCAGTGTCCGTCCGCGTCTTTACCGGAGGAAAAAACCATATCGGATTCCTCGCCGGAAGGACATCTGAATCCGTGGCTGGATAAGATTCTGGATGCGCGCGATTTTGATGAGAAATATAAGATCGTCTGTGACATGCACAATGATGTCACAGACCGTCTGATCGATGATATTGCGGTCGTCATGGATCTTGCGATACCGGATGGCGATCTGAGGAGCCGTTATGAGCAGCTGAAATACTGTCTGCGTACCAGACAGCGGTATGAAATGGGCAGGCTCAGATCCTGACCGGCCGGGATTCGCAGCCTGCGTTTTGCGGATCTTTTTTCCGCTTACTGTCCGGAGCCTGATATCCGTGCCGGCTGATATAGCTGTTATGGTAGTATGGCTGCCAGGTGACATCTTCAAGAAACCAGGCGGGCGGGACAAAGGCATTTGCTTCCTCCTCGCTGGGAAACTCTACTTCCGCCAAGATCAGCGGAGCCGCATCCTGTTCAAAGATATCCAGTTCAATCGTGTATTTCCCAAATGGAATGCAGTATCTTTTTTTTGACAGGAAGATGCCGTCTGTTTTGGGCCTGAGATGCTCGTAAGCTTCCTCTGTCAGCGGAAGATTGTATTCTTCACGGCTCATCATGCCGCCTGATTTATACGTAAGGATAAAAGAATCATCCTGCCTGCGGATGCGGACGACCGGATCGGTACAGAGGTATCCCTGTTCAATCTGGTGACAGGGATAGTCGGACAGGTTTTCGGGCAGCTTTGAGATTAAAAATTTACGTTCGATTTCCATCAGTGTGCTCCTTTATAAAAAATTATAATTAATAGTAGCAGTAAATGATGCAACTGTAAATAGGATATAATGAGCGCAAGTGACGCATTTATCACTTAGCGAAGTGTTTCTGAGATTAGTGATAAAGCGTGCAGAGCAGGAAAATACATGCTTGCATGTATTTGATGAACGGCGAAGTGAATCGTGATGAAATCACGATATAACAAACAGATTTTAAGGAAAGGAACGGCTATATCAATGAAAAAAATTGCAGTTTTGGTTGTGGATGGTGTAGAAGAGGTTGAATGTCTGACGACGGTTGATTTCTGCAGGAGAGCCGGCATAGATGTAACGACGGTTTCCATGACCGGGAAAAAACAGATTTGCGGCAGTCACAATATTATTTTCCATACGGATACGGTTTATGATGAGGTGGATTTTACTGTCTTTGACGGCGTGGTATATCCGGGGGGACCCGGAACAGCTGCGCTTGGCGCGGCGGAAGGAGCCCGTTCCCTGGCGGAGCGGTTTTTACATGAAGGCAAGATGGTGGCTGCCATTTGCGCGGCGCCGGGCATGCTGTCGGAAACAGGCCTGTTAAAAGGGAGAACAGCGACCGGATATCCAGGCTGCAAGCCGGACGGGGGTGCTGCCTGGACGGACAATACGACTGAGACGGACGGCAATCTGATTACCGGGAAGGGACCGGGGGCTGCATCTTATTTCGCTCTTGCCGTGATCCGCTATCTGCTGGGTGAGGAGAAGGAAGCGGAAATTTACGCGTCGACAATGATGCCTACTTAACAGAGAAAGAGACCGCCTTTCCTGAACGTTCGTATCGAATGTTCGGATGGCTGTCTCTTTTTCATCCTTTTTGAGGTTCACGATTCGTTTACCGGATCGTTTCGATTTGCGGAAAAATGTCCGCAGGATGTTACTCCTGAGAGGACATCTGCTCTTCCTGCTTTTTGATCATTTTTCTGACCATCTCGCCGCCGATGGAACCGGCCTGACGGGAGGTCAGATCTCCGTTATCTCCTTCCTTCAGCGGCACGCCGATTTCAGAAGCAACCTCCTGTTTAAAACGGTTCATTGCGCCTTTTGATTCCGGAACGGATAATCTGGACGAATTTTTAGAAGAATCACTCATGTTGTACACCTCCGTAAATAAATCTTCTCTATTGTAAAGACAGGTCGCTTTGAAAACTCATGGATTTTTATGAAAGTTCGCTGTCCTGTTTCTAGTATGAACGGCGGCGCGAAAAATATTAGTGGAAAAATTTTGTATAAAATATTTGATTTCAGATTCTTTACCTTGCATTTGTAAAATCGCTGTGTTATAATGCCTAAATGACTGTAAGCGCTGGAACTATGCCCTTTTTTCCGTGCCGAATCAGATATTGTGCCGGAGAAACGACGGCAGCTCAGTCGCATATCGATAGAATTCAAGGAGGAAATGAAAATGAGTGTACAGGTTGAGAATCTGGAAGAGAAGAATAAAGTAAAGCTTACGATTGAAGTATCCGCGGAGGAGTTTGGCGAGGCGCTTCAGGAGGCATACAAAAAGCAGAAAAAGGATATCAGCCTTCCGGGCTTTCGCAAGGGAAAGGTTCCGATGAACATGATCGAGAAGATGTACGGGCCTGGCGTTTTTTATGAGGAAGCTGCCAATATTCTGATCCCGCAGGCCTATCGCAGTGCCGCGGAGGAGAGCGGAGAGGAGATTGTTTCCAGACCGGATATTGAGGTGACGCAGATTGAGAAGGGCAAGCCGTTTATTTTTACGGCGGTAGTTGCCGTCAAGCCGGAGGTGACACTCGGCAAATACATGGGCGTAGAGGTGACAGAGATCGATACGCAGGTGTCCGATGAGGACGTCATGAATGAGATTGACAGAGAGCGCGAGAACAATGCCCGGATCGTCAGTGTCGAGGATCGTGCCATTGAGAACGGCGATACCGCGGTGATCGATTATGAAGGGTTTTCCGACGGAGTTGCTTTTGACGGAGGTAAGGGTGAGAATCATTCCCTGGAGATCGGCTCCGGCAGCTTTATCCCCGGTTTTGAGGAGCAGCTGATCGGTAAGAATGCAGGTGATGAGGTGGAAGTGAATGTCACCTTCCCTGAGAGCTATCACGCACCGGAGCTTGCGGGCAAGGATGCCGTGTTCCAGGTGAAAATTCATGAGATCAAGACGAAGGAGATTCCGGAGCTTGATGATGAATTTGCGCAGGATGTGTCCGAGTTTGATACGGTTGACGAGTACATGGCGAGCGTGAGAGAGAAGGTTCAGGAGCGGAAAAATGCTGAGGCGAAGCAGACACAGCAGGAAGAGGCTCTGGAGAAGATCGTTGCGGATTCCCAGATGGATATTCCGTCTGAGATGATTGATATGCAGACTGAGAATATGATCAACCAGTATGCGCAGCAGATGGCTCAGCAGGGCATTTCTCTTGATCAGTATCTGCAGATCGCGGGCATCACGCTTGAGGAACTGGGCAATCAGGTTCGTCCGGAGGCGGAGACTCATATTCGCCAGGATCTGGTGTTGGAAGCCATTGCACAGGCGGAGGACATTGAGATTACAGATGAGGATGTAGACGCAGAGATTGAGCGCATGGCAGTCCTTTATAAGATGGAAGCAGATCAGTTGAAAGGTTACGTGACGGAGAATGAACGTGAGAATATGAAGCTTGACCTTGCTTCCCGTGCCGCACTGGAGCGTGTAGCGGAGGGCATGAAGCCCCGTGCGAAAGCGGAAGAGGCTGATGAGCCCGCAGCTGAGGCCGGAGACGCGGCGGCAGAGAGCGCTGATACAGAGGAATAGGAGATTGAACTATAACAGAGTGTCTTCGCGCAAGTCATTTCTGTTCAGAGAAAACGGTGCAGATCGAGCCGGCAAGGCCGCTCTGCACCGTCATGTTTATAGGATATGATATAACGAACAACGAAATGTGATCATGAATCATGGATTCATGATATAAGGAGGAAATTATGAGCTTAGTACCTTATGTAGTAGAACAGACCAGCCGCGGAGAACGCAACTACGACATATATTCCCGCCTCCTGAAGGATCGGATCATTTTTCTGGGCGAGGAGGTCAATGAAGTGACGGCCAGCCTTACGGTGGCTCAGCTGTTATTTCTGGAATCAGAGGATCCGGGTAAGGACATTCAGCTGTATATCAATTCACCGGGCGGCGTGGTTACCGCCGGTATGGCGATTTATGACACGATGCAGTATATCAAATGTGATGTTTCTACCATATGCATTGGACTGGCAGCCAGTATGGGAGCATTCCTTCTGGCCGGCGGTGCGAAAGGAAAGCGTTTTGCCCTTCCCAACGCGGAGATTATGATTCATCAGCCGTCCGGCGGTGCGCAGGGGCAGGCAACGGATATCAAGATCGTTGCGGAGAATATTTTAAAGACGAAAGAGCGTCTGAACCGTATCCTCGCACAGAATACGGGGAAACCATATGATGTGATTGCGGCTGACACAGAGCGGGATAACTTCATGTCCGCTGATGAGGCGATGGCATACGGCCTGATTGACGCCGTGATTGAGAACAGGCAGTAGATTTATGTGTAACGGTGAAGGGGCTTTACAGTTACGATTGTGGAGGAAATATGGCAGGGAGAATTATTCAGGAAGATAAGATACGCTGCTCTTTCTGCGGGAAGTCGCAGGAACAGGTGAACAAGCTGATTGCGGGACCGAACGGCGCCTATATCTGTGACGAATGTATCGAGATCTGCAATGAGATATTAGAGGAAGATATGTTCCGCGGCGAAGACGTCGAAGAGGAAGAGAATCGGCCGGGTATGGAGATTAATCTTTTAAAACCGGCGGAGATCAAGGAGTATCTGGATGAGTACGTCATCGGACAGGAGCAGGCGAAAAAGGTTTTATCTGTTGCTGTTTATAATCATTACAAACGGATTCTGGCAGGACCGATGCTGGATGTGGAACTGCAGAAGAGCAATATCCTGATGCTGGGACCGACCGGCTCCGGCAAGACGCTTCTGGCACAGACACTGGCCCGTATATTGAATGTACCGTTCGCGATTGCGGACGCGACGACACTTACGGAGGCCGGGTACGTTGGTGAGGATGTAGAGAATATTCTGTTGAAAATTATTCAGGCGGCTGATTACGATATTGAGAAAGCTCAATACGGTATTATATATATTGATGAGATTGACAAGATCACTCGGAAATCAGAGAATGCTTCCATCACCAGAGATGTATCCGGAGAGGGCGTGCAGCAGGCATTGCTGAAGATTCTGGAGGGAACGGTAGCATCCGTACCCCCGCAGGGAGGCAGGAAGCATCCCCAGCAGGAATTGATTTCTATCGATACGACGAATATACTCTTTATCTGCGGAGGTGCCTTTGAGGGGCTTGATCGGATCATTGAGAACCGTTTGGATCGCGGTTCCATCGGATTCAATTCCGAGCTTGCGGAGAAGACGGATAAGAACATCAGTGAGATTCTGAAGGAAGCGCTGCCGCAGGATTTTGTAAAATTCGGTATGATTCCGGAGTTTATCGGCCGCGTGCCGGTGACGGTTTCTCTTGCAGCGTTGGATCGGGAGGATCTGATTCGCATCTTAAAGGAACCTAAGAATTCGTTGATGAAACAGTATAAGAAGATGCTTGAACTGGATGGTGTGGAACTGACATTCGATGAGGATGCGTTGGACGCAATCGCGGATCTTTCTCTTGCCCGTAAGACCGGAGCCAGAGGATTGCGGGCGATCATGGAGAATGTCATGATGGATCTGATGTATCAGATCCCTTCAGATGAGCGCATTCAGAAATGCAATATTACGAAGGATGCGGTGGAAGGTACTGCGCAGCTGCTGCTGGAATATAAGATGGCGGTGTGATGATGATTTAAAGCGGGGCGGGGTCGTTGACTCCGCTCTTTGAGGATGCGAGATGAACGAATTATTACAGGAAATGCCGGTTGTGGTATTCCGCGGAATCTGTATTCTGCCCGGAGCGGTTACACATTTTGATGTGAATCATCCGAAAGCTATTCAGGCTGTGAAGACGGCCATGGGTGAAGGCGGACAGATTTTTCTGGTTACGCAGAAGGATATGCAGGCGAAAAACCCGACGGAAGAAAACTTATATCGGGTTGGTCTGGTTGCCGAGATTCGGCAGGTAATCAAACAGAAGGATAAGACCCGGGTGATCGTGATGGGAAAACGAAGGGCAGAGCTGGCGTATTTTATAAACAGTGGCGCCGGTCTGCGGGCGCAGATTTTGTTTTTCTCCAATGAGAATCAGCATGAGCCGCCTGTCGTGGAGGAGGCCATGCTCCGCAGTCTGCAGGAGGAACTGTTCGACTACACAAATGAAAATCCCAGGGTTCGGAATGAACTTCAGAAGCATCAGGATGGTCTGGCGCAGCTGGACACTTTTCTGGATGTGGTGGGCAACACCCTGCCCATTCCCTATCAGAAGAAACAGGCGCTGCTCGAGGCAATTACCCTGCGGCAGCGATATGACGAGATGATGCTGATTCTGCAGCAGGAGACCTGTGTCACACAGATCAAAAATGATCTTCAGGCAAAAGTAAAAGCGCGTATCGATAAAAACCAGAGAGAATATGTGCTGCGTGAGCAGATGAAGGTGATTCGCGAAGAACTGGGGGAAGATGATGCTGATTCGGACGCAGAGCTGTTTATGCAGGCAGTGGAGTCGCTGGATGCACAGGAGTCTGTAAAGGAGCGCCTGAAAAAAGAAATCAGGCGGTTTAAAGCGCTTTCCTCTAACGCGGCGGAGAGCAGTGTGCTGCGCACCTATCTGGAAACGATGCTGGAGCTGCCGTGGAACAGGCGATCTGAGGATTGTACGGATCTCTCTCATGCGAAGCAGGTGCTGGACGACGACCACTATGGTCTGGAAAAGGTGAAAGAGCGGGTGCTGGAATTTCTGGCCGTCCGTCATCTGACGAAGGGCGGGGAGAGCCCGATCATTTGTCTGGTGGGACCGCCCGGAACCGGCAAGACGAGTATTGCCAGATCCGTGGCCCGTGCGCTGGGCAGGGAATATGTCCGTATTTGCCTGGGCGGCGTCCGGGATGAGGCGGAGATTCGCGGTCATCGCAGGACGTATGTCGGAGCTATGCCGGGGCGTATTATACAGGGACTGAAAAACGCGGGTGTAAAGAATCCGCTGATGCTGCTGGACGAGATTGATAAGATGAGCAGTGATTATAAGGGAGATACTGCTTCTGCCATGCTGGAGGTGCTTGATTCGGAGCAGAATTCTCATTTTAACGATCATTACGTGGATATGCCGGTAGATCTTTCGGAAGTGTTGTTCATTGCGACGGCGAACGATATGCAGACGATTCCGAAGCCGCTGCTTGACCGTATGGAAGTCATAGAGGTCAGCAGCTACACGGCGAATGAAAAGCTTCATATCGCAAAAGAACATCTGATTGAGAAACAGAAAAGAGCAAACGGTCTGCTGCCGGAGCAGCTGACGATGACAGATGAGGCCGTGGAACAGATCATTGAGCACTATACCCGGGAGGCGGGTGTGCGTAATCTTGAGCGGCAGATCGCTCAGCTCTGCCGGAAGGCTGCGCGGGAGATTTATGAAGAAAACAGCAAAAACATTCTGATTGACAGGGCTGATGTCGTTACATGGCTCGGAAAAGAACGTTTTCATTCGGACGCGAAAAATGATGAGGACGGAATCGGCATTGTACGAGGACTGGCCTGGACCAGCGTCGGCGGGACGACACTGCAGATTGAGGTCAATATTATGCCCGGAAAGGGAGAGTTTCAGCTGACCGGACAGTTGGGCGATGTTATGAAGGAGTCAGCACGGACCGGTATCAGCTATATCCGGTCTGTCAGTCCCGGCTTTGGAATTGACAGTTCGTTTTTTGCGGAGCACGATATACATATACATATTCCGGAGGGTGCCGTGCCGAAGGACGGACCGTCCGCAGGTATCACAATGGCGACAGCCATGCTGTCCGCGATCACGGGCAGGAAGGTTCGTGCCGATGTGGCGATGACCGGTGAGATCACTCTTCGGGGCAGGGTACTTCCGATCGGCGGACTGAAGGAAAAGCTGCTGGCGGCAAAGACCGCAGGTATTGACACTGTTATTATCCCGGAGAAAAACCGCAGCGACGCAGAGGAGATTGATGCGGAGATTACGGATGGAATGGAGATTCGGTTCGCCGGCAGTATGGAAGATGTTCTTGCCGTTGCGATGGCATCATAAAAGGCAAATGACGGGATCAGACGGGACGGAAAATGCAGGTGCATTCGTGCGTTATCGTATTCGTTATGGCAGGTGGAAAGGAAAAACAGATGGTTATTAAGAGCGCTTCACTTGAGACGGTCTGCGGCTACACGAGCAAACTGCCGCAGAACACGAAACCGGAGATTGCTTTCGCAGGGAAATCCAATGTCGGGAAATCTTCTCTGATCAATACTCTGGTGAACCGAAAGGCTCTGGCCCGGACTTCGGGACAACCCGGAAAAACGCAGACAATCAATTTTTATAATGTGAATGACAGGATGTATCTGACCGATCTTCCGGGTTACGGTTTTGCGAAAGTGCCGCAGCGTGAGAAGGAGAAATGGGGAAAGATGATTGAAAATTACCTGCACGGATCCAAACAGCTCCGTGTGGTCTTTCTGCTGATCGATATCCGTCATGATCCTTCCGCGAATGATAAAATGATGTATGACTGGATCCTGTATCAGGGTTATCATCCGATGATCATTGCGACGAAGCTGGATAAGATCAAAAAGAGTCAGATTCAGAAGCAGATGAAAGCGATTCGAATCGGTCTGGGTGCGGATGCCGCCACGAAAATCATTCCGTTTTCGGCGGAGACAAAGCAGGGGCGGGAGGAAATCTGGAACCTGATGGAAACCATTTGTGCCGATACTGAGTCGGAAGGCTGAAAATGAGATTTGCGGCAGGAAAGATTTTTTCCTGTGAAATATATAATATGTGGAGAGATCATTGAAAAATAAGTATGTTTTTACTGCGGTTCTTCTGGCAGTCATCCTGTTGGTCGGAACCGGATGCACGATGCTGTATCTGCGTCATCAGGATACGGATACGGAGACAGCGCAGCTTACGGTCGTGACTTCCTTTTATCCGATGTATATAGCCGCTGAGAATGTGATCGGTGACTGTGACGGTGTCACGCTGGAGAATTTAAGTGAACAGCAGACCGGCTGTCTTCATGATTATCAGCTTACATCGGAGGACATGAAGCTGCTGTCGACGGCGGACGTGTTTGTGATCAACGGAGGAGGAATCGAGTCGTTTCTGGCAGAGGTGGCGGAGCAGTATCCGGATCTGATCATGATCGATGCCTGTGAGGATGTGAATCTTCTGGAAGATAACGCACACGTCTGGATGAGCATGGACCGGTATATGATACAGGTACAGACCATCTGTGATGAATTAGCGGAGGCTGATCCGGAGCACCGTGAGATTTATCGTGAGAATACGGACAATTATCTGGAAAAGATTCGTTCTCTGCGAGACGAATATGCTGATCTGACGGAGACTTTGAACGGACAGCAGGTCATTCTGTTCCACGAGGCATATGAGTATCTGGCGGATGATCTCGGACTGGAAGTGGCGGGACTGATGGACCTGGATGAGGAGCGTCAGGTCAGCGCCGGTGAAGTGGCCGGGATTCTTTCGACAATAGAAGAATGCCGGATATCCGTGATTTTTGTGGAGGAGCTCTATGCAAAGGATATGGGGGACACGATGGAACAGGAATCCGACGTACAGGTGGTTTATCTGGATACACTGACCCGCGGAGACTACGACGCAGACAGTTATCTGGAGGGGATGCGTGCCAATCTGGAACTGATCCGGGATGCTTTTGAATGATTTTCATTACTCAGGACAGTATATCGCATTTGAACGGCATGATGATTCGCTGAAACCTTATCATCCGCGAATGAAAACATTGGAGGTAACATGTTTCGAAAACTTATAGAACCCTGCGGCCTTCACTGTATCCGCATGAATGATATCGGAGTTACGGTGGGTGATCAGGTTATTCTGAAAAATATCAATCTTCATATCCACTGCGGCACCCTTGCGGTTCTGATCGGTAAAAACGGTGCCGGTAAATCGACACTGATCCGGGCGATTCTGGATGATATTCCGCACACGGGAACGATTGAGTTTTCCATGCATGATAAGACGACGGTTCTGCGGGATAAGGGGATGGAACTGAAGATCGGTTATGTGCCGCAGAGTCTGAACATAGAGAAAAAGACACCGATCAGTGTCTATGACATGATCGTCTGTTACCAGAGTTCCTGGCCGGTTTTTTTGAAAAAAAACAAAACCCTTTATGAAAAAATCCGTGAGAATCTGGCGGTTTTTCAGGCGGAGGATCTGATTGACAAACAGGTCTGCAATCTGTCTGGCGGTGAACTGCAGCGAGTGCTTCTGTCCATGGCTGTTATGGACAAACCGGATCTGTTGCTTTTGGACGAGCCGGTTTCCGGTATTGATCAGAACGGCATGGAGATATTTTATCACACCATTTCACAGCTGAAAAAGAATTATGATCTGGCAATTATTCTGATTTCCCATGATCTGGATTACGTGGCGAAGTACGCGGATCAGGTGATTCTGATTGACGGGCAGACGGTCGCCTGTCAGGGCAGCGTCCGGGGGGTTTTTGACAGCCCGGAGTTTCACAGGGTATTTGGCGGAGTGGTTCCGGAAAATGTGTGCAGCAGAGGAGACGTTTGAAATGAGTGCGGCCATGTCCCTTTTTCAATATGATTTTATGAAATATGCTTTTGTCGCCATCCTGATCATCACACCTCTGTTCGGCGTGCTAGGAACGATGATCGTGAGTGACAAGATGGCTTTCTTTTCGGATGCCCTGGGGCATTCGGCTTTGACCGGTATCGCGGTGGGCGTGATCTGCGGTCTGGGTGAAAGCAGTTTATCGATGGTGCTGTTCGGTGTGGCATTCGCACTTCTGCTCAACTGGATCCGAAGCAGGAACGCGTCCTCGACAGATACGATTATCTCTGTTTTTTCCTCGTGCTGTATTGCAATCGGATTGGCGATTCTCTCGCGAGGAGGGAATTTCAGCCAATATTCCAGCCTGCTGCTCGGAGATGTTTTGAGTATCACGCGGCAGGAGATTGTGTATCTGTTTTTGATTTTTCTTGCGACGATTGTGTTCTGGATTGTCTGCTATAATCGTCTTCAGGCGATCAGCCTCAACCGGACGCTGGCAAAAAGCAGAGGCTTCAGAATACGCCTGATCGAGAATCTGTTTTCTGTTTTTATCGCACTGGTCGTCATGCTGTCCATCAAATGGATCGGTATTCTGCTCATCAATGCGCTGCTGATTTTGCCGGCGGCATCTTCCAGAAATATGGCGGAGAATGTCAGGGAGTACCATTTTTTCTCAATCATTTTCTCCATGTTTTCCGGAATTGCGGGATTGTTTATTTCTTATTATACAGATATGGCGACAGGACCGATGATTGTGATTCTGGCGTCGGTCATTTTCTTTGCGACTTACTTTTATGGCAGGAACCGGTAAACATATCCGGTGATTTTAGGGGAATAATATAATATGCAAAAACCAGATCTTGATTTTCTCAGACAACATAAACCGTCCTTGATCGGTATGGACAGAGGCCGAAAGGCGGCGGTCTGTATTCCGTTGATCCGGACAGAGAATGGATATGATCTGCTGTTTGAAGTGCGTTCTTCATTCATTGAGAGTCAGCCGGGAGATATATGTTTTCCCGGAGGGATGGCGGAACCGGATGAAGACACACAGGCAGCGGCTCTGAGGGAAATTGCTGAGGAATTGCTGATCAGCCCGGAACAGGTCGAATTGCTCAGTCTGATGGATGTGCTGGGCGGGAGCCGCCTTTATGTATATCCGTATGCGGTTCTTCTGTCAGATTATCACGGCAGCTTCAGCACGGATGAGGTGGAGTCGGTATTTCGGGTGCCGCTTGATTTTTTCTTTGAACAGGAGCCGGAAATTTATTATACAACGATGAAAGTGATGCCTGAGGAGAATTTTCCTTATGACCGTATTTACGGCGGGCGGGACTATGCGTGGAGAGAACGCAGGGAAGAGGTTCTGTTTTATCAGTACGGAGAATACACAATCTGGGGAATGACAGCGAAGATAGTTTGTTCTTTTGCGGAAATTATAAAGAGAAAATTATAAAAAGAAAATCGGAAATAGTTTTTGTAAATTCGGTTATGGGAAATAAAAACAGCAGCACAGATGCTGCTGTTTTTACATAGGGAGATTTGAGTTATGAAAATGTATCTTTATTGAACCGGTGAAGTTCAATAAAATCTATCAAATAAAAGTGAATATCTTTTTTTGATGAAATCATCTTATAAAAGAAATGTGAGCAAACTGTGTCAAGATTATTAAAGCTGAAAAAATAAAATATTAAAAGAAAATGGGAAAATATAAATAAAGTATAAAACGCTAAAATCGAGCCGTGAATGCCGGGTTGACAAGAACGGGGGCGAAGATTATACTAAACTTACTGAGTGTTGATGACGATAGTACGTTGAAGTCGATGTATGGATCCAAATGACAGAGCCATCGATTTCTCAGCATTGATTAGGAAGGGGTTACAGTGTAACCGGAAGTGGAGGAGACAGATATGTTTGAATTGACCGGAAAAATCGCATTAGTTACCGGTGCCGCGGCGGGACTCGGACAGGCCATTGCCGCGACATTTGCAAAGCAGGGGGCGACCGTTGTACCGACAGACCGTCCCGGTGTATCTCTGGATCAGACGATCGCCATGATCAAAGAATCCGGAGCTGAGGATGTGTACACACATGAGATGGATGTTACCTGTCAGAAGTCCATCAACCAGACCGTAGAGGATATTGTCACTAAGTACGGACGGATTGATATTCTCGCAAGCAATGCGGGTCTGAATCGTCCGATGCCGCTGGAGGATGTGACGGAAGAGGTTTGGGATTCAGTCCTGAATGTAAACTTAAAGGGAGGTTTCTTTGTGGCTCAGGCAGTTGCAGCGGTCATGAAAAAGCAGGGCAAGGGCCGCATCATTTTCACCAGCAGTCAGGCCGGTCTGGTGGCTCGCGAGAATCAGCAGCCTTACTGTGCGAGCAAGGGCGGTATCAACGCGATGGTACGCGGACTTGCCTTTGATCTGGCGCCGTTCGGTATTACGGTGAACGCGGTAGCACCGTGTTTTGCCATGACAGAGCTGACGAGAGCCCGTCTGGAAGATCCGGATTACCGCAAGATGGTACTTGGCATGATTCCGGTTGGACACTGCGTGGAGCCTTCCGAGGTAGGAGCGGCATTTTCTTATATCGCTTCCGAGGAAGCATCCATGATCACCGGACAGACGATTGTGATCGACGGCGGATGGACCATGTGGTAATGCAGACACCGCAGAAAAGTCTGAAAACAGCGCTTTATTGTAACAAAGCGATGAGTTTCAGAGAAGGTTTCAGAATGGTAATGTATAATATGAACGAAAATGTTTTAAAAATATTTTCAGGTTTGTGCACACTTTCGGGGTTCGATTTGGTATTATAATAACCGTAAAACCCCCAATACATTATATAGTTTTTGCTTCCCCCATAGCAAAAATACCTTCTCTTTAGGAAAGAACAGCCATAATCTGGCTGTTTTTTTCGTTTTAAGGAAAAATTCGAAATATCGTTCGACAGGAACGGGGGGATTGCTTTTTTATAAGGAATCAGATATACTCTAATCGATTATTGATGCCGCACGGTTCTGTTAAAATTACTGCGGCGGATAGGAAACAATCATGAAAATAAAGAAAGAAAAACGCAAAACCAGAGGACTCCATATTATTATTGTCGGCTGCGGCAAGGTGGGGAGCACGCTGGTGGAGAGGCTGATTCAGGATAATCATGATATAACAGTGATTGATCAGAGGGCTTCCAGCATTCAACAGCTCACGGACCGGTTCGATATTATCGGTATTGTCGGAAACGGCGCCAGTTTTTCTGTGCAGAGTGAGGCCGGTGTAGATCAGGCGGATATTCTGATCGCGGTGACGGAATCAGATGAGCTGAATC
>Ga0192242_10449_pt1 | contig 14943 bp, 12 predicted proteins | sample Koala_Koa27_J3_FD_131235 | JGI IMG/M metagenome (GOLD analysis project Ga0192242, IMG submission 131235) | Enriched cells from koala feces incubated with labeled cellulose particles, San Francisco Zoo, California, United States - Koala_Koa2-7_J3 ...
TAGTCAGCAAGTTTTGAAAATTAGCATAAACGCGTAAGTTTTCAAGTCCCCATTTTTGAGCCAGTTTCTTGGGGAAAGTATAACCCAAAGTAATGTTCTTCAAACGAACATACGAACCGTCTTCTATGTAACGGTCACTCACGCGGTCATTATCATTCGGGTCATTAACGGTTGCACGAGGAATGGAAGTACCCGGGTTTGCTACGCGCACATTGGTAATATCATCATACCAATGATATACTGTCACACCATTTACCACTACCCCGTTAGAATAGTCTTTCGACGCATCAATCGGTACCAACTGAGCTCTATTGTTAACATCTATCAATTGATTGGTCCATGTAGAGTTCATATGCGTCAGTTTCATACTCAAATAGTTAAATACATCATTCCCGACAGAACCATTAATAAAGATAGAGAGGTCAAAATTCTTGTAACGGAGTGTATTTGTCCAACCAAAAGTAAAGTCCGGCATTGGAGAACCAATCTTGGTACGGTCGTTTTCATCAATCACGCCATCACCGTTCAAATCCTTGTATTTAATGTCGCCTACCCAAACCGTATTGTTTTTATTAAACACGCCGTTACTCGGATACTTCTCTGGTTTAGGAGAGGTCTGCAAGTCCTCGAGATCTTGGTAAACGCCGTCACACACATAACCATAGAAATTATACAAAGATTCACCTACATTCGTCACACTAACGACATCGGTCCATTGGCCATAACCCACAATCTGTGCAGAACTTGTGCCCGACAAAGAGATCAATTTGTTGCGGTTAAACGAAATCTGAAAATCAGAATCCCATTGGAAATTACCAGTCAACGGATGTGTATTAAGTGAAATTTCCAAACCTGTGTTACGAATGTGTCCATAGTTACCCCACGGAGCAGCCAAAGCAGAAGACGCATTACCACTTGTACCCATATAAGAAGGCAACTGAAGCTGCATTAACATGTCTTTTGACTCTTTTCTATACCAGTCTACAGTTAAGTTAATGCGATCGTGCAAGAAACCAAGATCCAAACCAACATCAATCTGTTCCTGAGACTCCCATTTAATACCGGTATTGGCAATGTTGGCAGGACGATAACTCATACCCAAGTCCGTATTCATAGCCGTAATGGAAGAGCCCCATTTATAGCTACCGACGTTGGCGTTACCTGTCTGTCCCCAACCAACACGAAGTTTACCATTGCTAACGACAGGAAGTAAAGATTCAAAAAATTGCTCGTTGGAAAAACGCCAAGAAGCAGCGATTGAATGGAAACCTGCCCAACGGTTTTCAGGGCCGAAATTGGAAGAACCATCATAACGGTAAGTATACGTAGCCAGATAGCGATCTGCGTAATTGTAAGTCAAACGCGTAAAGAATGAAGCCATTGCAGCACTTCCAAATCCGTAGCCGATAGAAGGGGTTCCATCTCCCAACGCCGGATTATGAACTTCATCCGAAGGCAGGTCGGTATTAGATATGCTCGAATAATCATAATGAGACTCCCAACATTCCTGTCCCAACATGATAGAAAAATTATGCTTGTCAATGTTCCCGTTATAAGTAAGATAGTTCTTTAGCTGCCAGAACGAAGAACTGTTTTTCTGGATGCTGCTTGTGTTTGAATCACGCGCCCAGGTTCCCAAATTCACCATAGGTTTGTACCGCTCACCCTTACTGGAGCTGATGTCGTAACCCAATTCCGTATGCCAAACCAGATTCTTAATAGGCGTAACCTCAAAGAAGATATTACCTGTAAGTTTCTGACGGTTCAATAAAATATCATCCATCATGGCCATAGCTACAGGATTCGGGTTGGTATATCCTTCCTGCGAAACCGACGAATAACTTCCGTCCACATTATAAATAGGAATGCTGGGAATGGTAGTCAAAGAATAATTAATCAAACCCTCATCACTATCGGCCAATTTGAGGCTTTCGTCCGTATTGGACCATGTAGCACTTAATCCCATCTTCAACCATTTCTTTAGCTGGGCATCCAAATTGGTACGGACACTGAAACGCTCAAAGCTACTGCCAATAATTGTACCGTCTTGGTTCATATAAGAACCTGATACGTAATATTGTACCTTATCAGAACCACCTTGAGCACTAACCTGATGCTGATGCTGCAACGCAGTCTGGAAAATAGCGTCTTGCCAGTTAGTACCCTTACCCAAAATGGAGGGGTCTGAAAGATAATTGCTGGCCGTAGCCTCGCCCATATCGACAAAATCATTATAGTAATTAGCATATTCACGCAAATTCATCACATCCAAACGCTTGGTCTGACGCTGAACAGCAAACATGCCATCATAAGAGAATTTAGCTTCGCCGCTTTTTCCACGTTTGGTAGTAATCAAAATTACACCATTAGCGCCTTGGGCTCCATAAATAGCCGTTGCCGAAGCGTCTTTCAAAATTTCCATGCTCACAATATCAGCGGGGTTAATCGTTGACAAAGGAGAAATAGTCGACACGGAACCGTTTCCAAGTGCGTCACCTAAACCATAATCAGCGCCACTCTGTCCCTGGCTTTGAACAATCACACCGTCAATTACATAAAGCGGTTCGGCATTGGCATTGATAGTAGCCTGACCACGCACACGAATCGAAGAAGATGATCCCGGAGCACCTGATGTGGTAACCGCAGTAACACCAGCAGCACGTCCTTGCAGTGATTGGTCAAGGTTAGTAATGATTGAGCCTTTCAACTTATCTTCCCCCATAGAAACGGAAGCACCCGAAAGGTCACTCTTTTTCATTGTACCATAACCTACGACAACAACCTCATCCAGTACCTCCGCATCTTCCTTTAAAGTAACTTGCAGATGTGTCTGGTTTGTAATCTTAATTTCTTGACTGACATAACCGATAAAAGAAATGACAAGTGTTGCCCCAGGGTTTACATTCAATGAAAAATTACCATCCATATCAGTAATCATACCATTGGTTGTGCCTTTTTCCAACACATTAGCACCGACAATAGGGCCAAGCTCGTCAGATACAGTACCTGTAATTTTTTTACTTTGCTGTACAGCTTCAATCGCATCAACAGACGCTGCCAAAGCCTGATGGGAATAACCCATACAGAACAGAGAGCATGCGCCTACAAGCAATGCAGTTCTTTTTAGATCCAAATTCATATTAGTATTTTTAGATTAATGATTAAAAACTGCCTTCAGGCAATTTCCTTAAAAAAACAAAAGGTTTCCATTCATCCGCCTGCATTAAAAACAGCAGGTTTCAACACCACAAACAAATCATTCCATCCGGCGGCAGCACCCACAAATTGTAATCCACAGCCGGTATACACAAAGACCAACACATTTTCCCAAAGCTTTTTCGGGTAAAAGAGTCCAACTAAACCAGCACCCAGCCCAGCATCACATCCTCGGAATGCTCCAAAGTTTCCAGTCATGTCCGTCCCCATTTGTTCAACAACCGTTGCCTGCATTCTTATGATCCGTGCAAGCAACAATCGCGGTAACAAGCACAATAAAGCCCATAACCACTTTAACATTTTTCTGTTTCTCATTGGTATTATCTAAATTAAAATTGTCCGCTGCAAAGGTACGAAATCATTATTTCTTAAATTACACTATTTTATCCTATCATTATACTAATCGAAATAGTGTTGAAAAACATATTTCATCCCAATGTAAAGCAGTATTACCAAAGTCTTCAAACAGCCTTGTACAGGCATATACACACCATTTGCAGCCAAACGGCAAACATCCCAGCCAAGCACGAAACGCCCCGACCAGGAAAATGCAAAAACAGCAGAAAACAACATTTTTTCAATACTTGGCATCCATTTCAGGATTTATCAAATTGACAACAAAAAAGCTGACACGAGAACATTTTGTCCGCCATATATCCGTATTACTAACAGCCAAATGTTTCACAATCGGCCAAACAGGAAGAACCGGGAAGTTTAAAGCGCATAAATTTGCACAAAAACGGTAAAAAACTACTATTCATGCGAGGTTTATGCAAAAAGAGACTTAATCAAAGGCACCAGTCACGCGTTACGGACAAACTTACGACCTGTTACGAGCAAACCTGCAACCTGGTACAAGCAAACCGCCAGCCTGTAACGAGAGCACAAATGGTATTTCCCACGCCTTTTTTTTGAGCCACAAGTCCGTATCTGATATGCACGAATCGGAACCAGTAAGACAGGCATAATACTATTTTAACCGAAACAGACGAATGCCTTTCCCCATGATTTACATCAAGAATATACCCCAAGCAGAGCAACCAATAAAGAGAATGTGTACCTTTGCAACCGATTTTGAACAATACTAAATATTGCTGTTCTATGATTCGTCAATGTGCCATCCTTTTCGGATGCCTAGCCTTGGGTGAACTGGTGGTTTATCTTACAGGTATCAAACTGCCCTCCAACATCATCGGCATGCTGCTGCTCACCCTGTTCCTGAAGTTGGGCTGGATAAAGCTGCACTGGGTGCAGGGCATGTCCGACTTCCTGGTTGCCAACCTCGGCTTCTTCTTCGTGCCGCCCGGCGTGGCGCTGATGCTTTACTTCGACATCATCTCCGCCCAATTCTGGCCCATTGTGATAGCATCCTTAGTAAGCACCCTACTGGTGCTTGTTGTCACCGGCTGGGTTCACCAACTAACACGTAAACTAAAATGAATTTCCTCGAAAACGAATTCTTCCTGCTGGCCGTCACCTTCGGAGTGTTTTTTCTGGCCAAGCTTTTGCAAAAGCGCACGGGCATCATGCTCCTTAATCCCATTCTGCTCACCATTGCCATTCTCATCATTTTCCTGAAGATGGCCCACATAGACTACAACACCTACAACGAAGGCGGACACCTCATCGAGTTCTGGCTGAAGCCCGCCGTAGTAGCGCTGGGCGTACCCCTCTACCTCCAACTGGAAACCATCAAAAAGCAGTTGCTGCCCATCATCCTCTCCCAACTGGCCGGATGCATCGTGGGCGTAGTGTCGGTGGTTCTCATCGCCAAGTGGATGGGGGCTCCCGATGAAATCATTTACTCGTTGGCGCCCAAGTCGGTCACCACGCCCATTGCCATGGAAGTCACCAAATCGTTGGGAGGCATTCCCTCGCTCACGGCCGCGGTTGTGGTATGCGTGGGATTACTGGGAGGCATCCTGGGATTCAAGACCATGAAACTGACCCACATCGGAAGCCCCATGGCCCAAGGACTTTCACTCGGAACCGCCGCACACGCCGTAGGCACTTCCACCGCGATGGACATCAGCCGCAAGTATGGAGCCTTCGCCAGCCTGGGACTGACCTTGAACGGCATATTCACCGCCTTGCTCACTCCCACCCTCCTGCACTTGCTGGGACTATTATAAGCCACTCAACCTTCAACAAGCATGCTCCAATTCAAGCCCATCACCTTACAGGACATCCAGGAAATAAGGCCTTACCTGGACAAACAATCCTACCGCACCTGCGACTTCACCGTGGGCGGCATTTACATGTGGATAGACTTCTTCCATTACGAATATTGCATTGACCACGGGCTGTTATTCATAAAAGGCAAGGCCGAAGACGAGCCAGACAAGGCTTCCTTTGCCGTACCCATAGGTGACGCATCCGTCCGGCAAGGCATCGAGCTGTTGCGCGAATACTGTTCCAACCGGCAGATTCCACTATTGCTGTCGGCCGTTCCCCAGGAAGCTGCCGAACAGCTGGCTATCACCTATTCCACCCGGTCGCAACACTTGCCCGACTGGAGCGACTATCTGTACCTGAGACAAGACCTCGCCACCCTGGCAGGACGAAAATACCAGAAAAAGCGCAACCATGTCAACAAATTCCACGCCAGCTATCCCCACACCAGTTACCGTCCCCTCAACGCTGACAATCTGGAGGATGTAAAAGCGTTTTTCTTGCGATTTAAGGCCGCCAATCAAAAAGAAAATCCTTACTTTGCATTCGAGGAAGCCATGGTAGACCGCGTGCTGGAGCATTTCTCCGAACTGAACCTCCTGGGCGGTGTACTTTACGTGGAAGACGACATTGCCGCATTCGCTATTGGCGAAGTGGTGAACGACACCCTCTTTGTACACGTAGAAAAGGCACTGACCGAATACAACGGTGCCTACGAAGCCATCAACCAGCAGTTTGCCCGACAGGCTACCGGCAATCCCGAAGTAATATATGTAAACCGGGAAGAAGATGTGGGCGACGAAGGCATCCGCCGTGCAAAGTTGTCCTACCAACCGGCCAGACTCTTGTACAAATTTAACATCAGCATTGAGTGAAAGCACCCCAAACAACCCTAATGCCCATTGGCTCCGCCAACATCGAAGCCATTTGCCAACTGGCAAGTGAATGCTTCATCGACGACCCCTTTTATCTGCCCATCCATCCCGACAGGAATATACGGATAAAAGAATTGCAGAAACTTTTTGCCCGAAGCATACAAATCTGCATGCAATACGGCCACGCCTGCTGCCATGAAGCAGAAGGACGTCCCGTGGCTTTTGCTTTGTGGTTCGATTACGGCCTGCTGAAAAAGGCCGACAGCACCGCTTTCAGCCATATCTTCCCCGTCCGGACAGACAATCCCCTGCAACGCAAAATACACAACGAACAACAAAGCATCGACCGTTTGCTTGGCAACAACACCAACTTCCTTTACCTGCTGGCCATCGGCGTACACCCCGACTACCGCCGCAAAGGCATTGCCCGCTCCCTGGTTGCTGCCGTGCAGGAAGCTTTTCCGCAGTACAACCTTTTTGCCGACCTTTCCAATAAGCCGTCGGCTGCCCTGTACCGGCAATTGGGTTTCACAATAGCCGACGAAAAGGAAGGCTGCATCTTCATGCGTTATACCAGTCCGCAGCCCAATGTCTGCATTACATCCAACGACACCGTTTATCTGGCCATTCCCCCAAGCCTGTCCCCTTCCCGGTTCCTGCAAAGGGAAGTCAAAACCGAACGCATACTCCTGCCATACATCCGCACACTGGAAGGCGATGCGCCTTGCTTCGTACAGTCACTTTACGATGTTTCAGAGGCCAACCTCATTACGGTCAGCTACAACGAACTGTTGTGTTACCAGCGCTACATCAACCTGGCCGAGTGCCAGGAGATACACCTGCAGAAAGACGGACACAACCTGACATTTTACGTCTCCACCAACGGGAAAAGCCGCTTTCAGGATACCGACGAAGCAACCCGCCGGTTACTGGCAAACAAGCAACGGGAGTGGAGCCTCATCCCCGACATCTGCATATCCATCCCCATACAGTACAATAATGTCTGCAAGCTGGAACAGGCACACGCCATACACAACGATTTCACCGTCAACCAAATGCTCTGTGCCCTCGACTTCCGTACACACTACGAGGCCGGTATTCCCATCCGGGAACTGGACAACCGTAATTTCAAGGAACGCATCGTGCGCTACTATGTAGGCAATGTAACCGTGCAGATACAGTCGGAAAGCGAAATATCGTTCAGCGGATCCCAAACGGAAACCGAAAACTACATCGGCGCACCGGTAGAGATGGAAATGATTGTATCCATCGATTGCATGACCCGTACCGGTGTGTTACACCTCATTTCCATGTCGTGCGGACTGGTACTTACGCAACTGCTCGACTCCGTATCGCGCAACCAGCTCAACATAGAGTGTCCCGACGGACTGGAAAACCTGTACCAGTACCTGAAACGGGAACTGGACATCGAAAAAAGAGGGACAGCCAAAAGTTTCATCACCCTGCCCCAGAACCGCAACACGGTAGACGACGACCTGCTGGCTTCCATCCTGTTCTGCGAAACCCACTATGCCGAAAACGAATCATTGGGAACCGTGGCCGACAACGTCATTGTAGAAAAGCTGAAAAGCGAACACGGCATTGCCCAATACAACTATGCCTGTGTGTATGCCCATACCAACGTGGTAATACAAATGTCAGACACATTGGCCGGAAGCATTGCCGAACGCATTACCCGCGAATCCATCACCTTGTTTTACATCGAGCTGATACTGTTTGAGGAAGCCGCCATACAGATAGCCAACCACCGCATCGTAAACTTCCTCACCCAACTGGACGACTATGTACCCAGCAATGTACTGAAACAAATCAATGCCATCGTCAGCGACCACGTGCGCACCATCGAGTTCTGGGACATACAGATGAATTACCCTTCTTCCAAAAAATCGGTTGACGATATCCGGGAAGCCTTCCACATACAAAAGGAACTGGAACTTATCGAACGCAACAAGGCACAGCTGCTTACCATTTATCAGACACGCAGCGACATTATCGACCGCAAGGAAGCCGCCATCCTCTCGGCAGCCGGTATTGTACTGGCCGGTGTCTCATCGGTCGAAGCCGTCAACAATTGTGGAGACAGCCCCATCTTCTACATTGTCACCTTCCTGGTCATCATCCTGCTGTGGCTCAAACGGTTCTTCCTGCAAAAAGAAATAAAAGAACGGAAAAGGAAATGAGTACCTTCACAGACAAGCAACAGATTAGGCACCTTTGGGAACTGTGTTTCCACGAAACGAAAGAATTTGTGGACATGTATTTCAAGCTACGTTACAGCCCTGAGGTGACACTCTGCACCCGCAACAACCACCACATTGTTGCCGCCTTGCAGATGCTTCCCTACTCCATGACCTACCACGGAAGTGAAATTGCCATTTCGTACATATCAGGGGCATGTACTCATCCCGACTACCGCAAACAGGGTATTATGTACAGCCTTTTGTCCGAGGCCTTCAAGCGTATGTACGAGGAAAGGATACAATTGTCCACACTCATTCCCGCCACTCCACATTTGGTCGATTATTATGCCCACAAAGGATACGTCCCCGTATTCCGCTATGCAGAACACATATTCATTCCCACAGGCACAACCATGCCCAAAACCGGTATTCTAAAACGCTCCAACCGCTTCAACCGGGGCGAATATGAATACCTGAACCGTAAACTGCACGAACGCCCTTGTTGCATACAGCACACTCCTGCCGACTACAAAGCCATTGTCAATGGTCTGCGGCTGGACAACGGGCTGATATACACCCTAAAACGGCAGAACGCCATCACTGCCCTGGCCCTAGCCTATCCTGAGGAAGAAACGCAAAGCTGGTATCTGGGCGAATGCCTTGCCGATAGCCCGGCCTATGCCCTCCAACTGCAAACAGGCATCTGCCAAGAGCTAGGCCTCTCTTCCTTGCGTGTATTGACGCCCCCCGTTCCCGGAGAACAGTCCCACGTCTTGGGCATGGGCCGCATCATTCGCGCCCACGATATGCTACAACGCTATGCCGCCGCACATCCCGACTGTCAACTCAATATTTCCCTTACCGACAGCGAGTTAGAAGCCAACAGCGGTTATTACTGTCTCAGTAACGGCATCTGCACAAAAAATGCCAAGCAACCAACAGGCAGTTACTTGGCATTAACTATCGGTCAACTGGCCGAGAAAATATGCAGCACACCGGCTCCCTACATGAGCCTGATGCTAAACTAACAGAATTACAATCCGCTAAAGTTCACCCCATCGAACACCAACGAAGGAATACGCCAACTCGACGAAAGGCGTGCGTCATTGCCCACCGCTACCAGCGATGCCCAAAGCGATACCAGATTTCCGGTAATATTCATTTCGTTCACCGGACGGGACAACTTACCGTTCTCAATCAGGAAGCCCTCGATGCCAAACGAAAAATCGCCACTGCTACTGTTGGAGTTTCCACCGTTGAAACCGGTCACCAGAATACCCTTCTGCACATCGGCCACCAGCGCATCCAGCGCTTTGTTGCCTGGCTGAAGCACCAGCAACGACGGCGAACTGATGGTAGGCTCCACGTTCAACTTGCGCGCATTGTAGGTGTCTATGTAATACGTCTTCAAGACTCCATTCTCAAACACCGGACGACGTTCTGTGGCTACACCTTCGTTGTCAAAATAGCGGGCGCCGTTGGCACCAATCAGGTGCGGTTCATCTATCAGCGTCAGCAAATCAGAGCCGATTTTACTTCCCAGCTTATCCAGCAGGAAAGAATTTTTCTGTTGCAGAGCCGAGCCATACAACGCATTGATAACCGGGCTGAGCAAACGGCTGGAGTTCTGCGGATCAACCACCATGGTGTACTTGCCCGAAGCGGCTTTCTTCTGGCCCAGCTTGCGCAACGTACGTTTTAAAGCCTCGGCACCGATACCCTCTTTCTGCAACTTGTCATAGAAGCAGGCCGAATCGTACCAGCCATCCGAAGGACGCGCCTCGCCTTCACCCTTAATGGAAACCGAAGCCGACACGGAGCACCACGTGCTTTTCGACTCCCCCTCAAACCCATTGCTGGTCAGGCGGTAAGCAGCGCTTTCGCCGTCGCCATACGAGGTGCTGATCGAAATCACCCGTTCGTCCTTTCCCATCACCTCTTCGGCCGCCGCGCGGGCAATGCCTATCTTTTCATCGGGACCTATTGTCTCTATTTGGGTGTCAAACAATTGCAAATCGGGTTTCCCGCCTTTGTAATAGCGCGAAGGGTCGGGCAACACCCGTGCCTCGTCAACCGCCAGGTAACGGGTAGACTCGATGCCGTTCTTAACAAAAGTTTCCAATTCTTTTTTGTTCAGCCGGTTGGTGGAATACGAGCCATAACGTCCGTCCACATACAGACTGATGCTCAGACCGCTTTCCGAAGCCTGCTGCAACCGATCCATCTTGGCGTCGCGCAATTCAAACGATGTATTTGAATTGGCATACAGCACTAACTTGGCTGCCTGGCAACCGTTTTTCAGGGCAAAATCCAAAGCCCATTGTGCCAGTTTCTTATTGTCGTTCGTAATCATAACTTTTTCCTTTTTAGCTTCTTAGTTACCGTTCTTTTCTCAGCTTTCTCCGCCCACGGTCAGCTTGCTGACCAGTGCCGATGGCATGCCGCAGGTCACCGGACACGATTGCCCGTCCTTGCCACACGTCCAGGTGCTGTTGTCAATCTTGTCATTGTTGGCCACCATGGTGATGTCTGCCAGTGCCTTGGGGCCGTTACCGATGATGTTGATATCCTTAATGGGCTGTGTCAGTTTACCATTTTCGATGAGATAACCCGAGCTTACATAGAACGTAAAGTCGCCTGCCCCAATCTGCACCTGCCCATTGGTAAAGGTATCCACATAAATGCCGTTCTTTACGGTCGAAATGATGTCTTCCTCGCGCATGTTGCCAGCCTCCATATACGTGGCACGCATACGCGGTATGGGCATGTTACGGAATGTGTCACGCCGTCCGTTGCCCGTAGGAGCCACGCCATAATGCTTGACACTGATGCGGTCGTGCAGATAGCTGGTCAGGATACCTTCCTTCACAATGTAGGTTTTCTGTCCTTCCACACCCTCGTCGTCAAAGTTCACCGCCCCACGGTTATAGGGAATCGTTCCATCATCCACCACATTGATGTGTGCATCACATATCTTCTTACCCAACAGGTCGCAGAAGATAGAAGTGCGCTTGCGGTTGAAGTCAGCCTCGAAAGCATGGCCGATAGCCTCGTGCAACAAAATACCCGAACCTCCGGCACCCATCACCACGGGCATTTCCCCGCCTTTGGGCTTCACGGCCTTAAAGAGGATGGAAGTGCGCTTCACAGCCTCACGTGCCAGCAGTTCCACCACATCATCCGTCACATACTCAAACCCCTTGCGGAACGAACGTGCCGCATATCCGTTCTCCATACGTCCGTTTTCTTCCATGACACAGAAGGCCACAAAATTCACCATCGGGCGGTAATCGTAGTAAGATACGCCTTCAGAATTGCAGAATAGTACATGCGTAGTACTGTCGGACAACGAAGCCTGCACCTTGCGCACCCGCTCGTCGAGCGAGAATACCTTTTCATTCAGCTTCTCCAGGAACGGAATCTTGTCCTTCACCGTCACCTCTTCCCAAGGTGACACCACCGGATAACGGTTTTTCTTGATTTCCTTCTCGGTCAGCCCCACCGGTTTTCCGGCCTTGCCCGACGAAGCAATGCGGGCTGCCGTACGGGCGGCACGCAACATTTCATCGAGTGTCACACCCTCCACATAGGCATAACCGGTCTGGTCGCCTGCCAGCACACGCACACCCATGCCAAAATCTATATTTGAACTACAACTGTTCACCTTGCCATCCATCAGGCTGACGCTGTTGCTGAACGTATGTTCAAAATAAAGGTCCACATAGTCGCCTCCCTTTTCGAGGGCGGCCGTCATCACCTTCTTCAGGTCAGATTCCGTCACGCCAAAATGGGCCATCGCTGCAGCCACGCCCGATTTTCCATCGGCACCGCCCAGCGGCCGGCACATGCTCAGCGAAGGTGACGCCAATGCTCCCAGCGCAACCAGTCCGCCTGTCCGTAAAAAATTACGTCTGTCCATAGTACTAAAAAAATTATATGTCAATTTGTATCTGAAAAAGGAGAGATACCGTCGCAATATGCCGGTTTACACGTCCCTTTCAACTTTCTTTCGTCAGGATTCGTTCCAGCTCCTCGGCATTCAGCCTCAGGTAGAACTGCCCTTTGTAGGCCACCGAGATGCCGCCCGTCTCTTCGGACACAATCACCGCATGCGCATCCGACACCTGCGAGATACCCATTGCCGCCCGGTGGCGCAAGCCCAGTTCTTTGGGAATGTCCAGGTTGTGCGATACGGGCAGGATACATCCAGCTGCCTTGATACGCTTCTTACTCACCACCATGGCACCGTCGTGCAACGGACTGTTCTTGAAAAAAATATTCTCTATCAGACGCTGGTTGATGTTGGCGTCAATCACTTCACCGGTTCTCACCACCTCGTCCAACGGCGTGTTGTGTTCAATGACAATCAGTGCCCCCACCTTCTGCTTCCCCATGCTGATGCAGGCCATCACAATGGGCATGATGTCGTCGTGGCCGGTCTCGTTCTCCCGGTTGTTGCCCGTAAAAAAACGTATCAGCGCACTGACGTGCCGGTGTGACCCCAGCGTCAGCAGGAAGCGCCTGATTTCTTCCTGAAACAGGATAATGAGCGCCAGTACACCCACGCTGACCAGTTTATCAAAGATAGACCCTAACAGCCTCATCTCCAACACCTGCGATACCACCAGCCATATCAGGATAAATACCAGAATGCCGGTAAACACATTGATGGAACCGGAAGCCTTCATCAGCTTGTAGGTATAATACAGCAGGAAGGCAACCAGCAGAATATCAATAAAATCCTTTATGCCAAAATCAAGAAACATCTTAACAACTCCCTTTCGTTATAAGTTCTGACACTCGCGCATCTTCATTACTATCCTTACCGCTTCCACTGCCTCGCGCACATCGTGCACCCGCAGAATGTCCGCCCCTTTGACGAGACAAAGCGCGTGGAGTACCGAGGTGCCGTTGAGAGCCTCCTGCGGCGTAATGCCCAGCAGGCGGAAAATCATGGACTTCCGCGAAACACCCACCAGCAACGGAAGGCCGAACACACGAAAATCCTCCAAATGGGCCAGCAGTTCGTAGTTATGCTCCAACGTCTTGCCGAAACCAAAACCCGGATCGAGCACGATGTCCTTCACCCCCAGGTCGCGCAACTGCTGCACTTTCCGGGCAAAGTACAGAAAGACCTCGCGCAACAGGTTGTCGTAGTGCGGATGCTGCTGCATGCTTTGCGGCGTGCCCTGCATGTGCATCATGATGTAAGGCACTCCCAACCGGGCTACCGTGGCAAACATGTCCTTGTCCATCTCGCCGGCTGCAATGTCGTTGATAATGGCCACGCCATACTCTTCCACACACATCCGGGCAACGTCTGCACGGAACGTATCGACCGAAATCACCGCATCGGGCTGCACCCGGCGCACAATCTCCAGCCCTGCCCGCAGGCGTTTCATTTCTTCGGCAGGCGACACATCCTCGGCATTGGGACGCGACGAATAGGCCCCGATGTCAATGATGGAAGCCCCCTCGGCCACAATCTGTTCGGCACGGCGGGCTATCGCCTCCTCCGTCTGCATGCGGCTGCCGGCATAAAACGAGTCAGGCGTCACGTTCAGAATGCCCATGACCTGCGGCACAGAAAGATCCAGCAAGTTTCCGTTGACATTTATGTATTTGGTTTTCAGCATTTCAATTACCATTTTGAATATGTTCCCGCAAATGTAAAAAAAAGACAGGAATTAAACGGATTCCTGTCTTTTTTTCTTCTGCAAATTCAGCAGGCGGCCCGAAAGGCCGCTATGCTTATTGACAAACTTCGCCTTGCGGACATACCTGGCATGCAGGTGCCTTGTGGTGTCTGCCCGGCACAGCCTTGCCCGATCTGGGGCAATCGTCCCCTCTGTGCATGGCATGTCTTTTGCCCGGCTTGTAGATTTTCTGAATCTGCTGAGGGGTGAGGAACTTGCTGAACTCGTCGAAATACTTCTCGCGGATGTCCAGCATCTTGCGGCAACGTGCAAAGTCGTCCTTCATCTGCTGTTCAATTTCGGCATCTGTGGGCAGAGGCTTCACGTCCGGCGTCCCGGCGTCCTTTTTCACCTCCGGTCTCCCGGGCATATCCCTGCGTCCTTCCATGCGGCAGTCGCGCAGTTCCTTCAGGAAGTTTTCATAAACCGGCATGAACTTGGCAGCCGTGGCATCGTCCAGCAACAAGGCTTTGGCCATTCTCTGGCTCTGTTTCTGCATCATCTGTTCGGGAGTCAGCCGAGGTTTCTCTACGTTGCCCGGTTTAGGCTGTGCCCATACACTCTGACCGCCTATCAGCAGAACAGCCAGTAACATCATCATCCAATTTGCTTTCATAATCTTCATTTTTTTGTTGTCGAAAAATTAATAATCCATATGAAATACATATAAGCGCTTTATCTAGTTAGATGGGGCAAAAGGGAAAAAGTAAAAAACGCAGGCCGCAATTTTATGTTAATTAACTTCCAATGAAGGTCTTGAAAGGTATCTCAAAAATTGGGAAG
>Ga0192242_10453_pt1 | contig 14844 bp, 7 predicted proteins | sample Koala_Koa27_J3_FD_131235 | JGI IMG/M metagenome (GOLD analysis project Ga0192242, IMG submission 131235) | Enriched cells from koala feces incubated with labeled cellulose particles, San Francisco Zoo, California, United States - Koala_Koa2-7_J3 ...
TATACGAACTTACCCAAGGATACGTTAATGTTCGTAAACTTGGGTAAGATTTTATAGATATTGCTTGGAGAGGACTTAGAATTCATTTACTTAATAACTACTTCACCAGGATAGCATGTGTAATTAATGTTGTATCCTTCTATTTCTGCTGGGCTACAAGAAACTACTTTTGCTGAAACATTGGTGAAACTGGTGCCACAAGGGTAGCTACTACTTGTGGCTTCATTTTTTCCCGGACTAAAACGTGCGGTTACAGTTCTAGTTATGAAAGTGCCATCTGCATTTGTTAGAGTAAGTTCTAATGTGATAGTCATGTATTTAGGTATTGTTGCATAATCATTATAGACTCTGGCATATGCACTTCCAATTCCATTTGTAATTTCTATATATGGATAGATATGGAATGATAGCACTTGGTTATAAGATTGAATCTCAATTGAGGATGCATTATGTTCTGAAGCATTTTGGATGACATTATCATCACAGGAAGTTAAACCAGTAATAAGAAGGCAACTTAATATAGAAATAAAGAAAATGATGTTTTTCATATTTTTCAAGTGTTATTATTTGTACATTTTTTTTGAATCATATCATTTCTTATCTATAATCTGTCGTGTGTGACAGATTATAGATAAATAATAAAATAGTTTTTCGGATAAAATAATAGCATTATTTGCTTTTTTTACCCCAATAGGTTTTATTGTTCCCATAGGCTGCATAAACGATAGTATGTATTCTGGGTTTAGCCTCCCAGTCCGTTTCACGTTGCAGATATAAATCAATGCCATTGATGGTCAGAATTTGGGTAGTTGCATCGTAGTTCCAGGAAGCATTTCTCCAACTACCTTCTGATATTTTATGATCATCGGTTAATGTCATTATTGAAGATTCCTTTTGTTGACTGACAGCATATGATAAGTCAATATGTTCCCAATCACCAATTAATTCTTCTTCAGTGATAGCTGATTGAGGTACGGCACCATAACGTTCAGGCATAACCAAAGGCCATCCGTCTTTGGTCCAACGAATGCTGCGTACATGTCCCATCATGATAGCATTGTCTACACTTTCAGGTAAACGTCCTTGTGAAGCATAATACCAATTGCCATTGCCATCATCGAATATAGCACAATGTGAGATTCCCACCCATCCATCGCTATTGGCAAATTTATATGGATGAGTAACAACTGGATACATATCAGCTCCTTCGGTAACATTGGCACCGTCAATGCCCAAATAGGGACCAGTGATACTTTTTGAACGGGCAACACGTGTGTTATAAGGTATTTCTAAAGCATCGTAAGCCATAAACAGATAATAATATTCTGTTTGAGGATTATAAATGATTTCAGGACCTTCACTTGCTTGCCAACGATTACCGGCTTGGCGGGTGGCAATTAACTGCCCATATTCAGCAGGCGCATTACCTTCTGCCCAAGGGATACTCAGATTTTGTTTGGGCATACCAGTTGTTCCATTCAGTTCCATGGCAACGATACCACTATGCCAAGAACCATAAATTAACCAGTGTACACCTTCAGGGGTGATGATGTAGGAAGGATCGATAGCATTCCATTTGTAGTAACAGTTTGCCCAGTCTCCAGCTGTAATATTAAACTCAAGTCCTTTGTCTGAAGCGTTGGTCACTACATATCCTTTATCTATCCATCCGTCGTTATTAGCGAGGTTGGTATTTTCCATCATTCCGATAAATGCACGTTCACTCCAGGTTCCTTTGCCATTGAGTAATCCCGGACAAGTGATGGAATAATACATACGATATAAACCATTTCTAACTTTTCGTACACAGGGAGCCCAGAACCCATAGGAGATTTCTGCAGTTGTAGCAATTGGTTGTAATCCCATTCCTTGACGGATTTCATTTAATTTGGGGACTACCCAGCCGGGAAGTTCTTTCATACTTCTACCCATATATTCCCAATCAACCAGATTTTTGGAACGGCGTGCATGGAAATGTCCGTGTCCTCCATGTACATCTCCATAAGAAGCATCAGTCTGGTACATATAGTAATAACCGTCTTCAGCCAGTACTACTGATGGATCATGCACATTAGAAAGATTCCATTGGTCGCGCATATTCCAGTTAGCAATTGCAGTATAATTGTCAGGGTAGGTAGGAGCTTGGTAAGTAGCCAACTGTTCTGCCAATGTTCCGTCTGCTGTATTGAAGGTGAATTCGGGCGAATAGACTACGTCACCTTGATAAATACATACGAATGCTCGTACATAATAAGTACGCTTAGGAGCTAAATCTGTCAGTGTAGCAGATAATGTTCCGTTTGTAATGAGTGCCTTAGTTGTTGAATTGTGAATTGTTGGAGACGGTTTTATACTATAACAGAAGCCGGCACCGCTATAGCGTATGTCATTGCGTATATTGACTGTTACGTTAAGCGAGGCGGATGACGTACTTATATCTCCTGTAATTGCAGGTACTTCTATGGCAACTCCCTCGGTTCCATAATCATTGTCATCGTCGCTGCACGCTCCCATAAAGAGAGCGGCGGCGAACAAGGCAATAAGGCATTTATATCGTTTTATCATAACTTAATTCTTTAAATGTTTTTGTAACTGTAACATTGTCTCTTTTATTCAGTTGGAGTTTCTCCGTCGTCTGAAGAATTATTATTTCCACTGGTAGAAGTACTAAGTTCCCAACCTGAATTTTGTCCCAGATTTGGCAGTTTCTTTATTTCTGTGTCTGGTATCGGGAAATAATAATTTTTCGGACTATTGAATGTGCGGGTAGGATAACTTCTGGCAGAGCCATATGTGTATTCAGGTTTATCCCCTTGTTTGGTAACCGTTACGCCATAGAGATTATATACCTGTTTATAATATGGCAGGTTCTTCTCGTTGGATGGAGTTTGATCCTCAAATAACTTCCAACGGCGTTCGTCAAAGAAGCGGTGATCTTCAAAATATAATTCGATACGACGTTCATTACGGATTCGTTCGCGAAGTTGCTCCTTAGTCATGCCACTGTAAGCAGGCATACCGACACGGTTGCGTAACTCATTTATGTATTGATATGCTTCGGAAGGTCCATACGCTTCATTTACAGCCTCAGCAGCATTCAAAAGTATTTCACCGTAACGGAAAATAGGGCAGACATGATTATAGTTGGATGGATTTTTAAACGACATATTATTCAGATACTTTTTGGTATAATAACCTGTTAATGTACCACCATTTTGTGTTCCTAAGTCAGGGCCGTCAGGAGAGGATACGTCAACAGCACGTTCTTCTTCATTTAGTTTATCTCCCCAAACAGATCCTTGATGCAAAATTGTTTGTTCTAAACGCGGATCGCAATTAGCATAAGGATTTTGAGGGTTATAGCTTGGGTCCTGATCAATAGGTAGTCCATTGATAGTTTCGTAAGAGTCAACTAGATTTTGAGTTGGATTCGTGCGGCCGCTGGAATTCGTGAAACCGCAAGGAGCCAGAAAATCTTCAATTGTATGAGTATTCCATACCGAACGGGTTAAGATATATTCGTCGTTAAAGTATGGAGTCACAATGAAACATTGATAATAATTTTGTTTAGGATCATTATCAGTTGTCCTGTACAATTTATACGGTTTGGTTTGCTGAGTGTTTTTTGTTATAAATGCACGTGCAGCATCTGCTGCTTCTTTCCACCATTCCACATTGTTTGTAGGATTGTTTAATGGAGAGGCTCTATAAAGTAATGCCCTAGCTTTTAATGCATAGGCAGCTGCACCATTTACACGCCCCCAGTTTTCATCTTCGTTACTATAACGGAAGGGTAATACATCTTTTACTAAATCGCATTGATCAGCTACCCATTTCATAACATCGGCGCATTTGGTTCGAGCTACATTCATGCGCGGATCATTTTGCTCGAAAACGATAGGTACACCACTTTCATCTTCGCCTGCAATAATAATGTCACCAAACCAAGAAGACATATCGAAGTGGAAAATTGCGCGGAGCAGTTTGGCTTCGGCTACATAGCGATCATATAGATGGTTGTCATCGCCAGTTTTATCATAATTGCCAACTACCTCTTCACGGACATTTTTCAAGAATAGATTTGATGCCCGGATTGCTTTGCTGTCTCTCGGCCAAAAATCATTGGCGAACGGGTGATTGATAGCGGAATAGCCATCAGTAAGTACACTTCCATAATAGAGAACGGACCACCATCCCAGAGAATTATCAGTCATGCAGTCGCGTGACGCACTTCTAAATTGTCCATCTGTATACCCAACGAAAGCATCGGGTAAATAGGTGTAAATATTGGCCAGAAAACCACGTGTGTTTTCGTAGCTTCTGAATACTTGCTCTTCGGAAAGGGTTAAATCGACTTCCTTATCTAGAAAATCGCTGCAGGAAGTAGCTCCTACTACCAACAGTGCGGTTGCTATATATGTTATAATCTTTTTCATATTTATATTTTTGTTTGTCAAAAGTTAGAAACCAACATTTATACCGAAAGAAAATGTGCGGGTTTTAGGATACCACCAACAATAGCTCATCGGTTTCTCAGGATCTATATTGTCAGGTAAATGACTCCAATTGAATAAATTATATCCATTGAAATATACACGGCATTTGGTCATACCAACTTTTGCAATCACTCTTTTAGGCAATGAATAGCCGAATTCTATATTACGGAGTGACAGATAATTTCCATTTACAACCCAAATATCATTCATGTAGGCATTGGTACTTCTTTCACTATCTATCTTGTTGAAACCATCATATGTAGGACGGGGATATGTAGCGTTTATATTACGGGGGTCGGTCGGATCGTCCGTATAATAGCCCCATGCCTTAGTGATTTCGTGAGTAGCTTGATGTCCCCAAGGAGACCAAGTCATAGCAGGCGAAATAAATACAGAACGATTCAAGTAGGCTGTGAGTGTTGCCCGTAAATCGAAACCTGCATATTCAGCACCAAATGTCAAAGAAGGAGTCATCTCAGGAATGATTGTGTAGCCACTCGGAGTCATATCGTTTTCATCGATTTTCCGGTCACCATTTAAGTCTTTGAATACGGCAGTACCTAGCGGTTGTTTTCCTTCAGAAGCCGAGTGATACGGATATTTTTCAGGATGGTCAATAGCATCTTGGTGGCTGGTGGCGATTAGACTGGGATCACTAGCCCAATTTTGGAATTTATAAATATTCCATCCACCTACTGTACCATTAAAGACATTTTCATAAAGGCCGGCGATAGATGTATATTCAAATATTCTTTTTCCGGTTTTGCGTTGCCATTCTACGTTAGGCTCTGTCTCGTCCATCTCAGTTATTTTATTGGTATTCCAAGTTAGCATTCCTTCTAGGAAATAAGTAACTTTACCTATACGATTGTGATGTCCAATAGTCAGTTCTATACCTTTAGATTCTACTTTGCCGTAAGCATCCTGTGCAACACCGATACCCAGTAAACTTGGAGTATTGGAACGAGTTACCAAAATATTGGAACGCCATTCTTTGAAAGCATCGAATGAACCGTAGAGCTTCTTGTGCCAGAAGTCAAAATCCAAACCAACATTTAGCATATCAGAAAGTTCCCATTTGTTATTATGATTTCCGGAAAGAGTTTCTGCAACACCACTTACACCTGTATTGGATGTTCCGAAGCTGTAACCTGTACTGGAGCCAAAGGTACTCTGATAAGGGTAACGGTTACTACCAGTAGAAGATTGACCGGCATGACCAAATGAAGCGCGAAGTTTTAGCAAACTGATGTTCTTATTTTTCAGCCAAGACTCTTCGGAAGCTACCCAACCGAGAGAAGCTCCATAGAAATTACCCCAGCGGTCTTCCGGAGCATAATTATCACAGGCCATACGTGAAAAGTTACCCGAAAGAATGTATTTGTTATCATATACGTAGGTAGCTTGTCCATTGTATGATAAGAATCGGTTGGAAGAGAGTTTACCTACATCATGATTGTTAGCATCACGAACGTTTTCCATATTCTGATAAGTACGTATGAAAGCACGGGCATCTATTGCATGTTTCCCAAAAGACTTATTATAACTGAATCCAGCATTGAAGTTAAAGTTATAATAGTTGGCACGTTCATTAGCAGATGGATTTGTTAAAGCGGAATATTTCGTAGTTTGTATATACGTAAATTGTGATGGATCTTTCACATTCATATTCATGTAATCGTATTCATAGGAATTTACACTGTTATCCTGCGTAGATTGGAATACGTCGAAAGCATCGAAACTGACTGTTACATTTGCCTTTAATCCTTTTACCAGTTCGGACAAATTGCCTGTAACATTTAAAGTTGAATATAAATTACGACGACGGTTCTTATCTTGACCAGATGATCCCAATAAACGTGCAGGGTTTTGGGCAGTGTTTTTAGAATACAACTCACCATTTGGTGTGTAAACAGGAGCCATTGGGTCGGCTTCGACAGCGCCGAATGTAACTAAGGAAAATACACCTGTACGAGGTTGGGAAATATTGTCAATACGTCCACCTAAGTCCAATGATACATTTAAGTACTTGTTTACGTCAATATCCAGATTAGAACGCAAGTTATATCGATTCAATACATGCTGAGTACTGAAATTGTCATTATATTCTGTCCATTTGGAATTCCACATACCTTCTTGACGAAGATATGAGAATGATACATAGTAACGAGCGCGATTATTACCACCACTTATCTGCATATTGGTTTTGTAAGTGGGAGCCATATTTCTATATAATTGGTCAAACCAGTTTGTGTTAAAATAGCGATAGCGGTCGATACCTTCCAATTCTTCACCTTCGGTTACACGACGATACATTTCGACTTGCTCGTCAGAATATTGAGGATCTTTACCATCCAGATATAGTACTCGGTTGGTGGTTAGTGCTTTGTTATAGGCGTTCTGATTTTCCATTTTATTGCTCAACATCTGAAAACCTACTTCTTGTGTAAAGTCAATTTTCGTTTTTCCGGTTTCTCCACGTTTAGTGGTTACCATGATAGCACCGTTGGCGCCGCGCATACCATAAATGGCTGTTGCAGCTGCATCTTTCAATATTGTGATGTTTTCAATAGGGAAAGCATCAAGGAATGAAAGATCACGCTCTACATTATCTACGATAATCAGTGGGGTACGTGCATTTGAATTCATAGTACGGATACCACGAATGTACATAGCGGTTTCCGTCCATCCTGGTTCACTGGACCACTCATAAGTCTGCATACCGGCTACAGTTGAAGAAAAGGCATTTTGAAGTACAGTAATTGGATATTTTTGCAATTCTTCACCTGTTACGGCTGAGGTCGATTCAGTCATAAACTTTTTCGGTTTACGGGTAAAAGCAATTGGCATAGTATGCAAATATTCGTCTATGTCAGATTCCATCGTGATTTTGAAGTCTTTATCAAATTCAGCTGTAGCTGTAGCATTTTTATAGCCTATACTACTGACGCAAAGTTCATCACCTGCTTTTACATTTTTTAGACTGAAGTATCCATTATCGTCGGACAGAGCAATACGACTTTGTTCGGTTACGTTGACTATAGCTCCCGGAATAGGTGTGCCGTCAGTGTCTACGATACGACCTTTTAATGTTTGTTCGCCCTGTGCCCAGACTGTGCCGGCTATGATGAGCAGGACTCCCAATAACAGGAATTTACTGATTCCTGTTAGTTTGTTCATTATATGATTCATATTGTTATACATAATATGTTCGATTTAAGATTACCAACCTGGATTATTTTCAATATTTGTCTTCCAGTATTCCCCTTCAGGTATTGGATAGAGATACATTTTATCTTCGAATATGCGCTTTTGGGCCACTTTACGTGTTATGGTTCCATTATCTGCCACATCTATTCCATAGATATCGCGTGAAAGAGCCTCTGTAGCTACATTCCAACGGCGAACATCCCATGCACGGTGTTCCTCAAAAGCAAATTCGATTGTACGCTCTTTATGAATAAAATTACGCATTTTATCTTTGGTGTTCAGATCTGTACGAGTTGCTACACTACCGGTGATACCTGCGCGTTCACGGATTTGATCGAGCATAGAGTATACCTCATCACAAGGACCATTTACTTCATTCATCGCTTCTGCATAGTTCATCAGGATTTCTGCATAGCGAATGATGGTCCATAAGCGATACGCCGTTCCGGAATGTTCAACGCTGAGGATTGTTTCGGGCGTGTATTTACGCACATAGTATCCTGTGGGAGTAGAATTGGCATTACCCCTGGGATTATCGCGCATTCCAAATCTTACATCAATAACTCCGCTACCCCATTCTACGCCTTGATAGAGAATGGTAGCTGTGAGGCGTGGATCACGATTTTTCCATGGGTTGGCATCATTATAACCACTTTCCGGGTTAATAGCCGGAGTCATAGAATTGCTGTTATATATCGGAGCTCCAGTAGCATCATATTGGGTAAAGGGAGAAGAACCATCTACCATGTCATACATATCCACTAAGTTTTGTGACGGACAAAGGCCACCATTTCCTCCTTCGCCCACAGGGGTATCGTTTTTAATACTACCCCAGTTATGCTTATCATCATTCCGATAGAAGATGACTTCTTTATTGCTTCCTTGGTAAGCGGTTCTCAGTATAGCGTTAGTATAGTTTTCAATACCTAATGTTGTCCCGGTAGCATCTTTACTATTGAATAGAGCAAAGCTTGTCCCGTAATTGTCAATGAATTCTTTAGCGGCATCAGCGGCTTGTTGCCAAGTTATTCCAGATTCATCACTGTAGCGCGGGCTTGCCATAAAGAGCATAATACGTGATCGGAGAGCGGATGCCATAGGCTGGGCAATACGTCCTGCTGATCCCAAATCCCAAGCTGTCTTATAATCCAGCAAATCGCTTTCACATTCCTTGAGTTCTTTTAAAATAAAGTCTACTACATATTCTTTTACAGTAGGTCGGCTTGTGTAATTGCTAAGCAAATCACCATTTGGGTCAAGTACATCTTTTACAATAGGAATAGGGCCATAGCGTAAGAACTGTTCCCAATAGAAGTAAGCACGCAGGAAACGGGCTTCCGCTATGTAATTCTTTTTGTCTTTATTGTATTTTTCTTCAGTATCGGCCGGATTCTTAGGTACTTCTTCTATGCGGGTAAGAATCATGTTACACTTACGAATAGCCCGATAATAGTGTTCCCATGTATCAGACAACTCAGGTGAACCGGATGCTCCATAGAAATTACCAAGGTTAAAAGAAGTTCTAACGCCATTTCCATAAGAGGTCTCTGCCAGATCAGTGGCTGCATCTAACCAAGTAGAGTTGATGCGACCAGCACCGTGGCGTAAGAAGTTATAAGTGTCACGATGGAACTGTACTATCAGGTTCCAATCACTGAATACTTGTTCGCCGGTCAACTCATTACTGGGTTGTTTGTCCAGGAAGCCTCCAAATATATCCTCACAAGAGGTTAGCGTAGCAGAGGCAACACTAAGGGCGAATATGCTATATAATAATGCTTTTTTCATGTTTCTATCAGAATTTAATATTTACACCAAAATTTACGGTTTTCATAATCGGATAACGGTTTGAACCGTTACTTTCCGGGTCAGTCAGACCGTCCAAGTCATCCCAGGTAATTAAGTTGTTGGCATTAACGTACAAGCGACAGTCGCTCATTCCCACTTTCTTGGCCCATAGGGTAGGCAAAGTATAACTCAACTCTATATTTTTTAATCGCATAAATGAGCCGTTCTTCAGGAAGAATGAGTTGCCACGTTGGTTATGGTTGTCATAGCTGTCATAATGGAGTCGTGGGTATTTAGCATTAGCCAAATTTTCGGATTCACTTTTAGAAGGATTCCAACGATCCAGATGATGTTCTTTCACTTTACTGCCATTTACAAAAGCAAACATTGCTTCCGCATCGTAATAGCGGCTAACGTGGTTAACACCTTGGAACATAACACTGAATCCCCAGTTTTTGTAGTTAGCTCCCAATGTCAAAGCATAAGTGTTTTCTGGGATGTCGCTGTAGCCGATAAAAGTTTCGTCACGTTCATCAATCATGCCATCACCATTCATATCACGATATTTCAAATCTCCTACTCCTACGTTTTCACCAAGTTTGGATATCGGTAGCTTGCCACCGTCAATATCAGCTTGTGTAATGAATCCATCGCATACCAGACCAAAATATTGATTGATAGGATGACCTTCACGTTTACGGTAGGCAGTTTTGAGCTCCGGTTCATCCATCTTGAGAATTTCATTTTTGGCATGCGAGTAAGTGAGCCCTACAGTGTAAGTGAAATCCTTGCCTATATGATTGGCATGTTTCAATTCTATTTCGTAACCACTATTCTTTGTTTGTCCCAGATTACCAGCTGCCATAACTACTCCAACCCATTGTGGACGAGTAAGATATTGTGTTAAGATGTCGTTACGCTTTTCGTAGAAAAGGTCGATATTACCACTTAGTAGCCCGTTCCACAAACCGAATTCTAAACCGAGGTTGTACTTATGGGCACGCTCCCATGTTACGCCATAATTAGGGTACTGGGATTCATAGATTCCGGATTGCCAGGTTTCTCCATATCGATAGTCATTGCCAATCTGACTCCATTTCTGTTCGTACAGGAAGCGTTGTTTAGTACCGCCTATCTTATATATGTCATTACCTACCTGACCATAAGAAGCACGAATTTTTAGGTTGTTCAGCCAATCTTGTGTACCTTTCATGAATTCTTCATTAGTTATACGCCATCCTATAGATACAGAAGGGAAGAAACCGAAACGTTTGCCTTTCATGAAGTTTTCAGAACCATTGTAACCGGCATTGAATTCGAATAGATACCGATCATCATAGCCATAAGTTACATGCCCTACGATACCTTGGTAACGTTCTGCCAATTCTGCCTTATTACGATAGTCATTCTGCATATACAACATCATACCTGTTACATCATGTTTACCGAATTTACGTGCATAATTTACCTGAGCTTCCATATAGAGTTTATAAATCGAGGTAAAAGAAGAACCATAAGCCAGTTCTGTATCGGTATTGAACTTGTTGTAGGCATCAATAGAATTATAATTATTACGATTGTTCAGTTCATAAGTTGCGAAATTCTTGGTGTAATTTCTACGATGTTCGTTTTCATAGTCAAATGAAAGCATACCTTTTGCACTCAAGCCTTCCGTCAACCAGTCTAATTTATAGTCTACAATGAAATTCGTTTCATTAATAGTATTTACAGAACGATAATAACCTCCTTCAGCTAATGCCGCCACTACATTATTCTGATATTGTGAACTACCTCCATAGAGTGAGCGGGTATTATCACCACTTTGTACTTCATAGGCGACTGGGAATATCCAGCCCGGAGTATGGTTGATTTCGTAAAATACTTCGCTGTAATCACCTCTTTCTGTAGTCTTTGGACCTCTGCGCTCTTCGAAACGTGTACCAAAGTTTACTGAGAATGTCAGGTCTTTCGTTAAAAAGAAATCGGTATTAGCGCGGAAAGCGTAACGACGGAAGTTTAAGCTTGATTTATTTCCGTAAGCATCATTGCTTAAGTCCTTATACATAGAAGTCTGATCGTAGAATTCACCTGAAGCATAGTAACGCATACGTTTTGTTCCTCCACGAATGCTTACGTTATAACGCTGTGCAGGAGCTGTACTGTTGAGTACCTCGTCATACCAATTTACGTTGGGATAGAGCATAGCATCCACTCCGCTCAATTGCCCGGCTACCGATTTACGATACATTTCAATGTCATTGTCGCTATACCATGAGTTGATTCCATCGTTACGCAGTGCCTCTTCAAGCAAGACAACAGATTGATAAGAATCTAGGAAGGTATCTCCACGAGTAGGACTTTGAATTTGCCAGTTGGCTGTCAAGCTCACTTCCGGCTTTTGTTCCTTACCACGTTTGGTAGTAATTAACATAACACCGTTTGCACCGCGTACACCATATACAGCTGTTGCTGAAGCATCCTTTAAAACAGAGATTGTTTCAATATCATCGGGAGCAATTTGTGAGAATGCGCGTTCCACACCATCTACTAGAATCAGCGGTTGTGCATCACCAGCGAAAGTAGCACGACCACGAATATAAATCTGGGCATCATCAGCACCCGGGGCACCGGAAGTTTGTGAAGTGATCACACCTGGAATTTTACCGGCAATAGCTTGTGATACGTTGGCCGCAGGAGTTGACAATAGGTCTTTAGATGATACTTGGGAGATAGCACCAATGACACTCTCCTTTTTCTGTGCACCATAACCTACTACTACTACTTCTTCCAGCATTTCTGAATCTTCTTTCAAAGTGACAGAAATAGAGTTTTTCCCATTTAGGTTGATTTCCTGTGTTTGATAACCAACGAATGAAATCTGTAGTATAGCATTAGCATTGCTGACTGTTAACTTGAAGTTACCGTCTATATCTGTAATAGTACCATTGTTTATTGTACCTTTTTCAAGTACACTGGCGCCAATGACAGTTTCTCCGGTAGCATCTTTCACAACACCTGTCACTTGCTTTGACTGGGCAAAGAGCATTTGTCCTATTGTCAGAAAGGCGAGTAGCAACAGAAGGCCCGTATGTTTCGGGACTACTGTTATTATGTGTTTCTTTCTTTCCATGTTATATTAATAATTTGTATTAGAATAAGGCTTTGTTTTTTTCTTTGTATTATTGTTCTTATTTGTTGTGGGGTCAGGGCCACATTATAAATAGCAATGTGGTCGAACGTGAATCCTGGATCAGGATCTCCCCAGTTCCATCCCTGGTTACCACCTAAACAGACATATTTCAGACCGTTGTCACCAAATAAATTACCCACATTATTTCCGGCACCCGAGCCACTGATAGTCCATGAATTCTTCAATACACCATCAAAATAAACAGCGGCAGTAGTTTCTGTAAATACAGCTGTATAGAGATGCCATTCATGATCGGCAAGCCAGTCTGTAGCATCATGGTATACACCATTTACTCCTGCATCATTTTGGTTGTCAACGTAGTCGCACCAATTATCGCCTACATTGTCTGCCCCATTCATATTAACCATTACTACCCCCCGGTATTGGCAGGCAAACATTGGAGTTCCATTAGACGTTGCAGGTCCTGAAGCATAGGCTGTAAATAGTGGAGACTACATGTATTCGTTGGATGCACCTGCATTTTCTGCATTCACCCAAACAGCAATTGATAATTGTTTATTTTCAGCTAAGTTGGAAAGTGTATTTTCAGGTAAAACCAGATAGTTGGTACGTTGGGCTCCTCCTACATTTTGGAATACATTACCCCAAGCTCCGCCAGGACGTTCAATACTACCTTCACCAAAGATCATAGCATCATTCACTCCCTTTTCAAAATCATTAAAGTATTCTGGTACAGGTAATTTCTTATATGCAACAATATCCTGAATTTCAGCTTGCGTTAAAGCTTTATTATAAATGGCGATATCATCGAACATGAATCCCGGGTCGTTATCTCCCCAATTCCATGCTTGGTTACCTCCCAAACAGATGTATTTTAAATCACTTCCATTGGAGAATAAACCACCGATTACATTTCCGTCACCAGAACCGCTAACTTTCCATTCATTTTTCAATACTCCGTCAAAATATACTTTGGCATTGGTCTCCGTTAACGTAACTGTGTAATAATGCCAATCTTTATCAGCTAACCAGTCTGTTGCATCGTGATAGACACCATTTGTACCTGCTAGATTTTGTGCATCTGTAAAGTCGCACCAACCATTACAATTTACCTGGAGAGTTCCTCTGTATTGACAGATAAACATTGGAGTACCATTGTCGCTAGCAGGGCCTGAAGCATAGGCTGAAAATAAGGGAGCCCACATATAATCGGAAGAGGCACCGGCATTGGCGGCATTTACCCATACGCCAATACTCATTTCTTTAGTTTCCTTTGAATGCGAAAGTACATCTTCGGGCAGAACTAAATAGTTAGTACGTTTGGCACCTCCTATATTCTGGAATACACGACCAAAATTACCTCCAAATTCAATGAAACTACCACCACCATAAATGGTAGTGCCATCATCTTCTCTTTCAAAATCATTATAGTAAACTTGACCAGGGTAGAGCTCGCCACCTTCAATAGAACTGCTACCACCTTTCTTGGGTACAGCAATTTCTTTATTGGTAATTGTGTTTCGATAGATATTAACATCATCTATCCACCATTTTTGATTTTCGGAACCTGAACCGTATCCTATATATAAATAAGGTACAGATGCCATAAATTGAACGATTTTGGAGAAATCGAAATCAGAAATATTTTTTTCTATTTTCTTTAGCCCGTCTATGTACACAAAATATCCGTTATTCTTAACAGATATTGCTACATAATGCCATTCACCAGCACTCATCAATCCAGTTTTGGCATCTGCTGGATTATTGTCTTCGTAACTACCATCTACGCCTTCATAGTTTAACCAACCGTTGGCTGTAAAAAACATACGTTGAGTAGAATTTGCATTTTCAAATGAAAAAATAGCACCAGTTACATCCTGTTCAAAAGCGGATGCATCTTCATCTTCTCCAGGGACAGCTTGTTTCATCCAGAAAGTGAGTGAACTCCGTCTTGCGCTTTCACCTTATTTAATGGATTAAAGATGCGTGCATAGCCACCGGATAGTTCCAGTACTTGTCCTAATGTTTCATCAGTAACTAAAGTGGGAATGTCACCATCAGGGTAGGCGAACGTCTGAATCTCTTCGGGGTTCAATTCTTCATCATCGAATGTTAGATTGGCAACCTGCTCAAGTTTAGGTAAAACTTGATTTCCAGGGATTGGATCCATTTGCCCCCAATCTTGACAAGACCCCATAC
>Ga0192242_10457_pt1 | contig 14779 bp, 11 predicted proteins | sample Koala_Koa27_J3_FD_131235 | JGI IMG/M metagenome (GOLD analysis project Ga0192242, IMG submission 131235) | Enriched cells from koala feces incubated with labeled cellulose particles, San Francisco Zoo, California, United States - Koala_Koa2-7_J3 ...
CGACTCCCGTCACGGGGTCGACGGCGGCAAAGTCAGGTTTGTTGCTGCTCCAGGTTACCTCCTCCAGCGCTCCCTCGGGCGCAAAGGAGACCGTGAGTTTTTTGTCATAACCCTTTACGATGGTCAGCGCCGAGGGATTTACAGTTATGGAATCGGTATCCGGGCGTGGCTCTGCCACGTCTTTGGAGAGCGGTTTTATCGTCCTGCCGCTTCCCGCGATACAGATCGGCACGCTCGCGAAGTCAGTCTTATAGTCGCCGTTGTTATTACGGCCCTCGACGAAAATGTAGACCTCTTCGCCGTCGTGGTATTCGGGGATGACAAAGGTGACGGTTCCGCTTTTGTCGGCGGCGGCCTCGAGGCTCTTTATCTGCCCGTAGTATAGGGCCCTGTCGCCGCTCCTCGTGACGGCGGCGGCGAGGTGGTAGCCCACGCCGGTGGAGGCGCCCTCATACATAAGAGTTATGCTGACGTCTTGCCCCTCTTTGATTTCACCCGAAGTCACGTTTGCAGACGTGAGTTTGTAGGTGTTTGTGGCGAGTGTCAGCTTGTGCTCCTCTCTTCCCTTATCGTCAGAGGCGTAGCTCTGCTTATAGAGCGATGCGGTCAGGCTATCTTGTTTTCCGCCCGCGGCGGGAGATGTAAAGAACAGAGATTCAAGGTTCAGACGAAAAGCCGGACGAAGGCCAACTGCCCCGTCGTAGACGTTGTCATGGATGAGGTAACCGGCGAAATGAATGTAGGAAGCCCCTTGTATGCTGTAGCCAGGAGAACGAAGCCACCAATAACCATATTTCTTGTTGTCTTCTACATTATTGAAGGTACCCTGCGCAGCACCGTAGGAGGTCACCTCCGCTTTACGTGAATCGTTGTCGACAAAACCATATTTTTTCCCCAGCGCCCGTGCGTCATTAGAGTCGTCAGCATCGGCATAAGAGAGTAGAAATATTTTGTCATCCGTCTTCGGCCCCGCCGCAAAATTGGTGCGGTAACTAAATATCACGCTGTTATCCACTTTCTCTTTTGTTATCCCTCTTCCTTCGCCCACAGAGAAGGCCCTCTCATAAAAAGCGTAGCTCTTCGGATTCTTCACCGTTATATTGGTCACGTCCGCGGAGACTGACTCGGCATATTCCGCTCCGTTGAGAAATTTGCGTACCGGCGATTCGCTCCACCACGAATAGTAGGGATCTGTCTCGCTGTAATTGGAGTTGAATGACATCGCGTCAAGTATCTTTTCCGAAAGCAGCAACGCCCTGTCGCCGCTCGTTTCCAGCACACGCCAAAGTATAGGCTCCACTTTGAAGTCAGTTGAGCTTTCGCTCTGCGGATAGCTGCCGTAATATACGACGTCCGCGCTCGTCAGCGCCGGGGCCTTCCGCGCCACGCCCAATACTAGTATAAGTGACAGTAAGAGAAGGAGTAAGAGAGAGGATGATCGATAACGTAAACTTGATTTTAGTTCTGGGGGGGGGTATTCCGGTTTAGTCTGTGGCCATTATGACGTTTTTTCATCTTTTGCTGCCTCCTGATTAAGTATTTTTACTGTGGGGTTTTTGTTGGTTCGCGCATTATCCTACCGCAGTTTATGGTATTTGTGAAGCCTTTTTATTTTTCTCACAGTTATCCCTCTGCCATTATTCCACCACCAGCGCCTCCCTCACCTTCACGCGGATTTTCAGGCGGCGCTGATATAAAAAGAACTCCGCCAGAGTGTTTACCGGCGAAGTCCCCTTAGGCCGTCTATTGATTGACCGCGTTATTTGACTTTCGGCTGTGACGCCGGATTGTTATTTCTCGTATTTCGCCGCTTCGCTCTTAAGGTAGACCTGCGGCTCCGCGGGGAGCTTGAAGAGCGGGATGAAGCGGTCCCAGCCGGTGAAGGTGAGAACGAGCATCGAGCCGACGGCTATCCAGGCCATGTAGTTGTGGGTGATTATCTGTCCCACGGAGAGGGCTGTGGCAAGAGGATAGACAGAGGCGCTGATACCAAGGAAGAATCCCATGTAGCAGTGCCAGGGGACGAGCTGCGAGCCAAGAACGCCCATCGCGTCGGAGAGGGTCGCGTTTCTCAGGGCCAGTGTGTACATGTCCTCTTTGGAACCGACAACGTTTTCTTCCGTGATATTCTTGATGATCGGGCCAATGGTGACGATCTGCGCCATTTCATCGGAGAGCGCCGCGTTGCCGAGCAGGCAGAGGACGCCGTTGGCGAACATAAGGTGGCGGACTTTGTGGACCATGCGCGAAATCAGCGCGGCGACGGGGTCAAAGGCGTTCATAAGCCGCATGACGCCGCCGAAGGCTCCAACCCAGAGCATCATCGCAATCGACCAGCCGCCAGCGTCTGAGAAGCCGGTGTAGACGAGGTCAAGGAACGCCGTGATGCTGGTGACCGTACCGGCCATGAGGCCGAATACGAGGGAGGAGATAATGCCGGAGCCAAGGCAGATCAGCGTGCTGTAGCCCATGACGGCGGTGACGAGAACGATGATGAGCGGGATCACCATGTAGACGGGGACTCCCTGTTTCACGAGCTCAAGCAGCGTGACAGCCGAGGGACGCTCCTCGGCCAGAGCCGTCCAGACCTCTTTCGGTATCTGCGCAATGGCATCGGCGGCCTGTCCGGTCGTGCTGGGCAGCCCCATGCTGACGCCAATGAAGTAGAAGACTACGGCCGAGGCGATGAGGCAGAGCAGCGACCAGACTCCCTGGTGGCGGACTCTCCTGATTATTTCGACCTGCTGGATACCGGAGCTGACGATCGTCGTGTCGGAGATAAGCCCGAGGTTGTCGCCGACGCAGGAGCCGCCGGCGATGGCGCCGACGGTAAGCGCGATGTTGCCGCCGACGATATGGTTAAGCCAGAGGAAGATCGGAGCGCAGGCCGCGAACGTTCCCCACGAAGTCCCCGTCGCTATCGAGAGGACGGAGGTGACGAGCAGGGCGACGACGGCGAGAACTTTCGCGTTGAGCCCAGCGGCGAGCGACATGTTGATGACGGAGGCGGCGACGCCAGTAGCCATAAAGCATTCGGCGACGGCGTAGGCGGCCTGGAGGATGAGGAAAACGATCAGGAAGTGTTTCAGGTTTTCGAGAGCCGCGTCAAGGCAGTCCTGGAACTTGTAACGGTCGACGATCATCGCAACAATGACCGCGTACATAAACGAGAGCGGCGCGGCAAGAAGGATGTCCATCCCAGAGAGCATAAGACCCGCTATAACACATATAGGCGTAAGTTTCAACAAAGCTTTCATTACCAATAAATGCCTCCTTTTAAACGGTGTCTGCTTTTACAGACAGAGATCGGAACCTGAGAGAATACGAGATACGGCCCCCCAGGGAAACCGCATACGCTACTTTTTCTCTCATCTACAGGACGCTTCGGGTTATTTCCGCATGACACCTCCTTTTTGTGCGGAAAAAATATCCGGTCACTCCAAGTTATCGGGCTTTTTAATAATTATTTTGTACAACTTTCTTACATGATGCCAGCGTTTTAGCATAATAAACTCAAATCATGCTAAAACTCACGAGACTTAACAGTTAGTAAAGCCCCGCCGTTTCGCCGCCGTCTATCCTGATGTCGGCTCCGGTTATATATTTCGCGTCGTCCGAGGCGAGGAAGGCGTAGAGCTTGCCGATCTCTTCCGGTTCGGCGTGGCGCTTCATCGGGATGCCTTCGTTCACCTTCGCGAGCATCTCTTCGGTGTATTCGGCCTTCTGCATGGGGGTGAGGACATAGCCCGGGCATACGCAGTTTACGTGCACGACGGGGGCCAGTTCGAGGGCCATGCTCTTTGTCAGCAGGATCACTCCGGCCTTTGAGGCGTTGTAGTCCGTATACCAGCGGTGTCCTTCGGTGCCGTTCGTAGAGGCGGTCATGAGGATGACGCCGCTCTTCTGGGCCGTCATGCGCCGCGCCGCCTCGCGCGCGCAGAGGAACATGCTGTTGAGGTTGATGTCGATGACCTTTTTCCACTGCTCATAGGAGATGTCCACGAAGTCGGCCCTGATGCTGATGCCGGCGTTTGAGATGAGGACGTCTATGCCGCCGAGCGTTTCGTCCATTTTTTTGAAGGCGCTCTGCACGTCCTCTTCTTTGCTGACGTCGCCGACGTAATATCCGGCAAAGTCCGGGTTTTCCGCCATCACCTGTTCGGCCGCCTTCTGGTTGTAGTCCACGACGAACACCCTGGCTCCCTGCCGCGCGAATACCTGAGCGGTGGCAAGCCCGATGCCGCTCGCCGCTCCCGTTATCAGGATCCTTTTTCCCGCAAGTTCTTCATAACGTGCCATGGTTCCACTCTCCTGCCATATCTTGAAATTTTTATGAGACTTTGGCCATCATCTTCCGCGCGTGTCCGGTGACGACGGGGATGTACCCCGAAAGTTCCCGGTCGAGCGCGCCGTCGCCGGTGTCGGCGATCAGGTTTTTGCCAAAGAGCTGCGCCATCTTCGCGGGCGTCGCGATTACCGTTATGTTTTCTTTCGGTATCATACGGATAACCTCGGGGCTCAGCTGCTGGTTGCCGCGTCCGAATATGTGCCCCTGTCCGCCGATCACCGTGATTATGAGCACTCTCTTATCCCTCTCGACTCCGGAGAGTATCTCTTTGATGCCCGCCTCGGTGAGGTCTTTGCCGATAAGTTTTCCGTCTTTGACGGCGTCCACGCCGAGCAGGGTACCATCAAGGCCGAGACGGTCCGTAAGCTGTTTGGTGGTCGAGCCCGAGCCGATGAGGTATATTACGCCCGGTTTCATGGAGAGGGCCATAAAGGCGGCGAGATTAGCCGCTTCCTCGGTCGAGCCGCCGCTGCCGCCGGACTTGCGGTCCTGCATGAACTCGCGGTCGTCAGGGATCGTCATGTAGCCGTAGAGGCGCGCGCGCACGACATTGTCACGGAAAGCCTCTTCGTCGATGTCGACGACCTCCGCCGTCGTGAAGCGCTTGACTTTGCCGAGCAGGAAGTTATTGATGAGCAGCCCCGCGTCTTTCGGCCTCTTGGCGTAGACGCCGGAATGGATCTTGACTCCCGCGGGGATGCCGACGACGGGGAAACGCTCGCCGATGACGGAGCAGATATCGCGCGCCGTACCGTCTCCTCCCGCGAATACGACAAGGCCGACACCACGCTCAAGCATCATCTCCGCTGCGCGTTTCGTGTCGGCCGGTGTCGTATGTGTTGACGGGTCAAAGAGCAGTTCAGTCTCCAAACCGTAGGATTTAAGCAGATCGGCTCCCATGCCGCCCGACGGACTGTAAAAACGGCAGTCTCCCGCGTTTTCGGCAAACTCTTTTACAGCCTCCGCGGCGCGCGTGCCGGCCATCGGCACGGCGCCGAGCTCAAGGGCCCGGCGGAGAGTCTCCTCTCCGTCGGTTCCCTTGAGGGCCACCTTGCCCCCCATTCCTGCTACAGGGTTAATGAGGAAGCCTATCTTCATGGTCTTCTATTTAGGCTCGAAGTAGCCTTTGTACTTCTTGTTGTAGGAGCGCCAGGTGATCGCGTACTTAGCCGGATCGTCGAAGTAATCGTGATCGATGTGGTGCACCGTACTGTTCACGGGAGCGTGTTTGACGGCCTCGGGCTCCTCGTAGCACATGCGCGATATCTCTGCGAGGACCGCGCAGTAATCGTCGATGTCCTGCTTGGAATATGACTCGCTGGGCTCGATCGTGAATGGCTCGGGGATGACGAAGGGTTCGTGGCTCGACCAGTAGTGGGTGCCGAAGTCCGCGATGCAGCGCTGCACGTCCGCGGTGCCAAAGCCGGTGTCCTCTTTCATCTTCTGCCAGCTGTAGCGGGCCTGCTCAATGCGCGAGGGATGGTTCGGGAAGCCGATCGAGGCGCCCTTTATCGCGAGGATCTTCTTCATGCAGTAGTTGTTGTTGAGGATGGCGACGCGTGAAACTTCGCGCAGGCCGTCCGCGCCGAGCGACATGATCCATGAGTAGGCCTTGACGACGACGGGCGCGACTCCCCAGAAGGACTTGATCTTGCCGCATGATTTCGGCAGGTCGAAGTCCAGGTAGTAACCCTTCTCCGGCGCGTACTCGACGAGGGGGACGGGCATGTAGGGACGCAGCTCCTTCTTGGCCGCGACAAGTCCTGTGGCGGGGCCGCCGCATCCGTGCGGGGCGCCGAAGGTCTTGTGGAGGTTGAAGAATGACATATCAAAGTTGGCCTCCGTGGTGCGGGTGATTCCCAGCAGACCGTTGGCGTTCGCCTGGTCGTAGCAGCAGAGGATTCCCTTTTCATGGGCAAGGCGTGTAAATTCCTTGATACGGACGTTGAAGATTCCCGTATCTTCCGGGTTTGTAAAGAATATCGCCGCCGTGCGGTCGGAGATCGCCGCCTTAAAGGCCTCGATGTCGGGATAGCCCTCCGCGTCCGGCTGGATGATGGTAACTTTGTAGCCCTTCGCCGTCGGAACGGCACAGTCGGCGGGATGTGAGAAGAGGGTCGTGATTATCTCGTCGCGCTTCTCCTCTTCGCCCTTGTCGCGCCAGTAGGCGCGGACTATCGAAGCGAGGGCGAGAACGCCGTGCGAGCCGCCGCCGGGCTGCATGGAGAATGCGTCGAGTCCGGATATCTCTTTGAAGAGCTCGCCGGTTTTGTAGAATAGCTCAAGGATGCCCTGAGCGGTCTCGTCGGGCTGGAGCGGGTGCATGTTGGCAACCTTGGGGAGTCCCGCGAGGCGGTCGTTGATCTTCGGGCTGTACTTCATCGTGCAGGTTCCCTGACCGATGTCTATGTTTCCGTCGACGCCGATGTTCTCCTGCGAGAGGTGGTTGTAGTGGCGCACAAGCTGGAGCTGAGCTATTTCGGGAAGATTGGCCTTCTCTTTGCGCACCATGCCAGCGGGCAGGGTGGCGAGAGCCTCTTCCGTGCTCGCGCAGTCGCAGCAGGGGCCGGGAACGAGGACGGCGCGCGCGCCGGGCTCGCTTATCTCATAGATTATCGGCTCATTCCACTTAGCCTGATGAAATTTCTTTAGTCTTTCCAGATTGTTCATTGAAATGGCCTCCTTTACGCCAGGATCTCGCTCAGTGCCGAAGCAAGAGCTTTGATATCGTCCGCCGAGGTCTGCTCGGTCACCGCGAGAAGCATGCAGCCCTCAAGTTCGGGGAAGTTTCTGCCGAGGTCGTAGCCGCCGAGGATACCCTTTTCAAGCAGCTTTTTGTTGATCTCGGAGACCTTTTTACCGCTCGCGGAGAAGTCGGCGACGACCTCCTGGAAGGGGGTGCCTGAGAGTCTGTCGAAGGAGAGTCCCTTCACTCCGGAGAGCACCTTCTTCAGGCAGAGCTGACGCTGTACGACGGCTTCGCCAAGCTCTTTCATGCCCTGCGGCCCCATCGCGGCGAGGTATACGCCCGCGGCGATGCCCCAGAGCGCTGAATGCGTTCCTACGAACTCTTTGGCGCTGTCACGGTTCGCGAACGAGGTACGCTCCCAGAGAACGTCTCCGAAGCCCCACTCTTTCTCGCTCGTCGGCGCGATACCGAAGAGGCGCGAGGGATATTCGTCAACGAAGCGCGGGTCGTCGGCGGTAGCGATGAAACCGGCCACGCCGCCGCCATAGTTCATATGGAGGCCAAGTCCCTGGATATCCCCGCAGGCGATGTCCGCGCCGTAGTGCGAGGGAGGCGTAAGCATGCCAAGCGTAGAAGGCTCTACGTAGGCTACCATCAGAGCGCCCTTGGCATGGGCCATATCGGCTATCTCCTGGGCCTTCTCCTCGATGACGCCGAAGAAGTTGGGATTCATCACAAGTACGGCGGCGACGTTTTCGGTGAGCTTCTCTTTGAGGCTGTCGAGGCAGATGCGTCCCGTCTTTGAACCATAGTCGACAAAGGTCACCTTGACGTCGGGCTGGAGGTAGGTCTGCACCGCCCTCAGCGTGTCGGGATTGATGTTGCGGGGGATGAGCACCTCTTTGCGGCGCACGATGCGCGTCGCCATGCGGAGCGCCGTGCCTACGGCCTGGCTTCCGTCGTAGTTCGGCACGTTGCAGACGTCCATGTCGAGCAGTTCGGCCATCATCGACTGGTATTCAAACATCGCGTGGAAACGGCCGTGATCTTCGTAAGGCTCGCCGGCGTAGGCGGTGAGGAACTCGGAGCGGTTGATGACCTCGTCTACTACCGCCGGTACGTAACGGTTGTAGCAGCCCGCGCCGAGGAAGCAAACCAGCTCCTGCGCGGTTTTGTTTTTACCAAGCATCGTGCTGACGTGACGGAAAAGCCCGGCCTCGTCGTAGATGGGCTCGGGCAGCTTCATCGCCTGCTTCATACGCATATCTTCGGGAATGTCGGCAATCAGCTCCTCAACCGAATTGACTCCGATGAACTTGAGCATCTCGGCCTGTACGGCCGCCTCAGAGTTGGGGATATAGGGATACATCTTCTTTGACATCTGATTTCTCCTCCTATGCTATTCCGCCGCCGTCTACGACAAGCGAAGAGCCTGTCACCCACGGGGCCATGTCGCTGCAGAGGAAAAAGACGCACATCGCGACATCCTTCGGTTCGCCGAGGCGGGCCATCGGGCGCTGCGCGCATTCTTCCTTGTATTTCTCGTCATATACGCCGCCAAGCTGCTCGCACTCGCTCTTGAGCATCGGCGTGTCGATGTCGCCGGGGCAGACGCAGTTTATATTTATATTGTCGGGGCCGTGGTCGATGGCCATCGCGCGCGTCATGTTCCATACGCCGCCCTTCGCGGCGCAGTAGGAGACGGCGTGATCCCCGCCCTTGAGAGCCCAGCCGGAGCCGATGTTGACGATCTTGCCGCCGCCCGCCTTTTTCATATGAGGTACGACATGCTTGCACATGAGATAGACGCTCTTGAGCGTCACGTTGATCGCGAGGTCCCAATCGCTTTCGGGAAGAGTCTCTACAGTGTGGCGGCGTGCGACGCCGGCGCAGTTCACAAGGATATCGATCCTTGAACGCTCTTCCGCTACCCGGTCGGCAAGCGCCTTGCAGTCAGCCTCTTTCGTAACGTTGCACTTGATGAATTCGGCCTCTCCGCCCGCGTCCTTGATCTCTTTCACGACTTTACCCGCAAGCTCCTCGTTGATGTCGGCAATGACGACCGATACACCCGCGTTCGCAAAAAAGCGCGCGATCCCCGCGCCGATACCAGAGGCGGCGCCGGTGACGATGGCGGTTTTACCGTTCATTCCGCACAGTTTGTTCAAATCCAGCATGTCTGTCTCTCCTTTATTATTTATTTTGATATGAAGCGTTTTTGTAAGTATCCACTGTATACACTATTTCTTGATTAATTTATATATTATTCGGGGAAGATTGTCAATACTATATTTGCAATAAAATAACCTTTATTCAAACCTAGAAGTTTTTTGGCCGCCTGATTTCCGATATAGACGGATGGTATCAGTCAATATTGATTGAAGCGGTGAGGTTTCATATTTATGGAATACGCCGTCAGGCGCGCGGAGAATGGTTACTACAAAAGGGGGGTAAATATAAACGTCACGATACATTCGTGTCTTTATGGCGAAAAACACAGGCTTCGCCGGGACGCACACACAAACGCGCCGGGCCGGGACGCGGAATACGCGCATTAGGATCCCCCTCGGCCCGGCGGCAAAAACCGTTAATTCCAGAAATCCGTCTTTTCCTTCAGGCCGATGGCGGCGGCCTTGAAGACCGGCTTTTTGCCTAAACGTCTCTGGGCGGTATAATCATTCAGCGCCGCGAGCGCCGTCCGGGCAAGGATGACGATTACCGGCAGGTTTATGAGCGCCATCACTCCCATAAGGACGTCGGCCATATCCCAGACGAGGCCGAATTCCAGCTGCGCGCCGACAAAAACCGCAACGACGGCGGCGGCGCGGAAGACGCTCATCGCCTTTTTGCTCAGCGCGCGTCCCGCGATGTAGTTTAGACAGCCCTCACAGTAGAAGAGGTTACCCAGCAGCGTGGTGAAGGCGAAGAGCAGCAGCGCGGCGGTGATGAAGTACGGCCCTACGGTTCCGAATACGACGGACATCGACTGCTGTACAAAGGGCGCGCCCTTCAGACCTTCGCCGGGTATAATGCCGGTGCAGAGGCACATCATCGCGGTGGCCGTACAGATCAGCAGCGTGTCAATGAACACGGAGAGCATCTGCACCAGCCCCTGCGTAACGGGATGGGCCACATCGGCCGCCGCCGCCGCGTTCGGCGCGGAACCAACGCCGGCCTCGTTGGAATAGAGGCCGCGCTTGATGCCCTGCATAATCGCGGAGCCGGCAAATCCGCCAAAGATCGCGCGGAAGTCAAAAGCGGCGGTGAAAATTTTCGACAGCACCTCTGGCAGCCTTTCTATATTAAGCGCCATAACGATCAGAGCCAGCAGGATATACAGCACGCCCATCAGGGGCACCAGCACCTCCGTCACTTTGACGATGCGCTTGCCGCCGCCCATGATGCAGAAGCCGACCAGAAGCGCGAGCGACGCGCCGCCGATGATGGGGACCAGGTTGTGTGAGCCGAGAAAGTATTTGTCATAAAAACCGTAGCCCGAAAGGCTGTCGATAAGGTTATAGGAGGCCAGCATATTGAATCCCCCGGCGTAGGTGGCGATGAGCGCTACAGCGAAGACGACGCCCAGCGCGCGGCTGTTCAGCGCCGCCTGGATGTAATATGAGGGGCCTCCGTAGCTGCTGCCGTCCGCGGCCTTTTTCTTGTATATCTGTGCCAGCGTGCTTTCCACAAAGGCCGTCGCGCCGCCTAGCAGGGCGATAAGCCACATCCAGAAGACCGCGCCGTAACCGCCGATGGCGATGGCGTTCGCCACACCGACGATATTGCCGGTCCCAACGCGGCTGGCCGTCGATACCATGAGCGCCTGGAACGAAGATACGGAATCTTTGCCGCCCGACCTCTCCCCTACCGATCTGACAGCCTCCGGCAGCATGCGCAGCTGCACCAGCCCCGTCCGCAGGGAAAAGTAGACCCCCGCTGAAAGCAGCATAATGATCAGCAGATAGCTGTACATCAAGTTGCTGATCGTTCCGATAAGCGCACTGAATGCTTCGTACATAAAAAATAACTCCCTTTCGTCAACAATATATACTCCCGGCGGAAAAGCATTTATTTTTCGGGAGTCTTTTGCACGCACAAGAATTTATCGCGAACGGGGAAAAACCGCAAGGCGGCAAAGCAAAAAATAGAACAATCTTTGTCTTATGAACAAGGCGGACAGGGCCGCGTACCGTCTAGGGGAAGATTCAAAAAATCCATAATATCCGGCTCCATATACCTCACCGCATGTAAAAGCCGGTACAGCCCCGCAAAACTGTAAGGGCACAAATGCGGCTGACGGTAATTTTCTCATTTTTTCCGCTTGCAAATATGCGGTGTACTATGTATATTTTTACTTGAAGCATATTGGGGAGTTGGTTGAATATGGTTATGATGTCATCTTCCGTGCAAACGGCGGCGGGATTTGTATATGATCAGTTGAGAAAAAAGATATTCGAAAAAGCGCTGGTCAGCGGCCAGAGGCTGCCGGAGGTGGCGATAGCCAAGGAGCTGCAAGTGAGCCGCACGCCAGTACGGGAGGCTTTAAGACGCCTGGAAAATGAAGGGCTCGTCCAGATCATACCGGGCTGGGGCGCCTGTCTCGCCTCGCCGACCAGACAGGAGATAATCGACACCTACGAGGTGCGCGAGGAGCTGGAGATCATGGCCGTCCGCAAGGCGGCGAAGCATATCACGCCGTTGCAGTTATGCCGCCTGCAGGAGCAGATCGACGCGGAGCACGAGACCTTCGTCAACCGCAACCTCGAGTCCTATCTGACCGTCAACGACAACTTCCATATCATCATCGCCGAATCTTCGGGCAATAACACGCTCGTGGGATATATAAAAAACATCCTCTCACGCACATTCGTACAGATGATTTTCTTTGAGTCTTTCTTCGACTTCGACACAAACCCAAGCCTTGAGGAGCACATCACCATCCTTGAGGCGCTGAAAAATCACGACGAGACGGAGAGCGTCCGCCTGATAAAGGAACACCTGCGGCTTTCGATGGAGGGCCTCAAGACCAAATAGAGACCGCATCTCTGCCGTTTTTGAAAAAACACACAACCGCATCGTCGTGCGCGAAACGGCGGTTGTTTGCCGTGCGCTGAAGCCGGACTGCCGGAAGGTGGAGACGCCGCGCCTTTCACCCTCCGCGATTCCGTAAAATACCGCTTCGCGAAGAGCTGCGCGACCATGAGCTGCGCCTAGCGGTGGAAATGGCGCTTAAGCTGCACATGGTGAATAACTACCGGTATATGTGATACAAGGGTAAGAAAATATCCTACAGGCATCCCCCGGCGCCAAGCCTTTCAGCGTACAGTCTCCGCAGCAGCAGCGCGCTCACCAGCGTGGAAATGATCTCCGAGATGACGAATGCCCACCACACCTCATTGAGCGGAAAGACTACGGAAAAGAGCCACAGCAGCGGCAGCAGGACGACGACGACGCGCAGCAGCGTCACGATAAGACTGTACAGCCCGTTGCCGAGCGCCTGGCAGGCGCCCTGCGCGATGAGCATATAGGCGGTAAATATATAGCCGGCGCTGACGACGCGCATCGCGCGGCCCCCGATCGAAAGCAGCTCCGCCGAGGCGTCGAAGAGACGCAGTATCGGCAGCGCGAGCAGCTGCACGAGGAACATACCCGCAAGCATGATCGCCGCCGCGTAGATCATGCCGTAACGGATCGTCTGCCTCACGCGCGGCTCGTTTCCCGCGCCGTAGTTGAAGGCCGCGACGGCGATGACGGCGTTGTTGAGGCCGAAGGCAGGCATAAAGACAAAGTTCTGTACCTTGATGTAAATGCCGAAGGCGGCGACCGCCGTGGAGGAAAGGCCTATGAGTATGAGGTTCACGCCGAGGGCCATCAGCGAGTTGAGCGACTGCATGACGATCGCCGGCGCGCCGATCGCGTATATCTTCTTTATCATATTAAAGTCGAGGCGGAAGCCGCGCAGCTTGAATGAGATATCCCTATTCATCCGCAGGTTGAAATAGACGGCGGCGGCCAGCGCCGTGATCTGCCCGATGACCGTCGCCGCCGCGGCCCCCTTAACGCCGCAGGCGGGCGCGCCGCAGAGACCGAAGATCAGTATCGGATCAAGGACGATGTTGATCAGCGCCCCCGCCAACTGAGAGGCCATAGAGAGCGCAGTGCGCCCTGTGGACTGCAGGAGCCTCTGAAATGTGATCTGCCCCACGCCGCCGAACGACCAGATCATGCAGATCGAGAGATAATCCACGCCATAGCGGTATATCTCGGCGTCGGCGGTCTGCGAACCGTAATACCGCTCCGTACAGAAAAGGCCGAATAGTAAAAATATAACGTATGTAGCCGCGGCGAGAAAGATGCCGTTTGCCGCCGCAGCGTTGACTCCGCGCCTGTCGCCCTCCCCCAGCAGCCGCGACAATACCGCGTTTATGCCGACTCCCGTGCCAACCGTGATTGAGACTACGAGCAGCTGGATGGGGAAGGCCAGCGACAGCGCGGTTATCGCGTTCTCGCCGATACGCGAGATAAAGAGGCTGTCCACTACGTTATAAAGCGCCTCCATCACCATCGAAAGCATCAGCGGCAGCGACATCGTCAACAGCAGCCGGCTCACCGGCGCCGTTCCCATTTTGTTGTCCCGGGTAAAAAACCTTTCCATATTAATCAATTACCGTCCTTTCAAATAAAAAACGAGCCGCGCCGCCGCTTCCAACTGGAATTACGTGACAGGCACAACTCGTTGTATCCTTTAACGAACGCCGATCTCTGACTACCCAAATAAAAGGTTTGAGCGGCGCTTCATCTATTTGCTATTTTGTTTTATATATTGTCTTTAAGATATCTCTCGATAAACGGCTCGACCTCTTCCTCACCTATCCCCAGCGCCGCCGCCAGCTCCGCGTGAAGCAGCCGTTTCGCCCGATTCCCATACTCGCCCTCGAGGGCGTTCTCCACTCCGCCGGAGCGTTCCTCTCTCCTGAGCCAGCAGGACTTCACAACCTTAAGCCACTGGAGCGGCTCCTTTTTGCCAACCGCCTTTTTATAAAGGTCTATCCTGGCCTTGCCGCTCAGCGCGCTGAAGGCAGTGACATACGGTATCCGCTCGATAAGTTCCAACGCCTCTTCCTTCGTCATTGCGGTCCTCCCTCCTCTTCGTTATATAGTCGACGATACGTGGTATCACGCTCTCACGGCGCAGGCCGAGGACGAAGGCGAACTCCTCCGTGATCACCCGCTCCGCGTGCGCCAGCACCTTTTCGTCGCAGGAACGAAACTTTCTTCCGCTCTCGCGCATCTCTATCTTATGCAGATTAAGTATTTTGACGAGCCAGAGAATCTCCGCGATCTCTCCGCCCTTCAATATCTGTTCAAAGGCGGCCATACGGCTGTCGTCGTTCTCTATCCACCGGCTTCCGATATCCTCCGTCTTGTCGATGATCGCCCAAATCTCCCCCTCGGAGAGCAGCGGGCGGATGCGCCTCTCAATATCCTCCATCCCGACGGGAAGATAGAATTTAGCGCCGGAGTCGTAAACGGAGCTCATGACATAATAGAGCCGTTCTTCAAGGCCGCTGAACCTCTCCCGGCGAATATCGTTTATCCGGCAGATGCCGTTTCCGGCATACATCACATAATCACCGACGCAATAATCTCTTTTGCCCGCCCCGCAAAGGCCCATTTTCAACCCCTCCCTGTTTACGCTCATAAATATCTTTCAGCGCATCTTAATTATAGTAGTTACTTAT
>Ga0192242_10464_pt1 | contig 14529 bp, 10 predicted proteins | sample Koala_Koa27_J3_FD_131235 | JGI IMG/M metagenome (GOLD analysis project Ga0192242, IMG submission 131235) | Enriched cells from koala feces incubated with labeled cellulose particles, San Francisco Zoo, California, United States - Koala_Koa2-7_J3 ...
AAATATGACAAGTATCTTTCATTTTTTTCGCTGAACTTCCTTATCTTTACCCCTCAAAAGAAACTCTCGTATGAAAAAGCCCGGAAATATCCTCATTGTCGATGATAACCGCGGTGTGCTCACCGCTGTGCAACTGCTGTTAAAACCCCATTTCGAAAAGATCATCACGCTCACTTCACCTGTCACACTTACCTCTGTGTTGCGTGAAGAAACTCCATCGGTGGTGTTACTTGACATGAACTTTACATCAGGCATCAATACCGGAAACGAAGGATTATTCTGGTTGCAGGAGATCAAACGCCTTCGTCCCTCCTTGCCTGTGGTTCTTTTCACTGCTTATGGAGATATCGATCTTGCCGTGCGTGGCATTAAAGAAGGAGCTACGGACTTTATTGTCAAGCCATGGGATAATCAAAAGCTGGTGGAAACCTTACTGAATGCAGCCCAAGCCATTCATAATAAGAATAATGGAAAAAATGCCTCTCCTGTAACCCCTGCCATGTATTGGGGAGAAAGTCCCATCATGCAGCAACTGCGCTCGCTGGTGGAGAAAGTCGCCATAACCAATGCAAATATCCTTATCACCGGAGAAAACGGTACGGGAAAAGAGATGCTGGCACGTGAGATTCATGCACTTTCTTCCCGCCGTACGAAGGAAATGGTTGCCGTAGACATGGGAGCCATCACCGAAAGCCTCTTTGAAAGCGAGCTTTTCGGGCATACAAAAGGCTCTTTCACAGATGCATACGCTGACCGTCCCGGTAAGTTCGAAACAGCAGACCATAGCACACTGTTTCTCGATGAAATCGGCAATTTACCCTATCACCTGCAAGCCAAACTACTGACCGTATTGCAACGCCGCAGTATTGTCCGTGTAGGCAGCAACCTGCCTATCGCTGTTGACATCCGTCTGATTTGTGCCACCAACCGCAACCTGAACGAGATGGTACAACGCAATGAATTCCGTGAAGATTTGCTTTACCGCATCAATACTATCCATCTTGAAATTCCGCCTTTGCGCGAACGACCGGAAGACATTCTTCCTCTTGCCGAACGCTTTATAACACGCTTCTGCAAGCAATATGACAAAGCATTATTACGGCTTTCCGATGCTGCCTGTACCAAATTGAAAACACACCCCTGGTACGGAAATATCCGCGAACTGGAGCATGCCATAGAGAAAGCAGTCATTATTTGCGACGGCAACGAACTGCCGGCAGAACTGTTCCAGTTGCCTAAGCGTCCCGAAACCTCACGCACCGGAAGCGATGCCGGTACAGAAGCAGCCACCCTTGAAGAAATGGAACGGAAAATGATACAGAAAGCTCTGGACACCTGTAACGGCAATCTATCCGCTGTTGCCGCACAACTCGGCATCACCCGGCAGACTCTCTATAACAAAATGAAAAAGTTCGGATTATGAAACATTACTACCGATGCATCACCGATCGCTACCTTTTCCGTATCGTCATCTCTCTCCTGCTGGCGGGAGCTGTCACGGTATCCATTATTTATAAAGACCTTTTATGGATCGTCATCTCTTCCTTGCTGCTGCTGACGAGTCTGCGCTGGCAATGGAAACTGTATCGTCGGCATACGCAGAAGGTCCTGTTTCTGCTCGATGCCATTGAAAACAACGATGCATCCATCCATTTCTCCGAACACGAAGACATTCCGGACAACCGTATTGTAAACCAGGCCCTGAACCGTGTTGCTTCTATATTATATAATGTAAAGAGTGAAACAGCACAACAGGAAAAGTATTACGAACTCATTCTCGACTGCATCAATACCGGTATCCTGGTACTGAACGATGCAGGTGCTGTTTACCAGAAAAATAACGAAGCCCTCCGCCTGTTAGGCCTGGAAGTCTTCACCCATGTCAGCCAACTTAGCCGTATTGACGCAAATCTTATGGGACTTTTCGCCCATTGCCGCCCCGGAGACAAGTTGCAAACCCGCCTGTCCAACGAACGCGGCACAGTCAACCTCTCCATCCGCGTCTCCGACATAACCATCCGTCAGGAGCATTTCCGCATCCTTGCCCTGAATGATATCAATAACGAACTGGACGAAAAGGAAATCGACTCCTGGATACGCCTAACCCGTGTACTGACACATGAAATTATGAATTCCGTCACTCCCATCACTTCACTGAGCGATACATTGCTGACACTGATACAAGGAAGCGAAGAATTAAAAACAAAAAGTGAATCTATCTCTTCCGACAAAGAAACTGCTGACGAAATCCGCAATGGCCTGCACACCATCAGCACTACGGGCAAAGGACTTCTCTCTTTTGTAGAAAATTACCGCCGTTTCACCCGTATCCCCAAACCGGAACCTTCCTTGTTCTACGTCAAAGGTTTTATCAATCGTATGGTGGAACTGGCACGGCATCAATATCCTGATTCCCATATCACCTTCCACTCCCACATCACTCCAGATGACCTTATTCTTTATGCAGATGAGAACCTTATCTCACAGGTACTCATCAACTTATTGAAAAATGCCATTCAGACCATCGAAGCAGCAGGAATTCCGGAAGGCATCATCACCTTAAACGCTTATTGCAATGAAAATGAAGCCGTACTCATCGAAGTATCCAATAACGGTCCTGCCATTCCTCCTGAAGTAGCAGAACACATTTTCATACCTTTCTTCACCACAAAAGAAGGTGGCAGCGGCATCGGATTGAGCATTTCACGTCAAATAATGCGCCTGTCAGGTGGTAGCCTTTCCCTGCATCCCGGAAAGGAAATCATGTTTGTACTAAAATTCAATTAAGAAAATTTGTAATGAAGGATTATATGAAAAGAAAGTAAAATTCAATCTGAACATTTTACACCTTGCATTTGTTTAAAAATAGACATAACTTCGCTTTGCGATAACTAAATCCTTGAATAAACAACTTAAATAATACCCAATTTATGATTTTTACAGCAGAAAACATTCTTTTAATTGGTTCTATCTTACTTTTCATTAGTATTATTGTTGGCAAGACCGGCTATCGATTCGGAGTCCCTGCCCTGTTACTATTCCTTGTCGTCGGCATGGTTTTCGGTAGCGATGGTTTCGGACTACAGTTTCATAACGCTAAAGAAGCACAATTTATTGGTATGGTTGCTCTTAGCGTTATTTTGTTTTCTGGCGGTATGGATACTAAATTCAGCGAAATTAAGCCGATTCTTGTCCCAGGTATTGTCCTTTCTACGGCCGGTGTATTACTTACAGCTATTTTTACGGGTTTATTCATCTGGTGGATCTCCGGCATGAGTTGGTCAAACATTTACCTGCCCATCACTACTTCTCTGCTTCTTGCTTCTACGATGTCTTCTACCGATTCCGCTTCAGTATTCACTATTCTGCGTTCGCAGAAGATGAATCTGAAACATAACCTTCGTCCCATGCTGGAACTCGAAAGTGGTAGTAATGACCCCATGGCTTACATGCTTACCATCGTACTGATACAGTTCATACAATCCGGTGGAATGGGTACTGCAGGTATCTTCGGTTCATTTGTTGTACAGTTTATAGTAGGTGCAGCAGCCGGATATCTTCTTGGCAAACTTGCCATCCTCATGCTGAACAGACTTAATATTGATAATCAAGCCCTCTATCCTATTCTTTTGCTTGCATTCGTATTTTTCACTTTCTCCATTACCGATCTTCTGAAAGGAAATGGCTACCTCGCCGTTTACATTGCCGGCATCATGGTAGGTAACAACAAGATAATGCATCGCAAAGAGATTTATACTTTCATGGATGGATTGACCTGGCTGTTCCAAATCATCATGTTCCTTTGCCTCGGTTTGTTGGTAAATCCTCACGAATTACTCGATGTCGCTTTAGTAGCAACACTTATCGGTGTATTTATGATTGTTATCGGTCGTCCGCTCAGTGTCTTCCTCTGCTTGCTGCCTTTCGGCAAGAAGATAACAAACCGTTCGCGGCTCTTCGTTTCCTGGGTAGGTTTGCGCGGAGCAGTGCCTATCATCTTCGCCACTTATCCGGTAGTAGCACAAGTACCGGGTGCTGACGTGATTTTCAATATCGTATTCTTTATCACGATTGTTTCCCTCGTTATTCAGGGTACTACCGTTTCTTTAGCTGCCCGCTTACTGAAACTTTCTACCCCGTTGGAGAAGACAGGTAATGAATTCGGTGTGGAATTGCCCGAAGAAATTGATAGTGATCTCAGCGATATGACCGTTACCACGGAGATGCTGGAAGAAGGCGATACCCTGAAGGATATCACTCTGCCTAATGGAGCACTCGTAATGATTGTGAAACGAGGCACGGAATTCCTGATACCGAACGGATCGCTGAAATTACATTTGGGGGATAAGCTGTTGCTGATTTCGGATAAGAAGAGTAATGATTAATATGTATGTACTTTTTCTTTCGTTTGCCCGAAAGAAAAAGATACCAAAAAGAAAGGCCACGGGCTACGTCTACGGTGCTACTCCGATACTGCCATGCGCAGACGGGGCTCGAACTCGCTACGCTCAGACAGATCGCCCCTTACCTGCGCCTGACAATATCTCCGCCTAACGCACCTACGCCTATGCCCGAAGGCTGCGCAGTAAAGTGCTGTGCGATATTCCCCCATTCACGCCGCATGGTTTCCCGGCCTCACTGTAGGGGCGTTAAGCGTAGAAAGTGTTTTCGGCGTTAAGAAGGGCAGGCTGTTTGAGCGAAGCGAGTTCCTGCCCTTTAGCTGAAAATACTTTCGGAGTAGCCCCGGAAGTGCAGCCTTGAAAAGCCCGTTTTAGTGAGAGCAGCCGCAAGCTTGCTTGAGGATGCCGAACGTAAGGGCTTTCTGCAATTTTTCTTTGGTATCTTTCTTTTGCATCAAGGCAAAAGAAAGTACAATTGGTTATTTTTTCTTTTTCTTTCGCCTCCCACCAAAGAATAAATATATAAACTTGCACGACATCACATTTAGCTCTATATTTGCGCAGTTTTAACTAAAGTGTGCAAATTTAACAGATGGAACAGGAACAACACTTCATTGATTACATTGAACAAAGCATCATTCGGAACTGGAACTTAAACGCCTTGACTGACTATAAAGGTGCTACTCTCCAATATAAAGACGTGGCTCGCAAGATTGCAAAATTCCATATTGTACTGGAAAGTGCCGGTATCCAGCCGGGTGATAAAATTGCCGTCTGCGGTCGTAACAGTGCACACTGGGCAGTTACTTTCCTGGCAACCATCACTTATGGAGCTGTTATTGTGCCTATCCTTCACGAATTTAAAGCGGATAATATACATAATATCGTCAATCACTCAGAAGCCAGACTGCTTTTTGTGGGAGACCAAGTGTGGGAAAATCTGAATGAGGACGCCATGCCGCAATTGCTGGGCGTTATTCTGATGACTGAATTCACCCCTGTAGTCTGTCGCGACAAACGATTGATGGAAGCTTTCGAGCACCGCAATGCACTCTACGGACAACGCTATCCTAAAAACTTCCGTCCCGAACACATCTGTTATCGGAAGGATGAACCGGAAGAACTTGCCATCATTAACTATACCTCCGGTACTACCGGATATTCCAAAGGTGTTATGCTCCCCTATCGCAGCCTTTGGTCCAACGTGAATTACTGCCATGAGATGCTTCCGGTGAAACCGGGCGATAATATGGTTGCCATGCTTCCTATGGGACATGTGTTCGGAATGACTTACGATTTCCTCTACGGTTTTTTTCAGCCGGGGCACACCTCTACTTCCTCACTCGCATGCCGACTCCTAAAATTATCGCACAGTCTTTCGCTGAAATCAAACCACGTGTCATCTCATGCGTGCCTCTGATTGTAGAAAAGATTATCAAGAAGAATATTCTGCCCCGTGTAGATAATAAAATAGGTAAGCTGCTGCTGCGTCTTCCTATCATCAATGACAAGATCAGAGCCCTTGCCCGCAAAGAAGCAATGGAAATATTCGGCGGTAACTTCGATGAAATTATCATCGGTGGAGCCCCGTTCAATGCAGAAGTCGAGCGCTTTCTCAAACAGATAGGCTTCCCCTACACCATCGCTTACGGTATGACGGAATGTGGTCCTATCATCTGTTCCAGCCGCTGGGAAACCCTGAAGCTGGCATCATGCGGTAAGGCAACCACACGCATGGAAGTAAAGATCGATTCGTCTGATCCGGAAAAGGTGGCGGGAGAAATCATTTGTCGAGGTACCAACCTGATGCTGGGATATTATAAGAACCAGGAAGCAACCTCACAAATCATTGACATAAATGGCTGGCTGCATACAGGCGATTTAGGCACAATGGATGCCGAAGGTTATGTAACCGTGCGCGGACGCAGCAAGAATATGTTGCTCACTTCCAGCGGACAAAACATCTATCCGGAAGAGATTGAAAGCAAACTGAATAATATGCCTTACGTTTCCGAGTCGCTCATTGTGTTGCAAAAAGAAAAATTGGTAGCACTGATTTATCCGGACTTTGACGATGCATTTGCCAATGGACTGCAACAAACAGATGTAGAGCGTATGATGGAAGCTAACCGTAACGAACTCAACCAGCAATTACCGGCTTATTGCCAGATATCAAAGGTGAAGATACATTTTGAGGAGTTTGAAAAGACAGCCAAAAAATCTATTAAACGGTTTATGTATCAGGAGGCTAAAGGTTAACAAAGATATAAGATCAAGTCTATATTTTTAATTAATGTTATAGAACATACTTTTTTATTTGGATAATTTGCAGTTATTCCAAAAGTCCGTATCTTTGTACTGTGTTTTTCATAGTATTAGATTTAAGGTTAACAAAGGTTGGAGTACAGCGGTACTCCTTTTTTTTTATGTCCGTACGTTTCCTACCTCTCACGTACATACATCTTTTTCTCCGGTCCTACTCCCTTCACCGTAACCTTTTTCCAATGTGCAGGAAGTACGGAAGATAATTGCTCCACACCGCCATCCGTTATCTGCAATCCGCAGAAACCGTTTATAACAGCTTGCAGCAATCCGCCTGCTCCCGTCATAAAGTAAGGATTATCACTGGTGGGCGTTTCCGCCAATACACCGAAAGGAGCACGCAAGTTCGGCTGGTAGCAACGACAGAACATCTCATAGGCACGCTTCGCATCCCCCATCCGGGCATACTGCACACAGAATACGGAATAAGACATGGCCGGACCATTCTGCGGATCAATCTTATCGACATAATATTCCATATCCTTCTTTTGCGATTCAGCATCCCCAACAAAATACAATGGATATCCCAATAAATTCACATCCGCCTGCTTTATCATCTCACCGTTGTATGTGGCATGCTCACGAGTGACTCCATCTTTAAAACGAAGAATACGGATGCCCTTGCCCACTTCTTCCCATATTTCCGGAACAGGCTCATTACATATCCTTGCCGCCTCACAAGCATATTCCAAAGCCTGGATAGCCGCACCGTTTGTGAAAGCATTATCATCCACCCCATTTGCATATTCGTCGGCTCCCACTACATTGCAAATGGAGTAAGAACCGTCATCATTACGCGTCACACGGCTTACCCAAAAGTCAGCAACCGCTTTCATCAGCGGAAATGCTTTTGTCCGTAGCCACTGTCCGTCACGGGTAAGGCAATAATAATTCCAGCAAGCAATACTGATGTCCGCAGTGATATGATGTTCCAAAGGACCTGTCAAAGCAAAAGTAGGAGTCGATTCTTCCCCGTAATCATCACTCTCCCAGGGAAACATAGCTCCCTTAAAACCGTATGCCATTGCTTTCTTGCGGGCAGCCATCAAGCGGTCAATACGATAATCGATCATAGATTCGGCAATTCCCTTATTCAGCAACAGCATCGGGGGAAACATCCAAAGTTCCGAATCCCAGAATATATGTCCATTTGTAACCTTGCGAAGAAAGTCCCATGGGCGAGATACTCAATCCGCTTCCTTCCCTGCAAGAAGAATAAAGGTTGAAAAGTGCAAACCGAACCGCCCGTTGTGCTTCATCATCCCCTTCTATCAGGATATCGCTTTCCCACAATTCATTCCAAAGGCTACGATGTGCAGCCATCAGCGAAGTAGTACCTTCATGAATAGCATAAATCACCTGCCGTTCAGCCTCATTATACGGATCGCTAAAGTCACGGGCGGAGCATACAGAACCCACCAAGGCAAAAGACATCTGCTCTCCTTTCTTCAGATTCAACACGAAAGACATCTCTTTAGTCACTTCATCATAAAGAGGCTCCTGTGCTGCTCCCTTATTAAAAATAAAAGCGGAAGAAGCGGAAACTTTTTGTTGCCGATGAGCAGATACAGCATAAGATTGCAGCATATACATTTGTGTATCATCCGCCCTCATTTTCCGGAAGCGCTGTGTCGGCTGACTGTATTCTTGGGGAATATCCATCCGGGCAGCAACTTTCAGGGATACATCGGACAGAGCTTTCACGTCCACCCGGATAAGCCCCGCATAAGGCATATTTCTTAAAGCGCAAATGCTATAACCCACATCAACTTTCCCGGCTGCCCGGAAACTACTGTTATGAGTTGCTTCTTTCATATTAACACACTGCTTCCAGTTTGTGATACATTCCGTATTCACCTCTTTTCCATCTACATCCATCGACATCAGGAAAGGATTGATTCCTTTCAACACACGGCTTACCCCCTGAGGGCCATCCGTATCGAACACATGATTCAGTATCACCTGCCGAACTGAGAAAGGTTCTTTCCAGGGAAGAATGCCGATTCCGCCATTCGCCATAGGTGCGCCTACATAAGGAGCATTTATATCAGAAGCATGAAGTTGCCACAAAGTGCCATCTTCTCCTTTCACTATCTGCACAAAGAAAAAAACAAGTAGAAAAAAAATAGGAAATAGGTGCTTTCATAATCAATATGGAATTATAGTTTTCTATGCAAAAATAAGTAAAATCCTCAATAATTCGGCAATCAATTGTTATCTTTACTTCCAAACCAAAACTCTGTTATCATGGATATACATACTTTTATGACTAATTATCGGGAAGCATTTAGTGAACGTGCCGAACTTCCCATCGCCTTCTGGTACTCCGATAAACAGGAAAGCGAAACAGACAAAATTGGCGGTTGCTTCTTCAAGGGCCTGCAACAGGTAAGGGAAGGTAAAACCATCAGCCTGAACAGCGACGTCATAGGATGTGGCGGCGGAAAGTTCTACACCGGTTTCACGGAAATGCCAATACACGTACCTAACTTCGTATCCCTAAAAGAGAAGTACAAAAAGACTCCTGAAATGGTAACAGATTTCATAAAGCAAATCCAGGTACCGCGTACGGAAAAGGCCTATCTGCATTTTGTCCGAATAGATAAACTTGCTTCTTTCGATCATGTAGAGGGTTTGCTGTTCCTTGCTACACCTGATATCCTGTCAGGACTTACCACATGGGCTTTTTATGATACGAATGCATTCGATACCGTAGCTACTCCTTTCGGTTCCGGTTGCAGTTCCGTTGTAACCCTCACTGTTCTCGAAAACCAAAAAGATGGTAAGCGCTGTTTCCTCGGCTTCTTCGATCCGTCCGTGCGTCCCCACTTTGAAGCCAATTTGTTGAGTTTCACTATTCCCATGTCCCGTTTCAAAGAGATGTATCACACCATGCGCGAAAGTTGCCTGTTCGATACACACGCCTGGGGAAAGATAAAAGAGCGTATCAACGAATAAAACCTTGAAAAAAAGTAAAGAAACAATGTCTATCTTTTAATTAGTGTTATAAAAACACTTATATTGGTCTAATCATTTGGAAATACGCAGAATATCCGTACCTTTGTACTGTGTTTTTCATAGTATTAGATTTAAGGTTAACAAAGGTTGGAGTACAGCGGTACTCCTTTTTTATGTCCATACGTGTGGAATATCCTCGTATGTATATTCCCCAAGAGAATATCGAAGTAAACTATGCTACTATTAAAAAGTATGTGGAAAATAGCCCCTCCCTCACTCCTAATTACCGGACTTGGTGATTGGAGAGCTGAGAAAGGGGATTTTATATATCAGATATTACCGGACAGTTTTTTCAATCCTTTCAATTTCGCCTTACCTTTCACCTCCATAATGCTGATGGCATAACCACCACCCGGAGCCGCTTTCAATTTCAGCACGGTCTTAGGAGAAACAATCCCTTTACGGATTACATAAGCCTGCGGATTCGTTTTATAATCAGCATCCTTTGCGTCCGCATAAACAGTAGCTATATACTGTTTATCAGCATCCAGAAAATCCAGTTTCAGAGTAGAAGCATGTCCCTGCTCACTGCTGGTACAACCTATAAACTAATCATTCGTACCTTTCGCCTTGCGGGCAGCCGTGATATAGCGTCCCGGTTCTGCTTCCAGGTATCGGCTGTCATCCCAGTCCAGAGCCACATCCTTAATGAACTGGAAAGCATCCATAAAGCGTTCATAGTTCTCAGGCAGATCAGCTGCCATTTGCAAAGGGCTGTACATCGTGACATAGAGTGCCAACTGACGCGCCAATGTAGAGTTTACATGAGCGTGACTATTCGGATTCAGTTTATTCATATCCATTTCAAAGACACCCGGCGTATAATCCATCGGTCCACCTTGCAGACGGGTAAAAGGAAGAATGGTCGTGTGGAAAGGCTTGCTGCCTCCGAAAGCTTCATATTCCGTGCCACGGGCAGATTCATTTCCTATCAGATTCGGATACGTACGGCACAAACCAGTGGGGCGTACAGCCTCGTGGGCATTCACCATAATTTTATGCTTGGCAGCTTCGGTCACGGCATACAAGTAATGGTTGTTCATCCACTGCCCATAATGATATTCGCCGCGCGGAATGATATTGCCCACATAACCGCTTTTCACGGAATTGTAACCGTATTGGTTCATCAAGTCATAGGCAGCCTCCATGTGGCGTTCGTAGTTGCGTGCGGAAGCCGATGTCTCATGGTGCATCATCAGTTTGACACCTTTGGAGTGGGCATACTCATTCAGGTATTTGATGTCAAAATCAGGATATGGAGTGAGAAAATCGAAAACATAATCCTTGCTGTTACCGAACCAGTCTTCCCAACCGGTATTCCAGCCTTCTACCAATACCTGGTCGAAACCATGCTCCGCAGCAAAATCAATGTACTTCTTTACATTCTCCGTATTGGCGGGGTGAATACCATTCGGTTTCACTTTCGTATAATCCGTTTCATCCAGTTTTACGGAAGGGAGATCAAATGTATATGCCCACGGCTTGCCTGCCGCAATCATTTCCCACCACACGCCTACATACTTCACAGGCTTAATCCAGGATGTGTCCTCATACTTACAAGGATCATTCAGATTCAGTATCAGATTGGAAGCCAGCACTTCACGGGCATCATCACTGACTATCACCGTACGCCACGGAGTGTGACAAGGTGACTGCATATACCCTTTATCGCCCTGTGCATCCGGCGTCAGCCAGGATTCAAAGATAAGATTCTTATCATCCAGATTCAGATGCATGCACGAATAATCCACCAAAGCAGCTTCATGGAGATTCAGATAGATTCCGTCAGCTGTTTTCATCTGGAGGGAAGTCTGTACACCTGTCGGCGAAAACTGGTTTTGTGACGCATTATCTGTAATGGCTCCCTGCATCAAACCACGAATTTCCGAAAGTTTGGATTCCGTATAATCATATTCCTGAGTATCGTAATCACCAGGAATCCACCAGGCGGTATGATCGCCCGTCATGGCAAACTGGGTATGTTCGTCCTTTATCACGAAGTAAACCAAGTTCTTCTGTTGCGGAAACTCATAACGGAATCCTACACCATCATCATATACACGAAAACGAAGGTTCATATAACGATCCGTGGCGGGCTGTTTCAATTCAACCAGCAATTCGTTGTAGTGATTACGAATATCTTTCGTCTCTCCCCACACCGGTTGCCAGGTTTCGTCGAAGGTAGAGGTAGAAGCTTTCAGGACTTCAAAACCATCCAGCAGATTATTGGCATTCTTCAATTCCAGTCCCAAGGTGCTGGGCTTAATCACGGATTTTCCTTTATACTCCACCTGATAGGTCGGAGCACCATTTTTTGATAATTCAAAATCCAGCTTCAACTGGCCCGAAGGAGACGACACTCCTTCTGCTTTCCCCGCTAAGGCAAAAAGAAGACAAATTGCACTAAGCATTAACTTTCTCATAACTATACTTTTTATGGTTGGTATTAATAAATAAATTCAATCGTGTGTTTCACTCCGTCATCCGGCAATCTCAACATACAAAGATTCTGTTTCTTATCCGGACACCATGCAGTAACCTTGAACTCCGTTTCCATTCCTTCATTCAGTTTTTCCGCTTTCATCTTCCTTACTTTCTGTCCGTCAATAAGTGTCTCCTTCGGCATCTGCCCGGTATAAATGCAAAACATCAGGTTGCGTTCTCCCGGAAGGGCATACTTCTCTCCCGCCCTTTCCCCGACTTCGAGCACATATCCCTTTTCCGTTGTCCGGCAAGATACAGGAGTACGCATAAATTCTCCACGCTGATACCCCAGATCAGTTCCTGCATCTTCATACAGGGAGAAAGACGTTTCACCGCCCGCCGCAGCCGGAAATACCTCAAATGTAATCGGATAAACCGCTTTCTCATCCGTATAATTCATCACAGGCATCTGAGGGATGATACTTCCTTTCCGCACAAACATAGGAATGGTATTCAGCGGAGCATTTGCCGTAGTCCACTGTTCGCCGCTATATTCCGTGCGCTTGTCATTATAATCAATCCAAGTACCTTCGGGCAGATAAACATTCTTATTAGTTGCCCCCTTCTTCACTACCGGAGCTACCAGCAGTTCGCTGCCAAACATGAATTGTGCATCCGTAGAGACTGTTTCCAAATCCGCCGGATATTCCATAAACATGGGGCGCATAATCGGCAAACCCGTTTCATACGCTTCGCGGGCATAAGTATAAATATAAGGCAGTAAGCGATATTTCATTTCTATGGCAGCTTTAACATTCTTCTCCGCTTCCTCCCCAAAGAGCCACGGTTCTACCGCCACATCTCCTTCATGGTGAATACGGCTCAGAGGATTGAACGCTCCCAACTGTACCCAACGGGTATAAAGTTCCGCCATAGCGGGATAATCTTCAATATCCCCGCAATAACCTGAAATGTCACATGCCACGAAAGGAATCACACCCAGTCCGGCAGATAAAAGTACCGGGATCTGATTAGCCATCTGTCCCCAGCCTTGCAGCACATCATCTCCATTGCCACAATCTCCGGTCCAGCCGAAGGTGTAACGCTGCAATCCTGCATAGGCGGCACGCGTCATCTGGAAGACACGGAGATCCGGATTCCGTTTCTCAAACTGTTCTTTTACCACCTTGTCCCAAGTCAGACCATACACGTTATGAATTTCATCGTGCATACCCAGGTGGTGTTTCATTACAAGACGTTCCGTTTGTTCCTCATTGCTCCAGGCAGGCTCACCCATATCCGTCCAGAAGCCGGCAATGCCGTCATCTATCGGTTTCTGCTGATAGGCTCCCCACCAGTCCGCCACTTCGGGAATGGTAAAGTCCACCACACCGCAGTTGCCACCCCACGGCCAAGGCATATCATAGCTCTTACCCGTAGTGGAGTCTTTCACCAGATAACCCAAGCGGTCCGCTTCTTCCCATTGTTTTTTATTAGCCTGAGAGATAACCGGGTCTTGCGAAACAATCACTTTAAAGCCCATCCCTTTCAGGTCGGCAAGCATCTTCTTCGGATTCTGATAGTTTTCTTTCCGCCAGTTGAAGTCCTGTAGGTATTGTGTCCAGCCTATATCCTGATAGATGATATCGCAAGGAATACCACGCTTACGGTATCCTTCGGCTATTTCATAAGAGAGCTTCTCGGTAGTCAGCAGGCCGCGACATTGTGCAAAGCCCAGCGCCCACTTCGGAGGCATGATGGGTTGTCCGGTCAATGCGACATACTGTTTCATGATTTCCTTATAATCCTTACCGAAGATAAAGTAGTAAATCATCTCCCCACCAGGAGCTTCAAAGCTGTAATAATCACGGCTTTCAGTGCCGAATTTGAATTCTGTCTTATACGTGTTATCCAGAAATATACCATAGCGATAACTGCTCATAAAGAAAGGGATACTCTTGTACAGGGGATCTTCCACAACGCTGTAACAAGGCTTATCACTGTTCCACATCTTATAAGATTCGCCACGACGGTCCAGCTTGCCGGTCTTCTCACCCAAACCGAAGAAATGCTCATCCCGGCGCAGAGTCTTATACTCCACTTTACACTCTCCATCGCTAATATGCCCCTTGTCGGCATAATCACTGAACAAGAGTTTCTGATACTTGTCGAATATCTGCAAGCTGAACGGAGCCTTGTTGACGCGGATACGCAGTTTAGGTGTAAATATCTCATAGCAGGCATTCTGTTCGTCCACCCAGACAGTGCCTACATCTTCCAATTCTTCATTAATCACCGCAAAAGAAGGATTTCCCCGCTGCAACTTACCGTCCGGCGAAAACCAGACACGCACAACGGAGGGACT
>Ga0192242_10471_pt1 | contig 14189 bp, 11 predicted proteins | sample Koala_Koa27_J3_FD_131235 | JGI IMG/M metagenome (GOLD analysis project Ga0192242, IMG submission 131235) | Enriched cells from koala feces incubated with labeled cellulose particles, San Francisco Zoo, California, United States - Koala_Koa2-7_J3 ...
CCACATACCCCGGAACTTTCGTTCAAAACCGTTCACCATTGAAGGATTGGTAACCATATAATTGGCGGTCAGGGCTACTGAGGGGAGGAAGTCGGCACGGGTTACGTTTACTTTCTGGTTATAAATCTTTGTAGCCAAGTCCAGGCTTCGCAGTTCTTCACGATCGGCAAGGGCGATGGCTACATTGCTTTCTGTTTCTGTTGCGGGAAGTGTCAAGTCCTTTATATTTTCGTCTGCCAATATTATTTCTGAGTCCAATGGCAATCCGCAAAGTTGGCACAACACCATCTTGGAAAGACTGAGCCCGTTTTCCACTTGCGTCAAGGTCATTTCGGCTTCGTTCACTTTTACTTTTACGCTCAGGCCATCGGCTTTGGTTGCCACTCCTTCGGTAATCATCTTGTCTACATCGCTATCCAGTTGTTGCACCAGTTGCAGGAAACTTTCTGCCAGTTTCTTTTTGTTGACCAATGAAATAACTTGCCAATATGCTTTGTCGGTGTTCAAAATAAGATCTTGCATACCGGTGGCATGTTGTGATTCGGCCAGTTGTTCGGCGTATTTGGTGATTTTGTTGTAGGCAACAATTTTGCCTCCCATGTAGATGGGTTGGGTGAGGGTAATGGCTCCTGCATACATATTGCGGGTATCAGTGTGCAAGGCATCTACCAATCCTTGTCCCACGCCGTTCAGTGTGCTTCCTATCCCCGGAATCATGGGGGCGAGCGGTTCCAGTAGTTGCGCCCATGCGGGATTGGATGCCGCCAGTTGTTGAAAAGTCTCTTGTATGGAACCTTGTGCCACCGTTCCTATATTGCTGATGGCTCCTTTCTGTTCGTCGCTTAATAAAGATATTTCTTTTTCGGTGCGCATATAGGTTCCCATTGCCGAGATCTTGGGTAGGAAGTTGGTGAATGCGGCTTTTTTCTCATAATGCGCTGCATTGATCTTCTCAGAAGACATATGCAACTCCTTATTGTTTGTTAGTGCCAAAGCACGACAACTATCCAGACTTAGCACATTTTGGGCCGTAACCCCTAACGAACTCCCTATAAATAGGATAAAACCGAATATTTTCTTCATTGTTGTGTTGATACTTTGAGTGATTACAGTTGCTTATGCAACGATGTAAATATACGACTTAAATGCGAAACCGCAAGAATAGAGGAGTGAAAAGATACAAAAAAAAGGAGAAACTGACCATTCAGCTTCTCCTTTGGGGCATAAGATATTACAAATAATTATTTCATGCTGAATGCCTGTTGTCCTATCATTGTACCATCGGCAAAGATGTACACATGGTAAGTTCCGGCAGGCAGATATTCTTCTACATCCCAATATACGGTTACATTTTGCTCCTCTCCGGTGTATTCTATGTATTTCTTGATAGAATAGGCCAAGTCGCGGTTTTCGTATGGGAAGGTATTTGAAGCGCTCTTGGTCAGTACATCGTTGTCCGGTTTGGCTATGCGTATATATAAGGTGCGCTCACCTGTCTTGGCGGTGATGTTCTTGACGATGGTGAATGAAATGGCTATCTTCTTCACGTCCTTTACTTTCTTGGCAGATTTGCCGCGTTTGTTTCTGGGGTCGATGCTGATGCCGGTTGCATCCAGTTGGGAAGCAAGGGTAACCTTTTCATTCAGATTCTTCTTCTCTTGAGACAAGTTACTGATTTGGCGGGTAGCCTGCGTATATTTTTGCTTCACTTCCTGATTTTCTTCTGCCAAAGCCTGGTTCAGTTTGTTCAGTGAGTCTATCTGTATCACATAGGTACGCAGTACGGCACGAACCGTTTTCAACTCTTTCTTCAAGCGCATTATTTCGGCGGCATTGCTGGTCTTTACCTGGCGCAATTCCTCCAGCAACCGTTGTGTTTTCAGTTTTTCACTCTCTAACCTCTCGCGCAGCGAGTCGTTGTTTATCTGTACCTGAAGTTCATCATATTGGGTGGCGAAAGTAGTGTACTCATTCTCCATTTCCAGTTTTTCAACGGCAAACAGTTCACTCATTTCTTTATTCTCTTTTGCTTGATGGAAAGCATAAAAAGAAACTCCGCCGATGATAACGATCAGCAGAATAATGACAATAATCAGTTTTTTGCTCTTATCCATAGTGTTATATTCAATTTTGGGCAAAAGTACAATAATTTATGTAGACTGCCCGAAAAATATTACGGAAATTTTTCTTTAATTCGGAATATCATTGTAACTTTGCGGTGCTTTTAAGAAGACGATTTTATTATCAACTTTAAATAAATTATAGAGATTATGTCAAAAGTAACCGTAGTAGGCGCAGGTAACGTAGGTGCTACATGTGCAAATGTACTTGCTTTTAACGAAGTGGCAGACGAAGTAGTAATGCTGGACGTTAAAGAAGGTGTATCAGAAGGTAAAGCAATGGATATGATGCAGACAGCTCAGCTGTTGGGTTTCGACACAACTGTGGTAGGCTGCACTAACGATTATGAAAAAACTGCTAACTCTGACGTTGTAGTAATCACTTCAGGTATTCCTCGCAAGCCGGGTATGACTCGTGAAGAACTGATTGGTGTAAACGCCGGAATCGTAAAATCAGTTGCTCAGAACATTTTGAAATATTCTCCTAATGCTATCATCGTAGTTATCTCTAACCCGATGGATACAATGACTTACCTGTCATTGAAGGCTTTAGGTTTACCGAAGAACAGAATTATCGGTATGGGTGGTGCTTTGGATAGCTCACGTTTCAAATATTTCTTGTCTCAGGCTTTGGGTTGCAATGCAAACGAAGTAGAAGGCATGGTTATCGGTGGTCACGGTGATACTACTATGATTCCTTTGACTCGCTTTGCTACATACAAAGGTATGCCTGTAACTAACTTCCTGTCTGCTGAAGCTTTGGAAAAAGTTGCTGCTGACACTATGGTTGGCGGTGCTACCCTGACTAAGTTGCTGGGTACTTCTGCATGGTATGCTCCGGGTGCTGCTGGTGCATTCGTTGTTGAATCTATCCTTCACGATCAGAAGAAGATGGTTCCTTGCTCTGTAGCTTTGGAAGGTGAATATGGTGAATCAGACATCTGCTGTGGTGTTCCTGTAATCTTGGGTAAGAACGGTATCGAAAAGATCGTTGAATTGCCTTTGAACGAAGAAGAAAAAGCTAAATTTGCTGCAAGCGCTGCTGCTGTTCGCAAGACTAACGCTGCTTTGCACGAAGTAGGTGCTCTTTAATCAGTACAATAAAAAATAAAAAGAGCCGCCTTTCGATCTTTCGAGGGCGGCTCTTTCATTTAATTAGTTTTTAATCTTGAGGTATAGTGAACTCCTTGTCTGCAAAAAGTTCCATTAATCCGGATATCTGTTTGAGTCGTAATAACTCGTCGGCATCCATACCTATATTCTTTTTAATCCATTCGTCGCTCATGCCTGCTTTGGTCAGTTCGGCAACAATATCCACCATCAGTTCTATGCTGTGTGTACCACGGGCGCGATTGTGACGGATGGTACTTGCCATTCGGTTTGATAAGTCTTTCTGAATGATAACGACCGGCAACAGGCCTTTCTCTCTTTCGAATATTCGTTTTGAGGTTTTAAGTACACAGTAACGATGGTAACCATCCACCAACTCGTATATATCTTCCTCCGGAATATAATAGCATACACATGGCATGGTGTATCCATCTTCCCATATACTTAATTCCAGCAACTTCATTTCGGGAGCTGCTACGTGGTTCGGGTTATAACTGTTGGCACGTACTTTTTCTACCGGTATACGGTGTACGTGATATACGGGACTTTCGTATTCTTCTTTCATCTGATAATATTTTTATATTTCTGCATCACTCTGTCTCTTCTCAATTTTTCTTTCTTGGTTAGGGCAAATCCCATGTATTTACATATATGGTCATTCTTCAGAATACATATGCACATACGTTTGTAAGTCGGTATTTCCTTGAACTCTGAAATGTCAATATCATCCAGGTAGTCCATTTGTACGGGAAGTTTGTCCGTCTTGTAATTAGTCTTTTTCTGCACATAGAATTTTACGCCCAGGTCGGTCAGCTTGCGGATGGTTGATAAATCCAGGCAACCGCCTTTGTATTTCCAGAACTCCCTGCTCACTCTTAGTTTCTCCAGATAGGCTTGCTTGGTTTCTTCTGGCAGTGTATCCAGCAGGAAATACATATATTCTTTCCATGTATATCCTTCCGGTAACTTGATATTCTGCCATCCCATAGCTCTGGTTCCACCATATATTCCGGTGAAGTTTACTCCGTTTACACGTCCCAGTAGTCTTCCCCAGGTATTGGGGTCGATGACTTTATATAGTTTGAGGGTCTCTTGGGCTGTACTCAGGAACGGGCTTGCTACGCGTTGTCTGTCCAAAGGTACTCCGGCTTTATAATAAAGCTCGTACATTTGATTGAAAGACCATTTAAACCGGGCATTGGCAGTCCATATATCTTCCGTTGTCCAGTCATAAATGGGGTAGGCATTGTATAAGTCATATCCCAGGCGTCTGGTCCACATCAGATTGTGATAACTGTTCAGACGGTTATTTCCATGAATCGTTCTCCATCGGTCCAAACTTTCCTGTGTGCGGATACCCACCAGGCAGCAGGTACGCACTGCATCATTCTTTTTGTGATACCATTCTGCAAATGAAGTTTGGAATGTGTAATCCCACATTTCATTGTTAAAGAACGGAAAGTCTTCTTTGGTATAACAATTCTTGGGCATAGGGCGCACCCAGTGCGCATGCATATCTTCGTCCCACGGACGCCAATAGGTCTGGAACATGGAAGCGCAAGTCACTACTTTGAAAGGTACACAGACGTGATAGATATCAAGAATATCCAGGTTTTCTCTGAAAGTCTGTTCTACATAGTCGGTTGTCATTTGATATTGTGCTTCATAATCCATATGGAACACACCGATTTTTCTATTCAAATTGTTTTCTCTAATGTATTGGATACATAGATTTAGTAAGACACCGCTATCTTTTCCACCGGAAAACGAAACATATATATTATCAAACTCATTAAATAAAAATTTGAGCCGTCTTTGTATTAGTTGATAGACATTCTCTCCTTTAGGTCTCTTATTATTCATTTTTTGTCTGCGCTGTATATCATTTTTATATAGTTAGTCCACCGATGCTCTATCTGAAAACCACAATTAGCAAACGCTTGTTCGTGCTTGGTTTGTACGATAGCATATAAATTATTCTTTGGCTTTACTGCTCTCAGCAGTTCCTTTAGCACCTCTGAATTATCATCATAAACATAATAGTTGTTTATAACGAAGCTATCACCTTTTTTTTCTACGGGGATAAATCCTATTACGTTCTCATCGCTGATAGCGACATACCACTGAAAACGTGCCGTAGTCTTAAATGGATAATTATTATTAGCTTTCAGAACTTTAGGGTTCATAGCCAATGGTCCAATTAAGGTGAATAATTGAGGTTCAAGACCATCTAGTTGTAATATTTCCATCACTGTTTTTTTATGTGAATTAAGTTACAGCTACAAATGTATAAAAAAAGATTGGATATATCATAAAAAACGCTGCCATACCTTCACAGGCGGGCAGCGCAAGCTACAATACAAAATACAAATACAACTAAACGAGATATTTTTTATGCCAATAGACTACTTTTTATACAACTCCTTGAGCCATCATTGCATGAGCCACTTTCATGAAGCCTGCAATATTTGCTCCTTTTACGTAGTTGATGTATCCATCAGCTTCTGTACCATATTTAACACACTGTTCGTGGATTCCCATCATAATGCCATAGAGCTTTTCGTCTACTTCAGGGGCTGTCCAACTGAGGTGCATTGCATTTTGGCTCATTTCCAAACCTGATGTTGCAACACCACCTGCATTTACTGCTTTACCCGGAGCATACATTATCTTATTTTCGATAAATGCATCAATTGCTTCAGGGGTGCAACCCATATTGGAAATTTCTCCGATGCAAAGAACGGAATTTTTTATTAAATAACAAGCATCTTCGCCATTTAATTCATTCTGAGTTGCACAAGGAAGTGTAATATCTACCTTAACTTCCCATGGACGGCGTCCCGGAACGAACTTGGCATTGGGATATTTCTCTGCATAAGGAGCTACGATGTCGTTGCCTGATGCACGTAATTCCAACATATAATCTATCTTGTCGCCGCTGATTCCATCCGGATCATATATATATCCGTCCGGACCGGAGATGGTAACGACTTTGGCACCCAGTTGGGTTGCTTTAGTTACTGCACCCCAAGCTACGTTGCCGAAACCGGAAACTGCTATAGTCTTATCTTTAATGTCGATACCTTTAGCTTTCAACATTTGGTTAACGAAGTACAGACCGCCGAAACCAGTTGCTTCGGGACGGATCAATGAACCGCCGAATTCCAAGCCTTTACCGGTAAATGTACCTGTAAATTCACGGGTCAACTTCTTATACATACCAAACATATAGCCTACTTCGCGGCCACCCACACCGATGTCACCGGCAGGTACGTCCATGTCAGGACCTACATGGCGCCACAATTCCAGCATGAATGCTTGGCAGAAACGCATGATTTCAGCATCGCTCTTACCGCGCGGAGAGAAGTCGGAACCACCTTTACCACCACCCATAGGCAATGTAGTAAGGGCATTCTTGAATGTTTGTTCAAATCCTAAGAATTTCAGGATAGAGAGGTTTACAGAAGCATGGAAACGGATACCGCCTTTGTACGGGCCGATAGCGTTGTTAAACTGAACACGGTAACCCAGGTTTACCTGCACTTTACCTTTATCATCTACCCAAGGCACCTTAAATGTAAAGATACGATCTGGTTCAACCAGTCGTTCAATTAAGGACGCTTTCTCAAATTCTGGGTGTTGATTATAAATATCTTCGATAGAAAGCAGGACTTCTTTTACAGCCTGCAAGTACTCTGATTCACCAGGGTGTTTTGCCTCAAGAGAGGACATGATTTGATTAATATCCATAATTTATTAAGCATTTAAGGTTTTGACAAAATGAAAATGTTTTCTGCTGCAAAGGTATGTTTTTAAATGAATTGGCAAAATATTTTAGATGAAATTTTAGGGTAGGAGTGATAAAAAGTTAATCTTCCACTTGGAAGGCCTATACCCAAAAGTTCTTTTTTCTTGCGAATAAGTTGCATAAAACAATATTATTGACGTATTTTGCTATTACATTAACTGCGTAAATCTAATAATCATGCTCAGCAAGTTAAAATTAAATCAGTTATATTTCAAGGACACTTCGTTTGTAAACCTCATGACCAAGCGAATCTTTAATGTCCTGCTGGTAGCAAATCCGTATGATGCTTTCATGTTGGAGGACGACGGACGTATTGATGAGAAGATCTTCAATGAGTATATGAACCTTAGTCTCCGTTATCCGCCTCGTTTTACGCAAGTGTCTACGGAGGAAGCCGCATGGAAGCAGTTGGAGAATACTACTTTTGACCTGGTGATCTGTATGCCGGGGTCTGATAATAATGACACTTTTGATATTGCGCGGGGCATTAAGGAAAAGTACACCCATATACCGCTGGTGGTGCTTACTCCGTTTTCGCATGGCATCACGGCGCGTATGGAGCATGAGGATCTGAGTATCTTTGAATATGTGTTCTGTTGGCTGGGAAATACAGACTTGCTGGTTTCTATCATAAAATTGATAGAGGACAAGATGAATTTGGAGCATGATATAAAAGAGGTAGGCGTGCAGATGATTCTGCTGGTCGAAGATTCCATCCGCTTTTATTCCTCCGTATTACCTAATTTATATAAGTTCGTTTTGCAGCAGAGCCAGGAGTTTGCCACCGAGGCATTGAATGCCCACCAGCGCACGTTGCGTATGAGGGGGCGTCCCAAGATTGTACTGGCGCGTACCTATGAAGAAGCGATGGACTTATATAATAAGTATGCGAATAACGTGCTGGGTGTTATTACCGATGCCCGTTATCCGCGTGCAGGTGAGGTCGATCCTATGGCAGGTATCAAACTGCTTGCCGAGATCTGTTCCCGTGATCCGTTCATACCTCTCATCCTGCAATCGGCGGAAGTAGATAATAAGGTATATGCTTCCCGTTACGGAGCCAGCTTTGTGGACAAGAACTCCAAAAAGATGAATATTGACTTGCGCGAGATTGTTTCTGATGACTTCGGCTTCGGAGATTTTATTTTCCGTAATCCCGATACGCTGGAAGAAGTGGCTCGTGTGCGTAATCTGAAAGAATTACAGAATGTAATCTTTGCCATTCCCAAAGAATCCTTCTTGTATCATATCAGTCGTAACCACGTTTCGCGCTGGCTGTATTCCCGTGCTATGTTTCCGCCTGCCGAGTTCTTGAAGCAGATAACTTGGGAGTCCTTGCAAGATATTGATGCCCATCGCCGGATTATCTTCGAGGTGATAGTGAAATATCGTAAGATGAAGAATCAAGGTGTGGTTGCCGTATTCCAGCGTGACCGTTTCGACCGCTATTCCAACTTTGCCCGCATTGGTGAGGGTTCGTTGGGAGGAAAAGGGCGTGGCCTGGCATTTATAGATAATATGGTAAAGCACCATATTGAATTTGATGAGTTTGAGAATGCCACTGTGGTTATTCCTAAGACGGTAGTCCTTTGTACCGACATCTTCGATGAATTTATGGATACCAACGGGCTTTACCAGGTTGCACTGAGTGATGCCGATGATGATACGATATTGAAATCCTTCCTCCGTGCCAAGTTGCCGGACAGGTTGGTAGAAGACTTCTTTGTATTCTTTGATGTAGTGAAATCTCCTATAGCCATCCGTTCCTCCAGTTTGTTGGAAGATTCGCACTATCAGCCTTTTGCGGGTATCTATTCCACTTATATGATACCTTATCTGAATGATAAGTATGAGATGCTCCGTATGCTGAGTGATGCTATAAAGGGAGTATATGCTTCTGTGTATTACAGGGATAGTAAGGCGTATATGCAGGCTACCAGCAATGTGATAGATCAGGAAAAAATGGCTGTCATTTTGCAGGAAGTAGTCGGCACGCAATATGGAGATCGTTTCTATCCTTCCATTTCGGGTGTGGCCCGTTCGCTCAATTATTATCCCATAGGAGATGAAAAAGCGGAAGAAGGAACGGTGAGCCTTGCCTTGGGATTGGGTAAGTATATTGTAGACGGAGGATTGACGTTAAGGGTTTGCCCGTACCATCCCAATCAGGTGTTGCAGACCAGTGAAATGGAAATTGCACTTCGTGAAACCCAAACCCAGTTCTATGCGCTCGATTTAAAGAATATCGGTCAGAATTTCTCGCTGGATGATGGTTTCAATTTGTTGAAACTTCCGGTGAAGGAAGCGGATAATGACGGAGCGTTGACTTTCATTGCGTCTACTTATGATCCTTATGATATGGTGATTCGTGACGGCATTTATCCCGGTGGGCGCAAGGTGATTACTTTTGCCAATGTGCTTCAGCATGATGTGTTTCCTTTGCCTCGCATCCTTCAGTTGGTGCAGGAATATGGTCAGAGTGAGATGCGTCGTCCTGTCGAAATAGAGTTTGCCGTGACTTTAAATCCGCAGAAGAAGAATGGCACTTTCTACCTGTTGCAGATTCGTCCGATGGTAGATGTGAAAGCAAATTTAGAGGAAGATTTGAACCTTATTAAGGATGAAGATGTTATATTAAGAAGTTATAATTCATTGGGACATGGCATTATGGAAGATATCTATGATGTAATCTATGTAAAGACAGATGGTTACACCGCTTCCAATAATCCTACCATTGCTTACGAAATAGAAAAAATGAATCGTAAATTTTTGGATGAGGGAAAGCACTACATATTGGTAGGTCCGGGTCGCTGGGGAAGTAGTGACTCGTGGCTGGGTATTCCTGTGAAGTGGCCTCACATATCGGCGGCTCGTGTTATTGTGGAGGCAGGTCTGACCAATTATAGGGTAGACCCTAGCCAGGGAACACATTTCTTTCAGAACCTTACTTCTTTTGGAGTCGGTTATTTCACCATTAATGCTTATATGAAAGATGGAGTTTACGATCAGGAACTGCTGAATGCACAACCTGCCGTAGAGGAAACTAAGTTTATCAGACACGTGAGATTTGATAAGCCATTGATTGTGAAGATGGATGGAAAAAAGAAACTGGGGGTAGTAATGCAATCGGAATAATGTTCCATTTTACGCAAAATGTGTTCTAATTCTCAATAAAAATAGAAATCGATTTAACTTTTCACTATCTTTGTGCGATTTTTGAGTATGAATTAAAAAATTAACTAGACAATGAAAAAGAATCTTTTGTATTATCTATTAATCGCAATGTGTTCAGTGAGTTTGTTTGCTTCTTGTAGTGATGATGATGAAGAAAGCTTCTCAGGAACTTATCAGGGAGAGAATTTGGTCTTAACAGTTGGCGGTGTGGAGCAAACAGAAAAGACAGTTGTTTTAAAAGGCGCGACTTTAGAACTAAATGCTATTGTTCCGGGTGAAGAAACAACTATAGTCCCAATAAATATCTCCGAGGGGAAAATAACAGGAACAGATAGCAATGCAGATCGCACGGTGACGGTAGAGGGTACGGTAGCAAATGGTGTGTTAACAGCTAAGGTTACTTTAAAAATGCTTAGTCCGCTTGTAGGGACATGGAATATTTTTGATGGCAATGTAACTCTGAAGGCTGAAGCGCCGGAAGGTACTAAATTATATTTCTTGGAAAATGAAGTGGATGTGGCAACTTATCAGATGATATTGCCTCTGATGATGGGAAGTATGCCTCAGGCCTATCTGAAAGACATCATTTTTAAAGAAAATGGATATTTGGTAGCTAATTATGCCCCGGATGGTAATGCTGGTGAAAAAGGCTGGGTAGCTTCACCGGAGAATGCTGTTCAGTGGTATGTGAAAGACGGACAGGTCTATTTGTTACCCAATTTGGGTGCAATAATGACGCCTAAATCGGAATCTTCCAATCCTTTACTGGACTTGCTGACCAACGGTATGCCGGTCAATTTTACGATTGATGAGACGGGTAGTGAAAAGAAACTGAGTGTTTATGTTACAAGGGAACAGATGTTGCCGATGATGGATATCCTGATTCCGTTAGTAGAAAATATGGATACTACTGGAAATATGATATTGGGCATGATGAAAATTGCTATCCCAGAAATGAAAACAACCTTAGAATCTTGTACCACTTTTGATTTGGGTATGGACTTGAAGGAGGCTAAATAAACGAAAGGTAATTCTTAATTTTTAAATTAGTAATAAAATGAAAAAGAGTATTTTTTATTATTTGTTTGCTGTAGTGTGCACAGTGTGTCTTTTTACAGCATGTAGTGATGATGACGATGATGACAACAACAAGGCTTTGACTGTTGATAACATTGTTGGTACTTATACAGGTACATTGGATGTGATGGAAACATCTATACTCAATACACCTATCAGTGTGGCAAAAGTAAGTGATAGTAAGGTTGTTATTGAATTGAAAGACTTTACTTTTGACTCTATTCCTGTTGGAGATATTGCTGTAGAGTGCACAGTAAAGGCTAATGGTGATAAATTGGATATTAATGGTGCAGGTACTGTTACTATTGCTGCATTAGGAAATGCAACTCTACCGGTTTCTGTTGCTGGAGATTCCAATGGTAAAAAGTTAGATATTGATATTACTATAACTAGTATACCTCTTGTTGGAGACTTAAAGGTGGAATACGAAGGTACAAAATAAAATAATATCTAATAAATAAGGAGTAGGGGCTATCATTACATAGTCCCCACTTTTTTATCTCCTTTATATTATCTATTTTTAAGGGGTAAATTACAAATTTGACGCAGAACTCATTATCAACAACTTACAAACAATTCATTTTCTCAGAAGCCTCAGAACGGCGATTCGTGAAAAGTTGTAACACGACTTTTCCCTTCGTCCTTTGCGAATTTGACGCACTTTTTTCATCAAGTTCTTTACAAATCCTTTTCTTGCAACAGAATTAAGAGTTTCATAGAAGAAGGCACTATGCGCTTTGAACGAGACACTTAGAACGCATATCCAAATCCAAGATTCAAATAAACCGCATACATATCAAAAGTTATTGTCTTAAAATCCTTTTTGAAGATATCGTTCATTCCCCAATTTAAGTCTGCATAAACTTTCAAGTGCTTGAATGCTTTCCAGTCAGCACCCAGCTGCACTCCCCACTGGAACTTGCGTAGATCTGTAGAGAAATCGTAAGTCGCAATTTTGCCATTATTAAATTCTACCTTGGGTCCTGTAGGATCATTTTCACGCAAATATCCTTCGTACACATGTCCTGAGAAATCTCCATCCATTAAATAAGAGAAGTATGACCCTGCTTTCAGATTCCATCGTGGAGTCAATTTATAAGCAGCAAGAATCGGAATAGTCAAATAGGAATTCTGTACTTTAGTGCGTACACCTCCCGTCCAGTGCCCGGCAACCTTTTCTCCACCATCACCAATAATTTCCATGCTATAATCTTTCACGGTGGCCTTGGTGCGCATACCTTTATTCTCTAGCTTTAGACCGGTTATCACTCCCCATTTCTGCGTTTCTCCCAACCATTTGGTTACATTCCCTTCTATAGTGATAGACAGGGTAGGGTTGTAAGCATCTATCGAGCGTATTTCTGCGGGAAAAGGAATCGGCAATGTACCACCGATATTGAATCCGGCTTTTATTTCATATTCCAAACCGTGCAATGAAGACCAGATAATAGTCTTTGTTCTTTCGCGTTGCGCCTCTATGGGCAAAGTTGCCAATAACAGGCAAACCGTTGCAATGATATATTTCTTCATCTCTTCTTTTTTTACTTTTCATAAGATAGTTCTACTTCATCCAGCCATAGCGTGCTGCCGGGTGCACCTTCAAATACATCCCCGTCTATACTGGATGAAAAGACGATAGCGATGTTATATCTGCCGTCCTCCAACTTTTCCATATCTACCTCTTTCCCATAGTTATACTTAAATGGCAACTCAAAACGAGTCCATGTTGATGTTTCGATAGGGTTATTGATAATTGCCAGTGCCACCAGATTGGGGTTTGTATAGCCATCGGCTTTGAAATAACCGTCCAAAGTTCTTGTATCATTATCAGTTTCATAAAACATAGCATAGATATTGAAAATATCCTTTTTATTGGGTACGACTTGTCCGTTTGACATGAATTTTTCACCGGAAGTGAACTTATAATATCCCGAAAGCTTAATAGGCTTATGGTAGAAAGGATACCCAAACTGAGTAGATTTCAATGCGTCTGTCAAGGCGGAAGCCAAATTGAATGTTCCCATAAAGAGATTTCCGGCTGCAATAGGCATTCCGAATCGAGTTCCGAAAGAGCCGGTTTCACGGGTGATCAGCTTAACACATTTTCCTGAGTATCCGTTATCATCTTGCACGGTGGGATAGTCATAGGCACTGCCTGCCACACCTGTCAGGCGGAATCCCGGGTTTCCACTTGCCCAATCCATTAGACTTCCCTTATTGTTTTTATCGGCGAAGATAAAATAGTTTCCTTTACTTTCATCGGTCACTAGCGTGTCCTCAAATGCATAGTAAGTGGGAATCTCATCTATAGTGTAGGTTACAGTATAGGTCTTTTTCCACTTGCCACTTTCTGAGGTCACAACATACTTTTGTGGATCTGTAAAATCCAGTTCCGTGCCACTGGGGGGAGTGATAGTAGCTCCTTCAGTCAAAGTAAATTCAGGTGCTTGATGCTTGATATCTGTAGTTGGCTTCACCATCAGAGTAATACTATTATTTTGAATAATAGGTTCTCGTTTTAGAATTTCTACCGGTATTTTGCAACTTAGAATATCCGCTTCCGCATTAGGCGCTTCATCCTTGATGCACGATGCGCAAAGAAGTATTCCTGTCCCCGCGCAGGCTAGTAAGGCTTTTAGTTTCATGAATTTGTTGTTTAATTAGTATATTGAAATTAGAACACGTATAATAGGTAGCAAAGTTACTACTTTTTGGTGACATCTCTCGAATCTTACTATTAAAAAGCGCTGTTCTCTTTTTCGTATTTAATAGTACTATTTTTATATACAACAGATTTTAAGTGCTTTTGGGTTCGGATTGCAAGATATAAATATAGTTTTTCTTTGACTTTTCCGTTCCTCATCCCTTCGAAGTATCATCAGCGACCTGACAAGTTTGCT
>Ga0192242_10477_pt1 | contig 14114 bp, 11 predicted proteins | sample Koala_Koa27_J3_FD_131235 | JGI IMG/M metagenome (GOLD analysis project Ga0192242, IMG submission 131235) | Enriched cells from koala feces incubated with labeled cellulose particles, San Francisco Zoo, California, United States - Koala_Koa2-7_J3 ...
GGCCGGCTGCTTAACCCGGCCAAGCGTGAAATGCGGCTTGAACGGACGGCGTTCCGGCTCATACCCGAGATCGACGACAGCCGCCTCGACCGCGCCGGCCAGCGTGATGGCGTCGTCCCGGCCTTCGCCGCACCCGGCCCAGACCACCCGTGGATGGCGCCAGTTCGGAAACGCGCCAATACCCTTTACTTCCAGAGGAAACGCGGGCAGCGGATCAACCGCTTCCTCGATGGCGTCGAAAAGTTCGGCCAGGTCGTTTTCCTTGATGTCCCCGAGGAACCGGAAGGTGAGGTGGAGGTTGTCCGGCTTGGCCCATTTAACGAGCGGCGCGGCGGCGGCGCAGGCGGTTATCTGTTTGGCGAGCCCGTTCCGCACCGGTTCGGACAGTTCGGCGGCGATGAATGTTCGGATCATATCCTTATCCTCGGGATTCCATTCCCGTTCGGCATGCGGCGTTGATAACGGGGTTCGTTCCTGCGGTCCGCGTTCCGCCCGGAGTTCCGCGCGTGCCTATTCGGTTCCCCTCGGTTTTTTCATGACATGAACATACGGCCCGCCCGGCACCTGAAAACCTTCCCCGGTCTTGCGGTATCCCATCTTGGAATAGATGTGGAAATTTTCCTCGCTCCGTTCGCCGCAGTCCAGAACGTAGCCGTCGGCGTCCGGAAACGCGTCTTCGACCGCCCTGACCATGGCCTGACCAAGTCCCTGGCCCTGAAGGTCCGGGTCGACGGACAGCCTTCCCCAGTATATCCAGCCGTCCTCGAGCGGTTTTATTCGCATCGAACCGACGACGCGGCCCTCATGCACGCCCACATACAGCTTCTTGCCTTCCTCTTCCTCCCGGACAATCGTTTCCGGCGTTTCCTTGAACGGCGGCAGGTCTTCGCCGTACAGCGGCGCTTCCTTCAGGCGGTAGGCGCGGCGCTGGATATCGAGGACTGTTTCGTACTCTTCCGGTTTTCCCGGACGAAAAGTGAACGAACTCGGCTGTTTCGTCGATGACAATGGAATCTCCCGCTGGCATTGGCCTTTAAAATATGTAGTATAGTACCGGGTATGAGTTTGACGCGGCCGATCCGGGGAATGCGATTCTTCCGGGATAAACGGCTATTCGCCAAACCGTACCGGGCGAGTAACGCTGCGCCAGCTATTATTTCCTACAGGTACCGGTTGGGCAAGAGCAGTTTCAGAAAAAAATACTACGCGGAGACCACCATGAAGTATATCCTCATCATCCCGGACGGCGCCGCCGACGAGCCCATCGAAGAGCAGGGCGGCAAGACCGCGTTCGAACTCGCCGCCACGCCGGCCATGGACCGCATCGCCAGAGAAGGCCATCTCGGTCGCGCCCTCACCGTTCCGGACGGCTGCAAACCAGGTTCCGACGTCGCCAACCTGTCCCTGTTCGGCTACGACCCGCGCGTCGGCTTCAACGGTCGCGCCGCCCTTGAAGCCGCGTCCCTCGACATCACCGTGCCGGAAGGCGACGCCGTCTTCCGCGCCAACCTCGTCACTGTCTCCCCGGAACACGTCATGGTGGACTATTCCGCCGGCCACATATCCACCGAGGAAGGCCGGGAAATTATCGAACACCTCCGGAACGAACTGGGCGTCGACGGCATCACCCTTCACCCGGGCGTCGGCTACCGCCATATATGCCTGATGGAAAACGCCGGTTCGAGCGTTCCCGACTGCACGCCGCCCCATGACATTGTCGGCGAGAACATCACGGAACACCTGCCGCAAGGGCAGTTTTCCTCCTGGGTCCTCGAAGTCGAACGGGCCAGCGCCGAAATAATGCCGAACCTCGACATCAACAAGAAGCGCGTCGAAGAGGGGAAAAACCCCGCCACCCAGCTCTGGCTCTGGGGCGGCGCCACCGCCATGACGCTATCGAATTTCGCCGAACGCCACGGCCTCGGTTCCGCCGGCCTCATCACCGCCGTCGACCTCCTCCGGGGCATCGGCAAGCTGGCCGGGATGGACGTCATCGACGTTCCCGGCGCCACCGCCTACCTTGACACCAACTTCGCGGGCAAGGGCCGGGCGGCGCTCGATTACATTTACATGCACGATTTTATCGCCGTCCATGTCGAGGCGCCGGACGAGGCCGGCCACATTGGGGACATCGCCGGCAAGGTCAAGGCCCTCGAAGATATCGACCGCCACATCATCGCCCCGCTCCTCGCCATGGCGCATTATTACGGCGACTGGCGCATTCTGGTCGCCCCTGACCACCCGACGCCGGTCGGCACCGGGAAGCACAGTGGCGATCCGGTTCCCTACGCCATGTGGGGCCCGGGCATCGAGTCGAACGGCGCCAAAGCCTTTAACGAAAAAGAGGCCGAACGGGTCGGCGGCGAAACAGTCGACGGCATCGGGCTTATGGATACGTTCATCACCAGCGCCGATACCGGCAGCGGCAACGGCGACGCTACAACGAACGAGGTAACAGCGGACGACGCGACGACGGATGGCGCGGCGACCGGGGAGGAGTTAGTCGAGGACACGGACGAAACGGAAGCGGCATTGGAGGACCTGGTCGCGGATGTCGAGACCGGCGCGGACGGTGAAGCGTCGGAGTGAGAACGGACGAAAAAATCCCGGAAAAGTAGTTGCATAAAATTGTGAAACCACTATACTAATCCCTCGCAATACGAGCGCCGGTAGCTCAATTGGATAGAGCGACAGACTACGGATCTGTAGGTTAGGGGTTCGACTCCTCTCCGGCGTGCCAAGTTATCCACCGCAACCCGAACGGGTTGCGGTTTTTTTTATGAATTAGTACCAAGGCACCGAATATCTTTCTTTCACACTCCACTCCATTAATATCGCCAACACGTCAGACACGCATCGACAAAACTTCCGAACGGAGACGGAAACCCATCGATTTATATAAGCGCCTGGCGGCGACATTGCCGTGGACAACGTGGATGTCAATGAGGCGGACGTCGTTCTCCTTGAGGTAGGCGATGGACAGTTCGACCGCCCGACGGGCCAGTCCGCGACGGCGGTATTCCGGCACGACATAGACAAGGTCGACCGATCCGAGGCCATATTCGTGGGAAGCGACGGAAAAGGCGACAAGGTCGCTCCCGGCGAAAAACGCCTCGACCCGGGCTTCACCCTTGGTTATCTGTTCGGCGATGTGGGGGAGTTCGCGGTCGGGAGACACCAGCGGGAAAACCCCGGAAAAGTCCGTGGAAACGGCGTTATGGTGGGTGCGCAGTTCGGCAAGGAGCGGACGCAGAAGCGGAACCTCGCCGGGCGTCAGGTGGCGGGCGGATATATTTGCGGGTAATGCCATACGTATCCTTTCAGTTTCAACCGGGTTCGCGCAGCGGGGTTACTAAGTGATTGCCTGTCGGACCTCGATGTCCGTTTCTTCATCCAATCCCGGTTCTCATGCGCGAACGACGTGGTCGTGTAAAAAAACACTTCCATTCAATCATTATCGTGGTACCATGGAGTGATACAACAATGTTCCCGGGTTAAGTGGAAATTGCGTTCAGGAGCCTTCGCGGCGGCGGTGTCTGATCCGTCCGAATGCCGCTACTGCACGACGCCCGGTTGTACCGCTCGGAGGAAGTGGCATGGGATTACGATGTGACGAATGTGGGTCGGGCGATCTCAACCTTGTATTCGCAGGCGATTGCACCTGTCATCGTTGCGGGAAATACGTCTCCTTCACACTCGAACAGGCCATGCAACATGCCCGTCACGGCGATCCCCTCTCGCAAACCATCGTCGGCGATTTTTACCACGAAGGCATCGGCGGCGTTCAGCGCGACTTCCGCGTGGCCCAGGAATGGTACCTGAAAGCGGCCAGGCAGAATTTCGCGGCGGCGGAACGAAAAATCGGCTACGCCTACGAACACGGCATCAACGTCAGGCAGAACATCGACAAGGCTCTCGAATGGTACCTGAAAGCGGCGGCCAAGGGCGATGTCCGCGCCATTTACAGTCTTGGCGTCGTCCACGAAAACTACCGCCTCCACTCGGACCGCGCCGCCTTCCAGTATTACCTCCGCGCCGCCGAAGCCGGATATCACCGCGCCCAGACCCGCCTCGGCTACTGTTACTATTATGGCGTCGGCACCGACGTTGACAAGGAGGCCGCGTTTTTCTGGTACGAAAAGGCCGCCTCCATCGGCAACCCGGAAGCCCAGTACGCCCTTGCCTATTTCTACAAAACCGGCACCGTCGTCCCGGTGGACGAGGCCAAGACCATTGAACTCTACACCGCCGCCGCCGAGGCCGGCAACCTCCAGGCGCTTCTCAGCCTGGCGTCGTGCTATGAAATTGGCGACCTGGTTCCGGAAAACTTTTCCAAGGCCTTCGACCTGTACAGCCAGGCGGCCAGCACCGGCGACGGCGAGGGCATGGCTTGTCTCGGTTATTGCTGGGAGGCCGGGATTGGCGTCGTCCCCGACCACGACACCGCGTTCAACTGGTACCTGAAGGCCGCCGGCACCGGCGACGCCAGGGGTATGTTCCTTTTAGGCTGCGCCTACGCCGAAGGTATCGGCACCAACGTCGATATGGACCGCGCCACGTACTGGCTGCAATATGCCGCCGACGCGGGCGAGGAGCGGGCCAGGGAATTTCTCGACCAACTGCGTAACAACAACGAGGCCAGCACGTCCGGGCGGTCGTACCGGGACGAAGTCCCCCGGCTGGACGAGTACGCGGACGAGGACGACGAATACGATCCCGAAGCAAGCGTCCAGGACGAGGTCAACGACGAATACGTCAGCTGAAACCGCGTCCGGGTTAAATTGCCGCGATGTATCCGGCCTGATAGTGCGTGGTGAACCTACAATTGACGGCCTGCGTAGTAGCGATATGGCATGGTTAAAGTTAAGGATACTATGATGCGGTGCGTCCTCCTCGGACTCCTCGTTTTCTCGCCCATGGTTTTGGGCGGCTGCCTTGGCGCCTTCGCGTCCAACCAGGCGCGGCGGCAGGCGGCGCGGAGCGCCGACTATTATGTGCGGACATATGCCGAACCGGAACTGAACGAGGCGCAGGGCAATTCGCCGGAAGCCCGTGCTCAGACCCGCCACCTGCGGAACGACATCGCCGACACCATCGTCCGTACCGGGAACGACCGTTACGACACGCGCGTCGGGGTGAACGAGCGCGGCTATATCGTCAACGTACCGTAGGGGGGCGTGGAATCAAGGCGGCCCGGACGTGTCCAGCGGGGAAAACGGCAATGACGCGTATAGGCTTTCTGATATTTCCCGGCATGCTTCAACTGGATTGTACCGGAGCATACGGCGTTCTCGCCGCCGGCCCCGACGTCACCATTCATCTCGTCTGGAAGGACCTGTCGCCAATTCGAACAAGCGACAAGCTCCTTATGGTCCCCGACACCGCCATCGCCGACTGCCCGCAACTCGATGTTGTCGTCGTCCCCGGCGGCGGCGGAGTCGTCCATCTCATGAACGATGCGGTAGTCCTCGAATTCCTCCGCCATCAGTCCGGAAAGGCATCCTGGATAACCTCGGTGTGTACAGGCGCCCTGGTATTGGGCGCGGCGGGCCTCCTCGACGGCTACAATGCGACCACGCACTGGCTGTCCCTCGATCTACTTCCACTATTCGGCGCCAACCCGGTACGACAACGCGTTGTCCGGGACAGGAACCGGATAACCGGTGCAGGGGTAACGTCGGGAATCGACATGGCCCTGACCCTCGCGGGCGCACTCTGGAGCGACCCGGTCGCCGAACAAATCCAGTTAAACATGGAATACGACCCGAAACCGCCATACCACGCCGGCAACCCGGAAACAGCCCCCGAAGAAATCGTCGCAACAATGCGCAACCACAGCGCCGCCCGTCAGGCCGAACGCCGTGTAGCCGCAGTAGCGGCGGCGAAGCGGTTGCGGGGAAATGAGGGCCTGTAAAGCGGTTTATAACGATAAAAAGTAATTAGCCCGCCATATAAAAGCCCTCCGGGAGTATCCGGAGGGCTGTGTAAAGATGGTTGATAGTCCACTTCGATTATAAGGTAAACTTTCCCTTTTTCAGATCTTTATCGGCGCTGCTGGTCCCTATCATACCCACGTATTCCATGTGCTCGAGTTCCCAATGGTCTTTGTTGAACCAGGTCAGCCTGTCCGTGGGGCAGACGATTTCAACAGACTTTTCCTCGCCTGGTTCGAGGGTGACGCGTTTGAACCCGCGAAGCGACTTGACCGGGCGGTCAACTTCCGAGTTCGGGAAACCGACGTAGAACTGCACGACTTCGTCGCCCGTCACCGGGCCGGTGTTTTTCACCGAGCACCTCGCCACAACCATATCACCCCGGACCTCGAACGAGGGTTTGTCCACCGAGAACGTTGTGTAGGACAGGCCGAAGCCGTAGGGGAGCGAAGGGGCGACGCCTTCCTTTTCCAGTTTGGCGTAACCGTGGTAGTAATTGTAGGTGATCGATTCGGCGTTCCAGTCGACCGCCGGCAAGTCGCTCTCTTTTTTCACTACGACAAAAGGCAGCTTGCCGCCGGGGTTGTTGTCGCCGAACAGGGTCTCGGCAATCACTGTCCCGCCCTCCATGCCGGGATAGTATGCCATGAGAATCGCCGGAACACGGTCCTTCCACTCGTCGATCATAATCATGTTGCCGCCAATCAGGACAGCCGCCGTATTCGGGTTGACGCCGCCGACTTCCTTGAGGAGGCGAATGTCCTGGTCGTGCAGGCCGAGGCCGGTCTTGCGGTCGCCGCCGATTTCCTTTTTGAAGCCGTTCTCGCCGTCGGTGGGCTGGAGGAACTCGCCCTCGTCGTCATGTTTGTAGCCGACCACGATAATGACGGCGTCGGCGGCCTTGGCAATTTTCTTCGCCTCCTCGATGTCTTCGCCGTCGTAGAAGGTGACGGCGGCGTGGGGAAGCAGCTCCGCGACGCCGGCGGCGGGGGTGACCACGTAATGCGGGAATACCCGGCTGGAGCCGTGGTCGCCGATGTTCGCGACATTGCCGAGTTCGCCAAGGACGGCGACGGTCTTTGTCTTTTCCTTCTTGAACGGCAACACGGCGCCGTCGTTCTTGAGAAGCGTCATGGATTTTTGCGCCGCTTTCCTGGCGAGCGCAATGTGCGCCATGCAGGAAACGAGCTTCCTCGGATATTCCTGCGGGTCCGGCGCCTTCTTGAAGGCGAGGAGCGTGCGGACGATGCGGAGAGCCGCGTCGTCTATCATTGCCTCTTTGACCTTCCCGTCCCGGACGGCCTGTACGAGCTTGTCGCCGTAATAGTTTGTGTCGCACATCTCAACGTCGAGACCGGCGTTGGCTGCGTTGACGGTATCACGCGTGCCCCACATGAAGTCGCTGACCACGAAGCCGTCGAAATCCCATTCGCCCTTCAGGACTTCGGTGAGAAGGTAATGCTGTTGGCCGCAGTAGGTACCCTGATACTTGTTGTACGCGCTCATGACGCTGGCCGCGCCGGACTTGACGCACTCCTCGAAATGGCGAAGATACACTTCGCGCTCAGTCCGCTTGTCAGCTTCGACGCTCACCTTGAAACGCCCGTTTTCCATGCTGTTAAATGCGTAATGCTTGATGCAGGCAATCACGTTGTGCTTCTGGATACCCTGAACGAGCGCCGTACCCATCGCGCCGATGTGGTAGTCGTCCTCGCCGTATGTTTCCTGGCTGCGGCCCCAGCCGGGATTGTACGGGAGATTGATGCAGACGCCGCCGAAGTAATTGCCGCCGAAGGCGCGGATTTCTTTGGCGATGGCTTCGCCGATCTCCCGCTCCAGGTCCGGGTCAAAACTGGCACCCCGCGCCATCGAGACGGGGAAGCAGGTCGCCTTTTCGACCACGGCGCCGCGGGGACCATCGCAGAACAGCAGGCTCGGGACGCCCAGGCGATCGTTGCCGCCGGCCGGGTAAGGGTAGCAGTTATAGTGAAAATCGACGGTGGGATTGTTGAACGCCTCGGCATTTTCTTCAAAAGACGAACGACCGCTCATGAGGTAGACTTTTTCCTCGAGCGACATTTTCGCTACGATTTTCTTTGCCTCTTCCGTAAACGAAAGCCGAAACTCCTTGGTCGCTTTCATACCCGTTTCTCCTCCAAAAATAGTGAACACCCCATGAAATCACGCGCCGCATATAGGTCCTGTCACGCCGCCGATTCGCGCGTCTTCGGCGCGGCGAACATTTGTTTCTCAATAAGCTTTTGCCTGAGCGCTATGTCCAGGCACACCACCGTCAAGAGAATCAGCCCTTGAATCAGGCCGGTCATTTCGGCGGAGACCTTGCTGATGGCGAGGCCGTTACGAAGGACGGCGATCATCAGGGAGCCGACCACGATTTTATAAAACCGCGCATTGGCGCCGCCCGTAACCGGGATACCGCCGACAAACATCGCCGTCATTACCTGAAGCTCGAAGAAGTTCCCCATCGTCGGCGACACGCCTCCGATACTGCACACGGTAAACACGCCCACCAGGCCGGCCATGATACCGGACAGTGTAAAGGCGAGAATCTTGAACAGCTTGACGGAGATGCCGGAAAACTGCCCGACAACCTGGTTCTCGCCGATGCAGCGGGAAAAGAATCCGGCCTTGGTATACTCGAACAGGTACCACATGATTGCCAGCACCACGGCGGCGATGGTTATCTTGACCCCCATCCGGTTGAAGAAAAGGATGCGGGGACTAAGGAAAACAGCCTGTCCTGTGGTGATGAAGGATACGATGGCTCTGAGCGCGATAAGCATCGCCAGCGTCACGGTGATTGAAGGCACCTTGAAGTGCGCCAGCATTGTTCCGTTGAAGGCGCCGACGATTGCGCCGGTGAGAAGTGCGGCCGGGACAAGCGCCCAGAAACCGAGCGACAGGCTCGCCAGCCCGCCCATGGTGCCGCACAACGCCAGGAGAGATCCCTGCGACATGTCGGTGCTGCCCTGCGCCGAGACAAATACCATGCCGGCGGCACCCAGGCACATGGGGATCATGATGTTGACGATGTTGAGAATATTTCTCTGCGTCCACATCCTGTCGCCGGAAATAATGGTGAAGAAGACGACGATGACCAGCAAGCCAAGGAATGGGAACAGCCGTTGCGCGATACTCCAGAAGTCTTTTTTCATCACAGCATCACCTCGATAATGGATTCTTCAGTCATTTCGGGACCACGCTCAATGGTTTTGACCATCTTCCCGCCCTTCATCACGATCAGGGTGTCGCACATGCCGATGAGTTCGGGCAGTTCGTCCGAGACGACGATCATCGACACCCCCTTTTCCTTCTCGCGCATCATCTCGCCGTAGATGTAGGATTTGACCCCGACATCGACGCCGCGCGTCGGGCAGTCGAGAATGAGAATTTCCTTGTCCTGGATAAGCCAGCGGCCGAGATTGACCTTCTGTCGGTTGCCGCCGGAAAGGCCGCTCAGACGCTGTGTGACGCCGTTCGTCTTGACCATGAATTTCTCCACCACGCGTTCGCTGACCCGGCGACGTCGGCCGGGGCTGAGAAACGCCCCCGAGACCCGGGTAAGCTCGACGGCGGCGAGGCCGATGTTGTTCTCGATGGTGTCGTTGACCATCAACGCCTGTTTGTCGCGGTCCTTCGGCACATAGCCCATCTTCAGGCTCATCGCCTGCCTCGGGGACGAAATCACGACCCCGGCGTCGACGACAGTCACTTTTCCGGAGTCAAGCCTCCGGACCGCGAACAGCGCTTCGGCCAGTTCGTGGATGCCCGCGTCCGAAAGGCCGCAGAAGCCGAGAATTTCCCCTTTGTGGAGTTCGAAGGTAATGTCGGAAAAATGGTCGCAACTCAACCCGTCGGCCCGGAGGACGACCTTCCGGTCATAGCTCCCGGTGTGATCCTGGCGATAATACGCCCCCTCGATTTCGCGTCCGACCATCAGCCGTTTGACTTCATCGGGGGTTGTTTCATCGCAGTTCCTTTCGGCGACGATTTGACCGTCCCGCATGACAGTGATGCAGTCGGTGATTTCCACCATTTCCTCGACATCATGGGTGACGATAAGGACGGATTTTCCCGCCGCCTTCAGTTTCCCAATGATCGCAATAAGGATTTTTCGGTAGTTCAACGACAGCGCCTGGGTGATTTCGTCAAGGATGAGGAGGTCGGGATCGATGGACAGCGCCCGGACCAGCTCGACGATCTTCTTTTCCTCAACGGACAGTCGCCCTGTCGAATACCGGACAGGGAAACCCTTGAATCCCCATTTCTCGAACAGGGCCGCGGCTTCCGCATACAACCGCCCCATGCTCATTACACCGAAGCGGGTGAACGGCTCTGTGCGTCCGAGGAAAACGTTGACCCCGACCGGCAGGCCGTCGACCAGCCCGAGTTCCTGCACGACGGTGCCGATTTTGGCAACGCCGGCGTCGAGCGGCCCCTCGGGAGAGTACGGCGCGCCGTTCATTAGCATGTCGCCGGCGTCGCACCGCGCTATCCCGGCAATCATGGATATCAGGGTTGATTTCCCGGAGCCGTTTTCCCCGATAAGGCCTCTGACTTCGCCCCGACGGAGGACGATGGAGACATCATCGTTGGCTTTGGTCGAACCGTAATGCTTCTTGAGGTGCCGCGCCTCGAACACGGCGCCCTTGTCCATAGCCGTCATTTAACCACTCCCTCGTAACGCCGTTGCGACAGAACGCCGCAGATCAATACGCTTGCGCCCATGACCACCTGCTGCCATGTTCCCGAGGGAACGCCGAGAAGGGTCAGGACGTTGAAAATCGACGTGATGATAAAGGCGCTGATGACCGCCCCGGGGATGATGTTGAACAGGCCGCTCAACGCTTCGGACAGCAGGTAGGCGGCAAGGGGCATAAAGATGATGGCGATGGAATTGAGACCCGTCACCGGCACCACCTTCCCGCCGTAACTGATGTTGACGGCGGCGGCTAGCCCGACAAAGACGCCCGCCACCAAACCGGACAACAGCATGACGCGGTTGACGTTGATGCCCATCATCTTCGCGACCGCGCCGTTCGACCCGATGGCGCGAAGGGCAAAGCCGGTTGAGGTCCGGTTGAAAACGATATACGCGAGGGCCAGGCCGGCGGCCAGCACGACGAAGTTCCACGGCGGCACGCCCAGTTCGCGGCATACCTTGCCGAGGGCGACGGCCTGCTTGCCCGCGTTTATCTGGCGGACATTGTAGATTGTGCCGATGGTCTCGTAGACCATGGCAATGCCGAGGCCGAAGATCCACGGAGGAATTTTGGTGAGTTGGATAAGGAGCATGTTAAGGAGGAGGAGGGCGACCGCCACCACCACGGCCCCCGGAATGAGGCCGAAGTACCCGAGCCCGTAGTTGACGGCGAGGATGCCGCCGGCGTTACTGGCCAGGATCATGATGGCGCCCAGCGACAAATCCATGATGCCCATCTTGATGATGAAGCAGAAGCCGAGAACGATGAACGTTGACACCACCGAGCCGGTGAGGACGGAAAGCATGTTGGCCCGGGTAAGAAACCTGCCGTTGGTCGCGAAATTAAGAAGAACGTAGATGACGACGAGCAGCCCCACGACCAGGCAACTTCTCGTCAATCCGCTTTTTTGGACTGCCATGCGCACCTCGTCTTGGTGTGGTGAGAATTTGTGTGTACGGAATAATTGTGTCTGAAGGCGCCGCCGGAAATGCTCTCCCGGCGACGCGATTCCCGGATAGCGCTATTTCGCATTCTTCGCCGCGTCGAATTCTTCCTGGCTCAGGAGCCCCGCCTTGATCTTGGCCTGGAGCCGGCTTTCGATGTTGTAGTTGTCAAAGATGTTCTGGAAATCCCGGATGGTGACGTTCGGGCCGACGAGGGCGCGCAACTCATCGTCGGAGAAAGGCGGCTGCTGAATCCAGTATTTGTTATAGAGATCGACCATATTGGACGGGAGGGTCATAACCGGGACGACGAAACGGGGAGCATTGCCCGCTTCATCCCTGATTTCGTTTCCTTTGAGGCTGTTGACGAGGAGGGCGGTGGCGAAGTTGACGTTGACCCAGTGCGCCCCGTTGGCGGCGGCGATGGTGCCGTCCTGGAGGCCGTCGAGCACGGCGGGATCAAGGTCTGTAACAAAGACCTGGGCGTTTATTTCGGGGTGCTTGGCGAGAGCCTCGATGACCGTTGCGCCGACATCGCCGTTGGTGGCGTAGATGCACTGGACATCCGGGTGGGCGGTGAGGACGTCGTTGGCGCGGGTCATGACGCTCGAGAGGTCGATAGGCCCGTAGGAGGCGGTGAGCACCGTGCCGCCGCCGTTTTCAAAAACCCGCGTGAAGCCGTTGGTGCGGGCGGAGTGGGTGGTGTCGGTTGTTTCCCCGGTGACGACGATGGCCTTCGTGTACTTTTGTGCCAGGGCGTATTCGCCGATGTTGCTGCCGGTATTGATGTCGACGGTCGCGGCGATGCCCTTGTAGTTCGAGGCAGTCCCCACCATGGCGAGGACTTCGTCCGTCGGCATGTGGTCATAGAAGGTGAAGGGGATTCCCGCCGCTTCGCACTTCATGGCAACGACCGGAAAGAGCGTGTCCGAGATGCCGAAAAAAACGATGCCGTCGACGCCGGCGGCAATGAGGTTGTCGACGCCGGAAACGGAATTCTCAAGTTTCCCCTCGTCGTTGACGATGACGCTGTCTACGCCAAGCGCTTCGCATGTGGTCAGGAATGCCTTCTCGAGAATGTCGAGTGAATAAATGCCTTTGAGATAATTGTTAGCTCCGATGACAAGCCTCTTCTCGCCGGCGTCGGCGGCGGTCATGGAAACGCAGCAGAGCAGCGCCGCGAACAGGAATCCGGTCACTTTCCCCATCGTTTTCTCCTCAAATATGACGTTACAAAAAGTATGGCAGGCCAGACAGCGCTGCCGCTGTCTTCATAGACGACATTTTCCACGACTTCATTTCACCATGCGGAGCGAATCCGACGGCGAGAGCGCGGTACGAGAGTGAGAACGAGCGATGCGTAGGTGGCGAAGAGGGCCGTAGTAAACGGCGAAGAACTTCAAGTGAGTCGATCGGCGCGTTGGCGTAGAGCTTCCATCAGAAATATCGCGCTGCAAATGATATTTACCACAATGCTGAGTATGGTATTTCGGTGATGTCCTAGAGATTGAACGTGCCCGGGCACGTTCAATCTCCCTTTATATTACTCCGCAAACATTGCCAGTCAAGTTTATTTTTCACGTAAATGTGAAACACCAAGCTAACTTAATATATTGTATGCATTTAACAAAAACAAGAATCGCACTGCAACGTAATGTTTTCAATAGTACCACATAAAAATACATGCTGGATTGACCAATTCCTAAAAATCGATTGACAATCGGGGTTCATGGTTTACTGTGTATAGTGCCCGGGCACATAACTCACATAGCTTCCATTCGCAGACCCTAAAGACCCTTACCCCTCTCAACTACCCACCCGCAACGAGGTTATTTAAAAAAGGAGGACTCAACATGATCCGCAATCCCGTTCTCAAAGGGTTCAATCCGGACCCGAGCATTTGCCGTGCCGGCGAGGACTATTACATCGCCGTGTCCACCTTCGAATGGTTTCCCGGTATACGGATTTACCACTCGCGCGATCTGATTAACTGGCGCCTGGCGGCACAGCCCCTTGATCGCGTGGGCCAGTTGAACATGGTGGGAAACCCCGATTCCGGCGGCGTCTGGGCGCCGTGTCTGAGTTATGCCGACGGGAAATTCTGGCTGGTTTATTCAGACGTCAAGGTGGTGGAGGGCGACGCCTTCAAGGACGTGACAAACTGCCTCTCCACCTGCGAGACAATAGACGGCGAGTGGTCGGATCCCGTTACTCTCAATGGTGTCGGCTTTGATTCGTCCCTGTTTCACGATGACGACGGCCGGAAGTATCTCCTCAACATGCTTTGGGACCATCGTCCCGGACATCACCGGTTCGCCGGGATAACGTTGCAGGAATACTCCCATGCCGAACGCCGCCTTGTAGGCAGCCGAAAAATCATCTTCCGGGGAACCGCTCTCGGCCTGACCGAAGCGCCTCACCTCTACAAGCGTGACGGCATGTATTACCTCCTCGTGGCCGAAGGAGGAACCACATACGAACACGCCGCCGTCATGGCACGCAGCACCGCCATA
>Ga0192242_10484_pt1 | contig 13896 bp, 12 predicted proteins | sample Koala_Koa27_J3_FD_131235 | JGI IMG/M metagenome (GOLD analysis project Ga0192242, IMG submission 131235) | Enriched cells from koala feces incubated with labeled cellulose particles, San Francisco Zoo, California, United States - Koala_Koa2-7_J3 ...
CATATCGTACAGAGCCTCCGAAATCCGCCCGAATGGGTATACTGCACCGATGATCGGTGAAATCTTATGCTCCTGAATGAAACGGAAAATGTCCTGCATGATGTCCTGTGTCGGATAGTTTGAGAAAAATCCGGTCAAATACACGCCGTTGGGAATGAATTTGACGGGATCAAAATTATTCAGGGTATATACGCCCCCTAAAACACCGGTGTTGCACACAATACCGCCTTTTTCTACTGTACGCAGGGTATCGGACAGAGTTTTGGGGCCGACCAGTTCCAATGCCCTGGTTACACCGTGAATCGTTCCTGCAAGTTCCCCCGTATCAAGGATTGCCTCGTCTGCATCGTGAAGCAGCGTCAGCTTGTTTTTCCGGTGTGTTGTGGCAATGACTTTACACCTAAGCGCCTTTGCGATCTGAATCGCCGCATAGCCCAGCGCACAGGTTGCGCCGCGAACAAGCAGTGTATCCTCAGCCCTTAGCTGTAAGCACTCAAAAAGAGAGCCCCATGCAGTAAACCATGTTTCCGGGACAGCAGCCATTTGTTCCCATGACAGTGCAGTATCCGTTTCAAATACATGATGTGTCGGAAGCAGGGCGTACTCAGCATAGGAGCCATTGAAGCTGCGCCCCATACCGCCCATCAGGGCAACTACCTTTTGCCCGACAGCAAAACCGCTGTCAGAAGGATCGACAATTTCTCCCACACACTCAATGTCGGGAATAATTGGCTTCTGAATATAATCTGCCCGGATTTCGTTCAGACGCAAAATCTGTTCGGAATGATTCAGGCCAAAGGCTTTCACTTTCACCAGTACCCAGCCGGGTTTTGCTTCCGGAATCTCCATTTCCGTCAATGTAACTTTATCTGCATCCGTGGGCTCTGTCAGCACCACAGCTTTCATTTTCTTATCCATAATCATCAAGCCCTCAAAAATAATTCGCTGGTTTCGTCTGCCCAGCACTGCGGGTCAGCGGCGTAGAAGTTCCCGTCCTTCCCGCTGGCCACAGCGGGGCAGCCCCGGCAGAACGACAGCAGCTTACATCTGGAGCATTTCTCAAATTTCGTATACTCCCGGTACCGCTCCATCTCGCAGACCCAAAGGTCCGCCAGACGGTCATCAAACACATTGCCGACCTTGCTGTTCTGGACACGGCGGCAGGCGTACACATCCCCGGTGGGCAGGATGGTCAGGTGACAGTTGCCGCAGTTACAGCCTCCGTAAATCACACCTGAGCGTCCAGCAAAAGGGTTCAGTGAACCCTTTTGTCGGATCCCATCCTCCACGGTTTCAGGGATTTTGAACGCACCCGTCTCGTACTCGTAGAGCGTCCAGAGATGATCCTTTTTGTTGAAGTAAGTCTGGCACCCGGCGGTTTCATACTCTTTGAATTTCCTGTCGCAGTCTGCCAGCAGCTTCCGGTATCGGAGCGGTTCGATGCCGGTATCTTTTTCTTCCGACGCATCAGCGTGCAGGGGAAACGTCCAGTGGACGTTTTCATCGCTCGCCTTAGCGTGCAGGGGAAATGTCCAGTGGACATTTTCATCGCATGTCGGGCAGTAGCGGGCAAAAGCGAACACATTCGCCCCGGCCGCAACCACTGCGTCAATGATATCAGGTACTTCATCAATGTTTGTGCCGGAAACGGTGGTCATGATCACGCTGCGGATGCCTGCCCGGTTGATGCAGCCGATCTTTTCCAGCGTAATGTCAAAGGAGCCGGGTTTGCGGAACCAGTCGTGTGTTTTCCTCATTCCGTCAATGGAGAGCTGGTATTTCTGGCAGCCATACTCCTTCAGACGGCGGCATACATCATCCGTCAGATGAAACGGATTGCCGAGAATGGTAAAGGGGATGCCATGCTCTTTCATCAGTCCCAGCAGCTTCCAGAAGTCAGGGTGAAGGATGGGATCGCCGCCGGTGATATAAAAATACGGCAGACGGTGATATACCTCGCAGAAATCCAGACAGTTGTAGAACGTGTCCTGCATCTGCTCCCAGTTCATAGCGTCCGGCTTTTTACAGACGTTTTCACCTGCGAAGATGTAGCAATGCTTGCACCGCTGATCGCATTCGTCTGTAATATGCCATTGAAAAGAAAAATACTGTTTCATAAATGGTCTCCTCATATTTATTAAATGAGAAAGTCGATGAACGGATATTGTTTCGCAGGTGCCTGATGAACCGATATTTATTACATAGATATCGGTTCATCAGGCTACCAGTTTGCGGACAGAATTACTTGTCACCAGCGCCGCAGGCAGAGCCGCAAGCTGTGGGCGTCTCAGCCGGCTTATCAGCTGCACCGCAGGCAGAACCGCAAGCCGCAGGCGTCTCAGCCGGTTTGTCAGCTGCACCACAAGCAGAACCGCAGGCTGCGGGCTTTTCAGCTGGCTTGTCCGACGCGCCGCAGGCTGTACCACAGGAAGCAGCAGATGTCTCGTCCTTCCATCCAGACAGATTAGAAAGTGCCATTGTCGTTTACCTCCGAATTTGTATTCAGGAGCTGTCTTGCTCTCTGTAATTATGATTATACTTAGGCGTCCGGAGGCAAACAAGTACGCACCTTTTTATTACAAAGTCACAAAAAGGTGACCTTTGGATTTTCCGGGAGTTTTCCTGTAGAAACTTCATATTCTTTCTATTGATTTTGATGGCATGTTGCATTATAATTCGAGTGTAATACTCAAATTTAATGTTAGAGGAAAATAGAATGTTAGGTGCCTTTTATGAAAACAAAAGACGAGCTTCCGGCTTGCCCGGTGGCAACGACGGTTGAATTGATAGGAAGTAAATGGAAACTGCTGATATTGCGAAACCTGCGTTCCCGTCCCTGGCGGTTTAATGAACTGCGGCGCGATTTGGATGGAATCAGTCAGAAGGTTCTGACAGACAGCCTGCGGTCTATGGAAGATGATGGGATTGTGATTCGTACTGTTTATGCTGAGGTTCCGCCGAGAGTAGAGTATTCTCTCAGTGAATTGGGAAAATCAATGAATCCTATCCTTGACGCTATGGAAGCGTGGGGGACAGCATATAAAAAAAGCTTAGAAAAAAAAATAATCCCCTCTGCTGACACTGTCAACAGAGGGGCATACATCTTGACGCTTCTTCACCTGTTCATCTATATTTGCCGAATTCTATTTCCATGTTCCGGCATACACATCATCGGTTGACTTTCCGTAGGAAATCACCTGATCCGCATTTCCGGATTTTATTGTATTACTGATATGGTTCCGGTAAGCGAAACAGTCTCAACCAACTGATAAGACCCGTCATCCATTAACGTAAGATGAGACGGATATTCTACTGTCAGATTTGTGCAATTGTAAAACGCATTCGCGCCTATATAAGTTACACTATCCGGGATATTAATACTGGACAGGCTCGTACACGAATTAAATGCAACGGAACCGATAGATGTCAGACATTCCGGAAGAACCAAAGCAGTCAGAGACGTGCAATTATAAAACGAATTTCCTCCGATTGATTCCAATCCATCCGGCAATATAAGTTCTGATAAACCGGTTCAGCAGCAAGAGCTGCCGCAGGCAATACAGAAACCGCAATCAAAGCCGAAACAAACACTGCAAAAAAACGTTTCCATAACTTCATTGATTTTCCCCCTTTGAAATATAAATTTTCTATGCGCCTATAATTATAAACATTTTATTCCTCTATTTCAAGAAAAAACAGCATTCTCAATCTGATGTGAATGCTGTTTTTTTATGCTATTTTATTATATCCATCAGGTAATCCGTGTTTGCCGACGGTTCGGCAAATACGTCATCCTTTACCGCCGTCAATACCTGTTTCACCGGCTTCAACACTCCGCCGATCACCTCGCCCTCAGATGCCTCGCGATACCATGTCAGGCTGTCTGCCATTTCCCGTTCTATATCATCCTCCGCATCGCATGAAAACGGCATCTCCAGTGCCTCCGCCAGTTCGCAGATAACCTGCCAGTTCCGGAAGCCGGCCTCCGGCTCCAGTGCTGCATGCGTCATCTGGAAACGACGCTCTGTATTGATATAGCTTCCCTCCGCATGGATCGGCGCTGTGCCCGGCAGAATCACATCCGCCTCTCGTGCAAGAGACGTCAGATGCGTGTCGCACACCGCCAGGAATTCCACATTCTTTACCATCTCCGGGTCAGGGTTTTCGCCGAGAACGAGCAAGGCTTTCACACCCTCCAGACACTCCGCGCCCGCCGTGATGCCAAGCTGAACCAGTCCCTGACTGTTATTCTTCGGCTTTAACATCACGATTCCGTCCCTCGGGCTTCCGATATGTCCGGAAAGAACTGCGATGTCCGCAATCAGTTCTGCGCAGGAAACGGATACCACATGCTGCTGGAACACGATCATGGCTTTCTTTGCATTCTGATACAAAGCGGCAATTTCCGCAGCTTCATCGGAAACAGTTGCATCCGCAACGGATGACAAATCCGCCGCATCCGCTTCTGCCGCAGACTGAGCCGGGCTTTTTCCTGATGCCGCAGTCTTCGTTTCAGCCAATACCTTCGCCACCTGCTTTAAGAATCCAGGATTATTATCCGTATACACAGCCTTTGCCGCAAATTCCATATGTTCCTGCTCATATCCGACCGGGTTGATAAGAACGACCTGCGCGCCTGCTTTCGCCGCCTGCATCAGCTTCACCCGCATCACCTGATTGGCCTGCGCGTCAAAGCCGACCGCCAGAATCACTTCCGTGCCCATCAGCTCATCCATCGTGTTCGGAGAAGCATTCAGACCGAGCACCGGCTCCAGTCCGCAGACACGGTTGCTGAAGCTGAAAATTTTTGCACCGAGCTGATCCGCCAGTTTTTTCGCCAGATAAGCTTCCTCTGTAGTAAATCTGGCAGAAACCGCGACAGCAACCGCATCGCTGCCATAACGGCGGGCAGCTGACTGCATGGATTTCGCAGTCATAACCAACGCGTCATGATAGCTGGCGCCTGTCACGGTTCCGTTTACTTTCAGCATCGGCACAGAAATCCTTTCTTCTTCCCTGCATGCACTCGAAAAGCCGAACCTGCCGTTTACACAGAGCACACCCGCGTTCACCGGACCGCCCGGATCCGGAATCGCCTTCACGGCCAGACTGCCGTGAGTCATCGTCTTCTGTGCGCAGCCCATCGAGCAGAAACCGCAGATGGTATCCGTCTCTTCCGTTTCAAGCGGAATCTGTTTTTTCATCGGAAGATGTTCCTGCAGGGCGCCCGTCGGACACACGCTGACGCACTGTCCGCAGGAAATGCAGCCGGTCTCCTCCAGAGGTCTGCCCAGAGCCGGGAGCACTACGGTATCGAAGCCGCGTCCCACATATCCGAGTGCACCGACCCCCATCACCTCATCGCAGGCGCGGACACAAAGTCCGCACAGGATACATTTGTTCGGATCCCGCTCGATAAAAGGATGTTTATCTTCAAACTCTGTTTTTTTATATCACCGGCGATTCGTTCCGGCTTGACATCATACTGATTCGCGTATGCCACCAGTTTACACTCAAAATAATCGTGGCAGCCGCACTCCAGACAGCGGGAAGCCTCCGCCGTCGCCTGTTCTTTGGTAAGGCCTTTCGCCACCTCCAGAAAATTGTCTTTTCGCGCTTCCGGCGATAACTGCATTTGCTTCGGCCGACACTGCCGCTCCCGGTCTTCAAATGTTTTCTCGGTGATATCCGTCCGTTCCACGGTATATTCCGGGTGATATCCAACGGTCTTTCCTTCCAGATAGGAATCGACCACGGCACTGCCCTTTTTCGCGTCCGCGATGGACTCCACCGCGATGGATATCTTGTCGTTTCCGCAGTCGCCTCCGGCAAACACACCCGGAATCTTTGTCATAAAGGTGGATGTATCGTAAACAATTCCGTTCTTTCCGGTCAATTCCACACCGGTAATGCCGTCAGGATCCACGGCCTGGCCGATGGCGAGAATCACCATATCTACATCCAGTTCCTCAGTACATCCCTCAACCGGACGGGGAGAACGTCTGCCGCTGGCATCCGGCTCACCGAGTTCCATCACCTGCAGGGTCACAGAAGATACACACCCGTCTTCTCCCGCATGGATTTTCAGAGGATTCGTCAGATTTTTAAAGATAACGCCTTCCTCCTGTGCCTCCTCGATCTCCATCCGGTCTGCCGGCATCTCATCAATCGTGCGCCGGTAAACATTATAAACCTTCTCAGCGCCGAGCCGAACCGCGCTGCGACAGGCATCCATAGCGGTATTGCCGCCGCCGACGACTGCGACCCGTTTGCCCATCTCAAAAGGCTCGTTCCGCTCAATCTTTCCGAGGAAATCAATACCTCCGATCACCCCCGGGGTATCCTCTCCCTCGCACCGGACGCCGGTGGATTTCCAGGCGCCGATGCCAATGCACACCGCGTCGTAATCCCTGCGGATGGACTCAAATGAAATATCCCTGCCAACCCTTGTGCCGGTACAAATCTCGACACCCATGTCCCGAATCAGCTGAACCTCCTCCTCCAGCACCGCTTTCGGAAGACGGTACTCCGGAATGCCGTAGCGCAGCATACCGCCCGCATAAGGCATCGCCTCGAAAATCGTCACCGCATGTCCCTTCTGACGCAGAAAATAAGCCATGGACAGCCCGTAAGGACCCGCTCCGATCACAGCGACCTGCTTTCCGGTATCCTCCGCACAATCCGGCATAAAAGGATCTCCCTCGAGATCCAGATCTCCGGCAAAGCGTTTCAGATTCGCGATGGAGACCGGCTCCTCAATCAGGCCACGCCGGCATTCCTGCTCGCAGGGATGCGGACAGACACGTCCGACGGAAGCCGGAAGCGGAATCCGGTCACGGATCAGCTCCAGTGCCTCACGATAACGTCCTTCGGCGATTAATCCCACATATCCCTGACAGTCTGTCTGTGCCGGACAGGCCTTGACACACGGCGGACGACAGTCGCCCACATGATTCGAAAGCAACAGTTCCAGATTGGTCTTTCTGGACTCCTCAATGCGCTCGCTTTTTGTGCGCACGATCATATTCGGTGCGACCTCTGTCGCACAGGATTTTAAAAGCTTCGGATTACCCTCTGCCTCCACCATACAGAGACCGCAGGCACCGTAAATCTCCATGCGCTCATCATAACACAGAGTCGGTATGTAAATATCATTCTCTCTGGCCACCTCCAGAATCGTCTGTCCCGGCAGGGCGGTCACTTCTTTTCCGTCTATATTAATTCTGTATTTTTTCACCATATATGCCCCTCCTACCGGATTTCGATTGCATCAAACCGACAGTTCTCCGCGCACTTGCCGCACTTGATGCATTTGTCCGGATCAATCGTATGCTGATTCTTCACGGTTCCACTGATCGCATCCACCGGACAATTGCGCACACAGAGCGTACACCCAACGCATTTGTCCGTAATACTGTATGTAATCAGGGCTTTACAGGATTTCGCGGTACATTTATGGTGATAGATATGATCCTCATACTCATTCCGGAAGTAACGCAGCGTCGTCAGCACCGGATTCGGAGCCGTCTGTCCCAGACCGCACATGGCGCCGTCGCGCACTTTCAAAGCCAGTTCTTCCAGAAGCTCAATATCTCCGTCGCGCCCCTCACCGTTGGTGATGCGTTCCAGAATCTCCAGCATCCGCCGCGTCCCAATCCGGCAGCAATTGCACTTGCCGCAGGACTCTTTCCGCGTGAAATCCAGAAAATACCGGGCCATATCCACCATACAGGTGTCCTCATCCATGACAATCATGCCGCCGGAACCGACAATCGCTCCCGTCTTGTTGATATGCTCATAGGAAACCGGTGTGTCAATCAATTCCGCCGGAATACATCCGCCGGAGGGGCCGCCCATCTGAACCGCCTTAAACGTCTTGCCGTTTTTGATTCCGCCGCCGGTCTTATAAATAACATCCCTCAAAGTCAGCCCCATCGGCACTTCGACCAGACCGCCCTTTTGTATCTTGCCGGCCAGAGCAAAAACTTTGGTACCGTTGCTCTGATCCGTACCGTAAGCGGCAAACGCCTCTCCGCCGTTTCGGATAATCCACGGTACATTGGCATAGGTTTCTACATTATTAATATTCGTCGGTTTCTGCCAGTAGCCCTTCTGAGCCGGGAACGGCGGCTTCAAACGCGGCATACCGCGCTCTCCCTCCAGAGAAGCGATCAGAGCTGTCTCCTCACCGCAGACAAACGCCCCGGCGCCGGCCTTGATCCGAATATCAAAATCCCAATCTGTCCCGAAAATCTTCTTTCCGAGAAATCCCTGCGCGCGCGCCTGCTCCAGCGCCGTCTCCAGGCGTTCGATGGCAAGCGGATACTCGGCACGGACATAGATCACGCCCTCACAGGCGCCCATGGCATAACCGCCGATAATCATGCCCTCGAGCACGGCATTCGGATCCCCCTCCAGCACACTGCGGTCCATGAACGCGCCCGGATCTCCCTCATCCGCGTTGCAGACGATATATTTTTCCGTTCCCGCGCTCTGACGGGCCGCGTTCCACTTAAACCATGTGGGAAATCCCGCACCGCCGCGCCCGCGTAAACCGGACAGTTTTATTTCCTCAATGACTTCTTCAGGCGTCATGGCAATCAGAGCCTTTCGGGCAGCCTCATAACCATCCTGCTCCATATAATCTCCGATACGCTCCGGGTTGATCAGTCCGCAATTTCGCAGGACAATGCGCTTCTGATTCGCAAGAATCGCCGCATCCTCCTCAGAGATAGCCTGTTCATTGAGAACCTCTCCCCCGATCAGATGCTTTTCTACAATCCCGGACACATCCTTCGGCTGAACCTTCACATAGCGTGCCTGCAGTCCGCCGTCATCTCCGTATACATCCACGATCGGTTCCAGATAACAGGCACCGATACATCCGGTTTTGTCCAGAACAATATCCGTCAGGCCGCATTCCGCTATCTGCTTTCGAAACTCCGCCTCTGTCTTTTTCGCGCCGCCGGCGATGCCGCAGCTTCCCTGTCCGATGACAATCTTCATGCCTGCACCTCCCCGTTTTTCCCGCAGCGCGTCTGCGTTTCCGCCTTATGATCGGAACATTTTATTTCTGCTTCCTGTTCCGGAGAATCAGTCTGTATTTCCGCAGAACGGATTTTCTCAAGAATCTTTACCACGGAATCCTTCGTCAGATTGCCGTAGGTCTCCTCGCCGTCCGCGCTCTTGATCATCATCACCGGCGCAAGGGAACAACAGCCGAGACAGGCCACGTTATTTAAGGTGAAAATCCCATCCGCCGTCGTCTCACCGTCCCCGATGCCCAGATACTCGCTGACCGCTTCCTGCACCCTGTCTGCACCGTTGACATGACAGGCGGTACCCTTGCACATCATGATCAGGTATTTCCCGATGGGTTCCAGACGAAACTGTGCATAAAAGGTCGCCACACCATAAATCCGTGCCGGCCGTATTCCGGTGGCAGCGGATATGTAATCAATTGCTTCCGATGACAGATAGCCATAGATATCCTGCGCCCGCTGCAGGATCGTGATCAGGCTGCCCGGTACCGGAGCATATTTTTCCAACGTCGGTGCCAGCAGTGTGAAATCCTGTCCGGTCTCCAACGCTGAAGCATTGTTTTCAAATGCCATATTCTATACCCTCCTTACAAACGTTTATCTATATGCTATGCGTTTTCATACGGTCTTCGCAGCAAGTGCGAAGACCTGTCCTGAATAGTTACTATTTATCAATAACCAGCTTCGCCGCCTCCACGACATGGGAGACCAGCACACAGGTCGTCACCGCGCCGACGCCACCGGGTACCGGAGTCAATGCGCCTGCCACCGGTTCGACCTCCTCAAACCTTACATCCCCGCAGAGTTTTCCCTTCACTTCATTCCAGCCAATCCCGACATCGATGATTACCTGTCCTTCCCGCACATATGCCGCACCGACACTCTCCATCTGTCCGGAGCAGGCAATGACGATATCTGCCTCCCGCGTCACGGAAGGCACATCCGGCGTCCGCGTATGACAGGTAACCACCGTCGCGTTCTCATGCATCAGCATCATGGAAACCGGACGGCCAACCACCAGAGAGCGGCCGATCACGGCCGCCTTTTTCCCGGCACATCCGATTCCGTAAAACCGCAGAATTTCCATCGCTGCCTGCGCGGTACACGGTGCAAATCCAAGCCGCGTGTTCGTAAAAACTCCCGCCAGAGAAGCATCCGTGCAGCCGTCCACATCCTTCGCCGGATTCAGCAGTCTGCGCGCCTTCTCCTCGTCCAGATGCGCCGGCAGCGGCCGAAACATCAGGATACCGTGCACTCCCTGATCGGTATTCAAATCCTCCAGCACGGCAAAAAACGTATCACTGTCCACATCCTCCGGGAGCACCTCATGGCGCACAGCCACGCCCACCGAAGCACAGCGCTTTACCGCGCCCCGTTCATAGGACAGATCGTCATCTCTGTCTCCGACACGGAGAATCGCAAGCGTCGGCGTGATATCCGCCGCTTTCAGCTCTTCTATATCATGTTTCATCCTCTCACAGAGAGCTGCCGCCACGGGCGCTCCTTTTAAAAGTGCCGCCATATTTCCTGTCCCTTCTCTATCTGAGTTTTCCCAGCACTGTCTCATAAATCCGGTCTGCCCGAACCGTATACTCTCCCAACAGTTCGTCCGCCTGACGCTCCAGATCAGCCGCGTATTCGCGATCACGCATGGATTTGGTATTAATATAAATATTCAGGGATGCTCCCTGAAGAGCCGCTTTACAGCACACGGCGCCGACACCTGCATCGGAAATGGCGATTCTGGATCCCTTTTCGGCAAATCCTTCCAGAAGTTCAATCGCCTGACAAATCTGACGCATTAATGCCAACGGCGCTGCGCAGGCGGTTCGAAGCGCATTCTCCATCACCGCCGGACGGGAAGGATCATCCTTCGGTATGCCGTAAGCCTTAGACAACGGCAAAAATGCTTCCGCATCCGCGTCCATGCCATGCAGCAGATCTGTGCGCAGCGACTCCGCCTGCGCCATCCATGCCCATACTTCGTCCTCCACATCTGCGTAGGTCTTCTTCCCGACCGTCAGGGAACCGACCATGTTTCCAAGTGCCATTCCGACCGCCGCCACGAGCGCGCTGGCGCCGCCGCCGCCGGGAACCGCTTCCTTCGAAGCCAGAACCTCCGTAAAATCACACAGAGTATATTCCTGAAAACTCATATCCCGAAATCTCCTTCTATATTAGTCATCGGCTTTCATGAATATCGGCGCTGCATCAGCAGTGCATGTCCGTTCGCCATCAAATCAGAGGATCTGTTCAAAAGACAGCAATCCGCCATACATTTTTTTCAGGAAATCTTCTTTTCCGAACAACCGGATCAGCCGGATCATCTTGTATGCATAATCCTCCCGATCCTTATAATATATGATCACTGTTTTATCTCCGCCGAAAAGCAGCTTTACCATCTCCTCATCCTCTTCCGGGAAAGAATAGCCGAAAAAGTGAAGAACAGCCGAATCCCCCGATCCGTCTTCTCCCACAGGGAAAATCTGCTTCTGATCCGGCAGACCGATAAAACTCATCAGCTTTCGAAAATAATTTTTCAGATAAATCCATTCCGGATCATCCTCCGACTCATCCGGACTGCCGAGGACAAGATTTACCGGCTCATTTCCGGCTTTCCCCTTTGCATAAAAGATACGATCCTCCGGCACACCGTAAAGTCTGACCGTATCCGTAAAGTTAAAATTGATCACATAATCCGGATGAATCTTCTCAATCTGGGGAGAACGAATACCCGTATCCGCCGCAACGCCGGATGCATCTGCACCGCACGCCGCCGAACCTCCGGCACAAGCGCCGCCCCCCGGCAGCACCGCGCAGTTCGTCAGATACAGATCCAGCGCTTCCGTGAAGCTGTCAAGCTCCCGCCGGACTTCATCCACCAGAGCCTTGCTGTGCAGCTGCTTCTCCGGTGTGATATACTGCTGTCGAATCTTAAACAGTCCGCCGGACGGGTCATCGTAAATCTGTTCAAAAATTCTCGCAAAATGCTTATAAATCTGCAGATCACTGTAGGTAAACTGACCGCCGATGATATTATAGCTGATCAGATCGTATTCCGGATCCTTCTGTTTTTCCAGTACAACCTCCTGAAAATGAATCAGTGCGGCTACGATCTTCTGCATTTCCGTTTCAAAATATGTCCATGTCTGATCCTCCGACAGCGTAAAATGAAAATGCCGGAAAAATCCGTTGACATTGCAAAGCTCCGTCAATCTCCTCTCAAACGGGCCCCGCTCCTCCTTTTTCATAGCAAAAGCATCTTCCACGCAGCGGATAAAATCCATATAAGCGGTCTTACGCCCGTGATACAGATCAAATCCGTTACCGATCACCAAAATATTCTGTGTCCTCTTCATGCAATCACAAACCTTCTTTCTGTTTAATCCGCATACCGCCACGCTGTTTCCAGTGCAATCTCCATCATCTCATGGAAGGATTCCCGCACTTCCTGCGTGGTAAGCGCTTCCGGCTTAAAAAAGTGATCGGAAATCGAGAGAATGCTGAGCGCCCTCTTATGCTGTGCGAGCGCCTCCAGATACAATCCGGCCGTCTCCATCTCGACACTGACCATGCCGAGATCTCTCGCCTTCTGCGGGATATCCGGCTGTGCATTGTAAAACATGTCTGTCGTAAACACGTTCCCCACTTTAATCTTCGTCCCTCTGTCCCTGCAGATGGAGACCGCATCATAGAGCATATCAAAATCCGCGGTCGGCGCCAATGTCCCGGGGAAATTGTACTGGTGCGCGAAATCGGAATTCGTGCAGGCCCCCATGGCAATCACAATATCCCGGCACTCCATATCATCTAAAAGAGCACCCGAAGAACCGATACGTATAATGGACTCCACATCGAAAAATGTATACAGTTCATGTGCATACAATGTTGCGGACGGAATACCCATCCCGCTTCCCATCACGGAAATCCGCTTTCCCCGATAGGTACCCGTATAACCGTACATATTTCTCACGTCATTGAATAAAACCGGATTCTCCAGATACGTCTCCGCGACAAATTTTGCGCGCAGCGGATCCCCCGGCATAAGCACAACCTTTGCGACCGCATCCTGATCCGCCTCAATGCAGGCTGATGGTGTTTTAAACATAAGCATATCCTCCTTTAATACATGCATAAAATACTTATAGATTAATTATGACTGTCTCTCATAATCCTGTTTTCTCTGCAGAACTGAGCAGATATTTTCTAGTATACCATAATCACTTCTGTTTTAAAACGAAAAATCAAACGCACTGTCCCGAAGATGCTCCTTTTTATAATTCAACAGAAAACCCGTGAATTTCGCCTGTCCCGCACGGCTGAAAACTTCCAGACTTTCCTCGATATTTTCCGTCGTAAAAAAACCGAGTTCCGCCAGCTGCACCAACCGGTTCATATCCTGCATTTTCTGAATGCCGTGCAGGATATCCGAAAGGTTTTCCTCAATAAAAGAGCGGTACCGCTCCGCCGAACCGGCATCCAGCAGCACCGGATATATTAGTCTGCAGCAGGCCATACCGCAGCGGTCTGACAGATTTAAATATGTATCAAACAGATCATCATATCCTCTGTAATCAAATACATAGCCCTCACAGACATCGCCCCGGCGCTCACGTTTCACGGAAGAAGGAGACACACAGGCAAAAATCTTCCATTGCTCCGGCATAAAAAACGGATCCGCCTTTGCCTCCTGTACGTTTTTTCTTTCCCGGGAATAAAAAAGCCCGACAATCTCGTCTTTCCGGTATGCCGGCTGCGCGGGCACATAAATCACCGCGCCGGACTCCTCCAGTTCCAGATATTCCAGATCCCTGCATTCCCTGAACGCATCCGAACCGACATCCTTCACGGAAGA
>Ga0192242_10492_pt1 | contig 13749 bp, 9 predicted proteins | sample Koala_Koa27_J3_FD_131235 | JGI IMG/M metagenome (GOLD analysis project Ga0192242, IMG submission 131235) | Enriched cells from koala feces incubated with labeled cellulose particles, San Francisco Zoo, California, United States - Koala_Koa2-7_J3 ...
AAATGGAAACACTGAGTGAAGCCTGCCAAGCTCACTCTCATTAAAACTCTTACGGTATTTTTCCAGAATATCAAATTCTGTAAAGCCCAAAGTAGGATGAATTTCTGAAATATTTTGTATCTTAGCCATATCTTAGTTGGGTAATTTCCCCCGTTTTGGCTGCCAAACCTTATTTTCGGGGGAATACCTAAAGATACAAAAAAGCCAACTAATTCGCAATACTTTGTGTATGAATTAGTTGGCTAATTTTATTCTATTTACTGAATGAGGCTATTTCATTGCAGAATGCTTTTGAATTCGAAAGTACCTTTACCAAATAAGTTTTCAGGTGGTTGAACTTTTGCGGGAAAAAGTCCATATACTGACGATCCTGAACCACTCATGGAAGCATATAATGCGCCTTGTTTGTACATCTCTTGTTTTATCTCTTGTATAAATGGGAATTTTACAAATACACTTTCTTCAAAATCATTAATCAATTTGTCTTTCCATTCTCTTATTGGAAGTTGTATTGTTTCTTTCAAGCAATATTGAGGCTGATGAGGGATGATGCGTGCAAAAGCATCTCGTGTAGAAACAAAGATATTAGGTTTGATAAGCCATAATTTATAACCAGCTAGTGATATGGAAATGGGCGAGAAACTGTTTCCAATTCCTTCTGCGTAAGTCGGTTTGTTTTTAATAAAAAAGGCACAATCTGCACCTAATTTTGAGGCTAGTTCTTCTAATTCATCATCCGTTAGACTTAAAATGTATTTCTTATTTAATAGTTTGAGCATAAATGCTGCATCAGCAGATCCTCCACCTAAACCGGCTCCTGATGGAATTTGCTTCATTAAATGAATTTCTAAAGGAGGAAGATGGTACAGACTATCCAGTAGATTATAAGCTTTTATCACTAAATTTTCTGTTGCTTCACCACTAATTTTAATGCCGGCTTGGTGAAGTCTGAACTTTTCGTTTGCATTTTTTAATTCTGTTATTTCTAAAGCATCTTCTAAAGGAATAGGGTAGAATATCGTTTCCAAATTGTGATACCCATCAGGGCGTTTTTGGACAATGTTAAGCCCTAAATTTATTTTTGCATTGGGAAAAGTTATCATGTCGAAGTCCTTGTTATTCATTGTTTTTTTGCAAAGATACTTTTTTAAATTATATGTTGCAAATGCTTATATTAAGTCAATAAATAACTTTTCTTCCTCGTCAGTAAAGACCTGACGAGGAAGTTTGGTATAATATATCATTCATAGATGTATTCTACTGGAGACTTCTTGAAGCGTATTGTACGGGTATTGTTTGCACTGGCACCGTTATGTTCAAGACTTCCGTTACTGCCACGAACAAGCCATCCGGTAACATTGGGATTATAACAGGCCAACAGTATCCAGTTACTGTTAATTCCGTTGCTGTCCCATTGGCATCCTACACCATAAAAAGTCAATGGCTCTTCACCATTTTCTTTTATGCTACGTATGGAAAAGGCCCATAGCTCATTTAAGTCATGTCCGTCCAGTTGTATGCCACTGCGTTTTTCAAGGATTATTTCGCAGCGATAGTCTCCACCACCGTTTTGAGGATTAAACCCACTCCAGTTAGTGGGAATAATGAAACTGGAAAATATTTGTTTGTAATCTTCAAAAGTGGGCATCTCATAACCATTTGGAGACAAAGCTTGAGGATTTTCTTTATTAATATGGTTTGATTCGCTGCTGCGCCAGTCATTTAATGTGAATTTATTGTCTTGGTATACAGCTTTTAATGCAATGCCCGTATTCCCTTCGTATGCTGCATTCCATAACAGGAGAAATTCGTCTTGTGTACATGTCTTTAAATATTCTTGCACTGTTTTCCCTGATAACCGGGCTGGATCATTTGCACTTAATATCTGTTCGTCGAATTCTTTGGAGTTCCCGATAGCATTATATCTACACCACCATATCCCGTTAAGATAGGTTACTGGCAGGCCATAGTTACGGCGTATCACGGTATAATTTTCTGTTTGCTGTTTATCAGTGATACGGCGGACAATAAGCTGGGCTTTTTGTGAACGTCCATCCGCTTTGGGATCGTTAGGCTTCCAGCCTCCTAATATTCGATATGTATTAGTATTATCTGATATTTTTTCTATTTTTATCCAAGGGTCTTCATTTTCAAACTCTGCTACGATTTCCATATCTTCAGGTAGAACAAATTGTCCCAATTCATTATCTACATAACATCCGAAATCGCATGTGTAATTTGTGCGATCAAAAAATAAACCTTCTACTCGAATCGGATTTTCTTGCAGTGTAAATGCAATACAGTCTTCATCATAAACACTTTGCAGTCCTTTGCGACGGAAATATATTTTAGCTGTTTCTTGTGGATATCCTGGAGGAAGAAGTGGCTTATGGATGATAAATTGATTCATGGTTGTATAGGAAGCTGGTTGATTTGCCGGTTCAACTGTTATGTATGGATATGAACAATAGGCAAATTCCAGTTCATCATCACAGTCAAGAGCCAAAGTGAAATTCATGAAACGGGAAGGCAAGGAAAGAGTATCATTCGATTCAGATACTTGCACATCATTAGGTAATGCCGATTGTACTTGATTGATAGTTATATGGCTATCGAAGTTTGGCTGCAATATGCTTTCCCCATTTTCCCACTCTGCAATATCTACTTTAAAATCCTCCGAACCTTCATCTTTTCGTATCGTTAATTTGTATATGGTATTACGCTTTAATGTGTCGGGCAGATTGGTTTCTTTGATATAGGTCTGTCCGTTTGATATAATTTCAGCGATTGCTTTTGACTGTTGCGAGGTCTGTTCGTATACATAGGCTACCCCCAATGAGTCCTTTGATAAGGGGCAGGAAAAGGTAATATCCATATCTCTTCTGGGAACATCTCCTGATGTATTTGTCTTATCGGGAGTAAATAAAAAGCTTTCTTGCGAGATATTTTTTAAGGTGATACGCTTTATAGAAGCTGTAGAAGGAATGGCTAATTGAAGATCAATTCGTGCAACTCCGCGTTCCAGTTTTATGGGTAGGGTGGATTGTCCGTTTATAGAGGCTTCCAATGAGAGCTTTCCTGTAAAGAAGCTGATGGCTTTTTCTCTATTATTTGTTAGTTTGGTGGTTAACCATTCACTTTCAGTCATACCTTGTTGCTTGAACTGTTGTATGTCAATAAGTTCAGCAACATTGGCAACCATATAAAAGGTGCCATAAGTTTCTTTTAATTGTATGGTGTATGCATTGTTAGAAATTGCTTCCAAATTTGTAAAAACGTCTGTTAATAGTCCGTTTTTAAACAGACATGCCTGGATGTTTTTAATTTCATTTTCTTCGTCAGATACATTTTCGCCGTTATTGAAAGGAGATAGAGTGATTACTACTGTATTATAACCATCGAAAGTGATTTGTTCCTGCTTTTCGTCTGTACACGACATGCATAGAGACATAAGGAATAGCGTATAAAAAGCAATCAGATATTTTGTTATTTGACTCATCATATTGTCTGTTGGTATAATGGTGATTTTATTGTAACAATTATTCGTAAATATATTCAACGGGTGTTTTTATACAACGAATTGTACGGGTTTTGTATGCATTGTGGTTGGTGTATTTAAACCAATTTCCTCGGCCATCGTATTGTGGGTATCCTTCAATTAACCATGTACTGTTTCCATTTCCGTAAGTAGCCAGTAATATTATATTTTTTGAGATACTTTTTGTATCCCATTGGTGTCCTAAACCTAGAATTGTCCATTGGGCACCTTCATAATTAAAGTTGTATAGTTCAATGGGGCCATATTTTATTCCGTCTACGATGAGTTCACGTTCTGCTACGGCAAAATCAATTTGTTGTCCCTGGCTATTCTTGAAATTTCCGGGATTATTATATCCCAAATTGCTGTCATTATTCCAGGTAAAGAATCGAAAATTATCATAGTCAGGAATTTGATATCCAGCAGGTGCCATTTCGGTAGGGGATATTGTTCCGAAATTATCGGTATTTGTTTTAAAATCCTCGTAGTAGAAAATATCATCCTCATGAGTTAACTTTAATCCATTCGGATTGCCTGCCTGATATTGGCTTCCAAGTAGTTGTAACAATTCATCATTATTACAATTTTGCAAATAATCGAATAAATTGTTTCCGATGGCGGTTGGATCATTTTTTATTAGAATCTGGTCGGAAAATGTTTTAACATTACCGCGCAAATTGTATTTGCACCACCACGTACCATTAATATTTACGACAGGAAGGCCCCAGTTTTGGCGTTTGATGGTATACGTTTCTTGTTGGTTGCCATTGTTGTCTGTGATAATTAAGTTTGCTTCCTGTATGCGTCCGTCTGCACTTGGATCATTCGGTTTCCATCCGGCAATGATGCGGTATGTTGTACTTTCATCATCAGTTTTTTCAATCTTTAGCCATGGTGCTTCTTGTGGATCAATGTATAAGCCAATCTTTTTGTCAGAGGGTATATTAATTAATGCCAGTTCACCGTCTACATATTGATTGAAGTTACATATTCCATTGGCATCGAAATGTACTTTACCTGTGAGTTGAATGGGATTCGGTCTAAATACCAACACAACTCTTCCTGTATGAGTGTGATTCAAGTAGGTGTCTAGGTAAATATACTCTTGTACACTTCCTGGCATTTTTTGCGAGCTGTTGATGTTGATTTTTACTATTTGCTGCAAAGTGCGTGTAATGCTTTGAGTGGTAAGCTCCACTCCATCGACATACCCATTTGTAACGAAACGGGCATGCTCTTCGCCTTTTAGAGTTAATTGAAAATTGCTTTTCCAATGGGGAACATAAACTGTGTCTCCTTCTTTGCTGATTTCTACTCCTTCGGATAATTGTGATGCTTCTTTATCTACCAATCCTTTAAAGACCGATTCCGATTCGATTGAGTTTCCGTTTGCCCAATCATCGGTTATAACTTCTACAGACATTTCCGCTCCGTTGCCATATACTTTTAAAGTATATACTGTGTTTCGTTTGATATTTGAGAGTGTAGTGCTGAGTCTATGCCAGGCTCCTTCGTCAGTTGTAATAATGATTTCTACATTGTGTTGTTGAGTTCCTTGTTCACATAAATAGAGCAGGGGGATTCTGCCATTCTCGAATGGTGTTTCATAACAATTTTTCTCATAGGTTTCGTATGCAAAATTCTCAGGAGAATGCAGTTGTTCTTGTACATTGATGTAGCCTTCGGTTGCAATACCGTCTATTTTTACATCATATACCTTGACATTTTTGAAAGGAGAATATAAGTCAATGCGTGAAACACTGCGTGTCAGCGTAGCAGTTGTGGCATTGGAGTTTAGCTGAATGTGCCCGGTCATAGTAAGGCCATTTGCCGTCATATCCTCGATACTGGCAGTAACATTGAGAAAATCTTCAAGATTTGTTTCTCCAATTATGAACTTACTATTTGAGATGGCTCTTGAAGCATTGGCTATAAGATATACGTCTCCATACATTTGATTTGGTTGCAGGCTAAGCATACCGTTTTCGCCAAGGATCAAGTTAGTAAGCTTTTCTTTTAAAATTCCGTTTTCAAAAAGAAAGCCTGCTATTTCGTTTATCTGATATTCGGAGTCGGTAGTTTCTCCTGTTGACATACCGGTTGCAAGCAGACGTATGTTCAGTGTACCCATCTGAGCTGTTTCTTCTTGGTTACATCCATATAAACAGAATATCAGAAGTATCCATAACCATATTGTTTGCTTCGTGTCGTATATATATGTTACCATAATGTATGTTTAGTTATATTTATTAGGGTTGTTTTTACTGTTTAAATAGGCAGGAGAATCTATTGGAAATTGGCTGAGATTCTGCACATAAAAGTTATTCATCAATTCTTCGGCCCATGGGCCATATGTAAATGAACTGTTATGTCCGTATCCCATAACATGGCCCAATTCGTGAAACATAATATTACATGAATATGTATTCCAATAATGTTCAAACCAGGCTTGTTGGTATGCTCCAAATGTACTTCCGCCACCTAATCCGAGAACTCCGTTACCTGTATAGACTAAGCCAACTTGTAAAGTGCGTTTTTGCCTCATTTGACTTAAAACTTGTTCTACTTGTATAGGATTCTTGTTGTCATCATAAAGTATGTCTGTATTCTCGCGTAAAATCTGTTCATGTTCAGGCATGTCAATCATATAGGTAAAGTTGAGAAACAGTGCAACAGATTCACGGCAATGCACTGGGCGGATTCCCATCCAGTTTCCAACAGGACCGCCGTTTTCCAGATCAGGGTTTCCTCCATAAAGTCCCCAGTAAATGTTCCATCCATGTTCTATTTTTTTTAGTTTGCTCCAATATGGATCGGAAGATTCAATTTTGAATTGTGCATTGGCAAGAGCAGTAATATCCAGTTGTTGTACTTCGATTTGCCGGCCTGATTCAGTGTAGCACATTGCACTACGTTGAATGAGCGGAGTCGTTTCATAAAAATCGGCAAAACTGGGGATTGTGTCAAAGTATGCTATGTCAAAATATTCATTGCAGACGGCTGGAATGTATGCTTTTATCAGAACATTTCCTAGATTGCGAGGTGAATAAAAGCGCACATGTAGTTTACCTTCTGTTGTAAATTCCAGTTGAAGCGGTTGTGCTGTATTGAATTGACGTAAAGAAGGGTCTGAATAAATTTCTTTTGGTTCATTGTCTTGCAGTATTTTTTCATATTTCCCTTCGTTATAAGCCGTTTCTGTCAAAAACATGACAGCTGATCTATCGTCGGGGTGATTGATGTGTGTGTTTATCTGATGGATATGATTGGCTTTCATTTCGTTTAATCTGAAAGAATATGTTTGTTGAACCTCATAGTCCAAGTAGTTTCGGGTGTGCATGGTTATTTCACCCTCCAATGATGCATTGGGCAGCAGTGGCATAAAATAATAGTTGGCATTATAGTTGAGGTCGATGTCTTCTATGATATTATCACTTTCACCGGTAGGGTTACCGTTTCCTAACAATGTGGTGTAAAAGCGTGCCTGTTTTAGCGATGCCGTTATTTCTGTAACAGCATTCCGGACATAAGGGTTGTTGTATTGAAAATCAAAATTGATTTTACTAATAATGCGCTTTTGTTCCACATGTTGGCGTATTGTCGCAACTTCTTGCTGTCCACTCTCAGTTTGATTCAAAGACACTGTGAATGGGGTTTGTGAATAGAAATATTCAGCATCCAGTGGCTTATGCAAATCTTTTGGAAAAGTTAGCCAGGTGTCAGTTATCCTGTTCAATTTATGAATTTCCGCACAGTCTTTACTTTCATCACCTTTGATGCCAAGCACAAGTAATAAGTAGTTTCCTTCATGCAAACCTTCTACATGAATCTCAGCAGTTGTAGTATTATATTTGCTTTTTATATTGTCTATACAGTTACCCTGTTCGTCCACAATATAGTGTTCCAGCCGATCGTATCGTGCTTCTTCCAGAGTGGTGGAGCGTGATGTATTTCCTTCACATACTGCGTTGTGCAACTTGAAAATTGCTTCTGCCATTTCTGCATTTGCTGTTTCATTCCATTCGTCTTGTGTACAGGCTGTAAAGAATATGCTGCCTAGTAGAAAGACAATCAAAGTAATTTCCTTCATTTGCTTAGTTGTTTTTTATATTCAAGATGTAATGTATTTTCTGTCCAACAAACATTTTGTAGGTGTGTTTTGTTCTCAGCTTTCATAAAAAACATATAAACTCCCTCTTTAGAAAGCTAATATCCCTCTTTATGTTTCTAAAGTCCATAGTTAGGAGTGCTAAAGTAGGTAGTGGCAGGTGGGCAATATCAGATTGGAATAAAGCTGGGCAAGTATAAAAAAAGGAAGAAAACCGCTCTTCAGTTCTCTTCCTATCTGATTTTTTTTAATTTGTTTTGTACACCCTCAGGGATTCGAACCCTGGACCCACTGATTAAGAGTCAGTTGCTCTACCAACTGAGCTAAGAGTGCGTTTTTTATTTGCGGGTGCAAAGGTAGTTCTTTTTTCTATATTCAAATAGAAAATATACTTTTTTTGTTTAAGTGAGGCTATTTTATTCAAATTCATATAATTCAGAGGGGGTGGTACGCTTTAATGCACATAAATACAAGTCCCTTCCTACGACAATGCCTTTTTCTTTTAGTTTCCATTCTACAGTTTTGTATGCTAATTCCGGGTGATTGTTGTCTTTGCTTAAATGGCAAAGCCAAATGTATTTGAGGTGTTCGCTTATGTTGTTTGCCAGGAAATTGGCGGTATCTGTATTACTCATGTGTCCGGTGTGGCTTGCTATGCGTTCTTTCAGATATAAAGGATATGTACCCATCTTTAACATTTCTTCGTCATAATTCGCTTCCAGTATGAGATAGTTTGCCTTACGTATATAGTCTGCTGCTGTGGGAGTGATTTCTCCCAAATCTGTGAGAAATGAGAAGGTTTTTCCATCAATTTCTATGCAGTAACCAACATTGTCTGTGCCATCATGTGGAACCTCGAACGATTCGATTATAAAATCTTTGAGGTGCATTGGCTGATTTTTTTCCAGATAGCGGACAGATGAATGCAGCTTTTCCGTCATACAGTAGCTACGGTTTATACCTTCATGAATACGAGCTGTTGTGTAAATGGGTATGTTTAATTTTTCCCCTAAGCCACCTACGGCTTTGATATGGTCTGCGTGGTCGTGGGTTATAAATACTCCTTGAATTGTTTCCAACCCAATCCCCACTTCTTTCAGATTTTTTTTTATGGTACGTACGGCAATACCAGCATCAATAAGTATGCCATAGTCTTCCGTTCCTATATAATAACAGTTACCGCTGCTGCCGCTTGCTAAACTTATAAATCTAACTTTCATCCTAAGTGTTTTTAATGGCAAATTGCCACATGCTGAAAAAATTGTCGGCAAATATAAGAAAAGTGAACGAGAATATTAATCTTCCACTTAGGAATGAACGGTTTTGGACTAACTTTTTATTTTCGTTTTATTCTGCTGTGTGTAGAATGAATGTTGTAGCTCCAATAGTAACAATGGCGCCATCTTCTATACACACACGATCCTTATCATTCAGAATTTCGTTATTAAGAAATGTGCCGGTAAGGCTGGGTGCATCTCGTAAGGTATATATGAATCTTCCTTGTTTGTTACGTTTGACATTAATGATGCAATGTCTTCGGTCCATGCTCATGTCCGAACTTTCAATAGGAACATTGATAATAGTACCAACACATCGGCGTCCTATGATATTATCTCCTTCTTGCAAAGGTAGCACTTGTTTGAATCCAAATACATTTTCTATAACGGTTATGCTTCCATATGCATGCTTAAATTCATCTTCGTTGAATTTTTCTTCTTTTGGGGGAGTTTTCATTTGAGTTTTACCCAAACGGATACTAAATTGTTTTTTACATTGGTCGCATATGAAGACAAGCGACTGTCCTTCACTGTATTTGGTCTCGTCAAATGTTAGGTAATGCTCACATTTGGGGCAACGGATACGTTTCATTATAAAGAAATCTTTTTATCTACTCCAAAAAAAGTGTGATTATTGTTTTAATACCCATGCTTGTTGGTAATTTGCATTTTTGCGAAGTTCATTTACGTACCGATAAGCTTCGCCTTCGGTTGCAAATGAATTTATGCCAACACGCATTTTCCCATTGCCTATGATGGCTTTAGCTTCGGTATAGCCTTGCTTGGTTAGTTGTTCTGCCATTGCCTTTGCGTCTTGTTCTGTACTTACACTGGCTACGATGATATGATATTTTTTATCAGGTGATACACTTGTTTTTGAATATTTTTCTGGCGAAATCTGGGTAGCATGCACAGCTTCTGTAGGACTTTCCTTCTGTATTGTTTCGGATTCTGCTTTGGTTACTTTTATTTCTTTTACGGCTACAGGCTTAACTCTTTTCTTTTGAGAAGAATTTGTCTGCTGGTTGCTTTGAGTTATGGTATAGTTGCTTTGGCCTGCTTTGTCGTTTTTTATAATGATCGGCGCGATAGCCAAAGACTGCTTTTCGAGTTTTGCTAAAATGTCGTTAGGTAGTAACTGGGCATAATTCTCTGCTGCAATTTCTGTGTTTTCAATTGGAGTTGGCAGAAAAAAGAAAAGGGCAATAATGGCAATCATTGCTACTGCATTGGATAAATATGATGTCTTGAACTTGAAACTATATCTTCTTTTTTGTGGAGAAACCGGATTCAAAGTTCTTAAATTGGGAACTACAGCCTGTTTAAGGTCTTTTAATTCATTCATTTCAAAACTGGCTAGTCCATATAAACCAGGAGCTGATAGTTGGCGGTCAAAGGGGATAAAACGATATGTTCCGTGTATGGATAGATGGAGTTCTCCTATGTTTCCAATGGAGACTTTGCCACTTTCATGTAATTGGGTTAGTAACTTATTTACAGCGATTGTTATTTTCTGACAGGCTTCAGAGAATTTTATATGGTGTACGGTCATAAACGACTGTACTAATAAACCGTCATTAAGTTTTAGTTGTGGGTTAAAACCGACAATACGCATTGGAGGCAAAAAACAGTTCTCTTTGGTTACTCTTTTTGCCGGTGTATAATGGGTGATAAATCCTCCCAATCCAGGAACAATTACGCAATCATTGTCCTGTAAAAGCCATTCTATATGTTGTTCCAATCCTACCATGTTACAAAAATAGTTCAAATGTTACAAATATACCAGTTTTGAAACATTTTTCTTTGCAAGAAATTATAAACAATTATCCATAGGGAAATGTACTCCCCATTCGTAGCGTAATTTGTCGAGCATTTGCATAACATACAAAGTCTCTTTGTGAGGCATGTCATTACATTCTAAAGCGCCATGTTCTAATGCATCAATGCTAGCGTATACTTCATATTCATAGCCACTGATTTGCTGGGGACACATAAGTGTCTTAATGAGCGAATGTCCTTCAGTGTAAATCGATGCCTTTTGAGGGTTGTTTATATTATCAATAACAATGTAGCCTTTGTTTCCGCATATTATGCCTTGGCGATCGCCGGCACAATAAATGTTGCTTTGCATTACAGCCATTCTGCCGTCGTTATAAATGAATGTGATGCTGTTCTGTGCATCAACACCAGTATTGGTCTTGATGCATGCAGAATTTATGTCTTTAATATCATGGCCAAAACACATAAGGGCAAAATTAATGGGGTATAATCCTATATCCAATAATGCTCCACCGGCTAGTTCGGGTTTGATAATACGTTCTTTGTTGACAATGGGGTAGCTGAGACTGGCAGTCAATGTCATTGGCTTTCCTATGATTCCGTCATCCAATATTTGACGTATGGTTTTGGAAAATGGCATGAATCGTGTCCAAATGGCTTCGGTGATGAATATTTGTTTTTCATGGGCAAAATTCAATAACTTTTTGGCTTGCGTGGCATTGGCGGTAAATGCTTTTTCGCAAAGTACCGGCTTACCGTGTTCAATGCAGAGACGGGCATGTTCATAATGTAGAGAGTGAGGAGTGGCGATGTAAACAAGGTCGACATTGTTGTCTTCGGCTAATTCTTTATAGGAACCATAAGCTTGTTTTATATCATATTTTAACGCAAAGTTTTTTGCTTTCTCTAATTGACGTGAAGCGATAGCATAGGTTTCTGCATTTTTCATTTGATTAATGGTGGATGCCATTTTTTCTGCTATATGTCCGGCGCCGATAATACCTATTTTATATGTCTTCATGATGTTCATTGTGTTGGTTTACTACAGACAAAAATAAGCATTTTTCTTTTATTATGGAAGCTATGTGAGGGATGAATTTACTTTTGTTTTGTTATTATGTAAACAATGGCAGAATAGTGAAAATATGTATTGTCTTCTAACTTTTATTTTTCATTGCTTATGAATGCTGTATTTTCTTGTGCCGGAAATAAAATATTAAAGTGACAAATGGAATACGATAAAAACTGTATGCTGATAATGACTGATATCGGGGGATTTTTTTACCTTTGCATATTATCTAAACATTTTATGAAAAATGAACTATATACAGACTGAGATTGATGGAGTATGGCTGATAGAGCCCAAGGTTTTTTCTGATGCACGTGGCTATTTCATGGAAGCCTTTAAGGAAGAAGAATTTTGCGCGCAGATAGGTGAGGTGCATTTTGTACAGGACAATGAGTCTAAATCTTTTTATGGGGCATTGCGTGGATTACACTATCAGAAAGGTGAATACAGTCAAGCTAAATTGATACGTGTTTTAAAAGGTAAAGTGTTGGATGTAGCTGTAGATTTGCGTCAGTCTTCGTCTACGTTTGGAAAATACGTCAGTGTAGAGCTAAGTGACGAAAATAGACGTCAGTTTTATATACCCCGTGGGTTTGCACATGGCTTTTTAGTATTGAGTGAAGAGGCTGTATTTACTTATAAAGTTGATAATGCATATATACCTCAGGCAGAAGCTTCTATTCGTTACGATGATAAAACAATTGGAATTGATTGGCCTTTGCCTGAAACGCAACTTTTATTGTCAGATAAAGATAAAAAAGCAGTAGCATTTAAGGATGCAGTTTATTTTGAATAGTAAGATATATGAAAATAGCGATTGTTGGTACGGGGTATGTTGGTTTGGTGACTGGCACCTGTTTTGCAGAAATTGGCGTAAAAGTTATTTGCGTTGATACAAATAAAGAAAAGATTGAAGCTTTAAAAAAAGGTGTTATTCCAATCTATGAGAATGGATTGGAGGAGATGGTTAACCGAAATGTGAAGGTTGGGCGTTTAAGTTTCACCACTTCTTTGGAAGAATGTCTTAGTGAAGTGGAGGTAGTATTCAGTGCTGTAGGTACTCCTCCAGATGAAGATGGAAGTGCAGATTTGAGTTATGTACTACAAGTGGCACATACTATTGGTAGGAATATGCAAAAGTACATATTGGTTGTGACCAAAAGTACAGTTCCTGTAGGTACGGCATGTAAGGTACGTGCAGCAATTCAAGAAGAATTGGATAAAAGAGGTGTTCAAATAGATTTTGATGTTGCGTCTAATCCGGAGTTTTTGAAAGAAGGAAATGCTGTTAATGATTTTATGAGTCCTGATCGGGTGGTAGTAGGTGTAGAGTCTGCCCGCGCCCAGAAACTAATGACTAAGTTATATAAGCCTTTTCTTTTGAACAATTTCCGCGTAATATTTATGGATATACCGTCAGCCGAAATGACGAAATATGCAGCAAATTCCATGTTGGCTACGCGTATTAGTTTCATGAATGATATTGCAAATCTTTGTGAGTTGGTAGGGGCTGATGTAAATATGGTAAGGAGTGGTATTGGTGCGGATACCCGTATTGGGCGAAAGTTTCTTTATCCTGGCATCGGTTATGGCGGTTCCTGTTTTCCAAAGGATGTTAAAGCTTTGATTAAGACAGCAGAGCAAAATGGATATAACATGCGTGTACTCCGTGCCGTAGAAGAGGTGAATGAATATCAAAAAGGTATTTTGTTTGAAAAACTTAAAAGATGTTTTAATGACAACTTGCAAAGTAAAACTGTTGCTCTATGGGGGCTGGCTTTTAAACCGGAAACTGATGATATGCGTGAGGCACCAGCCTTGGTATTGATAGAAAAATTGCAGGCTGCTGGTTGTGTAATCCGTGCTTATGATCCTGTAGCAATGGATGAATGCCGTAGGAGAGTAGGTGGTGCTATTTATTATGCGAATGACTTATATGACGCTGTGTTGGATGCTGATGCGTTGTTATTATTAACAG